>OLRA01002677.1_pt1 | contig 17176 bp, 14 predicted proteins | sample 1673011 | NCBI WGS metagenome assembly OLRA01 (sample SAMEA3136746, study PRJEB25190) | human gut metagenome | reverse complement strand
AAGTGACATATTATTTGGTATAATATAGTTACTTCTTGTGGACCCGTAGCCAAGAGGCTAAGGCATCGGACTGCAACTCCGCGAGCGCCGGTTCGACTCCGGCCGGGTCCTCCAAAGTAAATACATAAGTCCTGTAATAAGGACTTTTTGTTTTGAATATTATTTCATTTTTGTTATGAAAAAAGACTATTGAAAGAATTAATTGTTTAATTTCTCAATAGTCATAAATTGTTCCACTAAAGGAACCATAGTCTAACTATTTGTTTCACTGAAGAAACCTAAGTTATATGGTAAGTATATCATATTATATGTGGTTTGTCAAATTATATTCTTTTTTTGTGTTAATCCTTTTTTTCATTATTTTGTGTGTCATATAATTTTAGGTTGGTATATTTTTTAATAATTTCTTTACTTATTATCTGCATTGTTTTGCTATTACATTTAGCTCGTCCAACTATATCATATTTATTTTTTGGACGCATAATTTTATTTTTGCTTATAGTTGTAATTTGATTTAAACTAGCGTATGAATTTTTTGCATAATTTGAATAGTAATTAATCATATCTTGCAATAATTTAACTTCTTCTTGCTTTTTTGTTGTTTCACTTATTAAATCCTTTTTTGATATCAAAATTTCGTTAATTTCTATTTTTAAGACATTTAATGCCTTAGTTAGTCTTTTAGTAAACTCTTCTATTATTAAAGTGTTTAATTCCAAATTGTGTTTTTTCTTTTGTGAAGTTAATGGTAATACTGTTATAGAATTACTCTTTGTACTATCAAATTTATCTAAAACTATTGCAAAATGCGGACCACTTAATTCGGAACCAACATTAATTCCGAAATCAACTTTAACAATTGTTCCGTATTCAAATCTTGGGTATAGTGCTTTTTGTAAGATGCTGTTTTCAGTTTTAAAATGTTTTGAAGTTTTTAAAAGCCAAGCATCAATATGTTCAAATTTCTGATTCTTAACTTTGCTTGAAATATTTTTGAAGTTGTTACTAGCTTCATCAATATTTTTGTGTTTAATAATTTCATTAGTTTCTTTTATTTTTGTTATCATTGTCATTTTACCTCACTTTCATATTTTTTCTTTAAATTAAATTTCCCATATTACTTTGCATAATTTTTAGTGTTAACTCTTTTTCATTATAATTATTTTCTATTTGTTCTTCAAATGTATTTATTTAAATGTCTCTTTTTTACACATACGTGTGTTTGTAATCCAATTATAAAACAGATATATTTGTTTGTCAACATTTTTTTTATAAAATAATCGTAAAAATTTTATGTCTAGATTTTTCTTCTTTTTTAAGTTATAATGGTTATAGAAAGGTAGGTTAAAAATGACTTTAGTAATAATGGCTGCTGGAATGGGCAGTAGATTTGGAGGATTAAAGCAAATTGAGCCAGTTGGGCCTAATGGTGAGTTTATAATTGATTATTCAATTTATGACGCGGTGAGATGTGGGTTTGACAAAGTTGTGTTTATAATTAAAAAGGAGAATTATGAGGTTTTTAAGGAGACTATAGGTAAGAGAGTTGAAGACAAAATTAAAGTAGAATATGTTTTTCAAAAGAATGATAATGTGCCTATAAATATTCCTAGTGAAAGAACTAAACCTCTAGGAACTGCTCATGCAATACTGTGTTGCAAAGATGTTGTTAAAGAAAATTTTGCAGTTATAAATGCTGATGATTTTTATGGATATGACTCTTATAAACAATTAGGAGAATTTCTTAAGAATACTACAGATGATTTTGGTATAGTTTGTTATAAACTGGGTGCTACTTTATCAAGTAATGGCAGTGTTAAAAGGGGAGTATGTAATATAAGTAATGGGTACTTAAATAAAATAGTTGAAAGTAAAATAGAATATACTGACGGGGAATATAACGCAACTAGTTTGTTTACTGACGAAGAAGTAGTAGTAAGTGATAATACTCCAGTGTCTATGAATATGTTTGGTTTTACTCCTAGAATATTTGATTTAATTGAAGATAATTTTAAAGAATTTTTAGAAACTAATGATATTATGACACTAGAATATTTAATTCCTGTTGAAGTAAGTAGATATTTAAGTAAAAATTTAGTTAAAGTAAAGGTGCTTGTTACTACTAGTAAGTGGTATGGTATTACTTATAAAGAAGATAAAGAACTTTTAGTAAGTGAAATAAATAAACTTATTGAAAAGAATGAATATCCTAAAAATTTATGGTAAATTAAAACGGCTTGATGCTGTTTTTTTGTTTGCAAAGATATTTCATTTGACAAAGTTATTTTAGTGTAGTATTATTATGTTGTTGAATAGTCAACAGAGGTGCAATTATGTGTGAAGAGGATAAAGTATTTTTGCTTTTTGGGTCAATTAAGAAAAAAATATATAAGTTAATAAATATTAAGATAAAAGAATATAATTTAACTGCGTCTGAAGCTATTTATTTAATAGTGATTAGTAAGTATGAAAGTTTAAGTTTTAAAGAAATTACTAGTATAGTAGACTATGATAAAGCAATGACTACAAAAGTTTTAAATAGTTTAAAAGATAAAGAGTTTGTTAATAATAATATTAAGAATATAGTGCTAACTGAAAAGGGCTATTTAGTAACAAATAAAGTAATAAATGAGTTAAATCTTTTAAAAAGTGAGATACTAGGTAAAGTTAGTAAAAGAGAGATTAACGAATTTTATAAAAAATTAAATCAATTTAATGAGATATTGGAGGGAATATGTTAGAATTAAAAAATATTAAAAAAAGTTATAAAACTGGAGAGTTTGTACAGCATGCTTTAAAGGGAGTAAGTCTTACATTTGATAGGAATGAGTTTGTTTGTATATTAGGTGCATCAGGAAGTGGGAAGACTACTCTTTTAAATATAATTGGTGGACTTGATAGATATGATAGTGGGGACTTAATTATTAATAATATGTCTACTAAGAAGTTTAATGATACTTTATGGGATGCTTATAGAAATAACTGTGTAGGTTTTATATTTCAGAGTTATAATTTAATTGGACATTTGTCAGTTTTAGAAAATGTAGAGATGAGTCTTACTTTAAGTGGTGTTAAAGATAAAAAAGAGAAATCTTTGAGTGCTTTAGAAAAAGTGGGACTTAAAGATCATGCGTATAAAAAACCTAACCAACTTAGTGGTGGACAAATGCAAAGGGTGGCAATTGCAAGAGCTATTGTAAATGACCCTGAAGTAATTTTGGCTGATGAACCAACAGGTGCCTTAGATACTAAGACAAGTAAACAGATAATGGAACTTATTAAAGAAATATCTAAAGAAAAACTTGTAATTATGGTAACACATAACTCTGATTTGGCTAAAAAGTATGCAACTAGAATAATTGAAGTAAAAGACGGGGAAGTAATAAATGACAGTAGTCCACTTGATAAGACTAAAAATAAGAATAATATAGAAATAAAGAAAACTAAAATGAGCTTTTTAACAGCTTTAAAATTGAGTTTTAATAACATTAGGACAAAGAAAGGAAGAACGTTTCTCACAGCTTTTGCGTCTAGTATAGGCATAATTGGAATTAGTATTATATTAAGTTTGTCTAATGGTTTTGATAAGCAAGTAGATATATATCAGAAGAATACTCTTAGTAATTTTCCTATTATGATTAGTAAAAGTACTATGACTATGAATGAAAAGCAAATGGAAGAAATGATGGGAAGTATGATGCCTGGAAAAGGTGATTATCCTACTGAAAAAAAGATATATCCATTTGATATAAATTCATATAATTTGGTTCATACTAATAAGATAACTAGTGAGTATATAGAGTATATAGAAAATATTAATGATGAACTAATAAGCGGGATAAGTTTTACAAGAGCTACTAATTTGAATTTACTTGTTAAAAATGATAGTGTAGTAAAGAGCGTTAGTACGAGTGAATTAAATATGGGAGTTATTCCTAAAGAAATAGATAAAGAAGACTTTATCATGGATGCTTTTGATTTACTAGAGGGGAGTTATCCAAAGGATGTGACTGATTTAGTACTAGTGGTGGACTCAAAAAATAGAGTTGATACTAAGATACTTAAAGCTTTGGGAGAAGAAATAAAATCAGAAATAGATTTTTCTAATATTATTGGTAAAGAGATTAAGCTTGTATTCAATAATGAGTATTATGCTAGATATATGAATATGTTTATACCAAATACTGACTATAATAGTGTATATAATAATGAAAAGAATTTAACTCTTAAAATAGTTGGTGTTGTTAGAGCTAAAGAAGATAATTATCTAGGGGAAATTGCAACAAGTATGAATACTTTAGGGAATATGACAGATACTAGTAGTATGATCACTAGTAATAATATTGGGTCAATTCTTTATAAGAATGATTTAGTAGAGAAAGTAATAAGTGTTAATAGTGAAAGTGAAATTGTTAAAGAACAAGAAAAAAGTAATACTAATGTAATGAGTGGAGAAATTATAGATGATCAAAGTAAAAACAATATGTTACTTTATTTAGGAAGTAAGGATGAGCCATTTATGATTAATATTTATCCAAAGGATTTTAATAGTAAAGATGAGATAATTAGATATTTAGATAAGTATAATCAAAGTAAGAGTGATATAGACAAGATAGTTTATAATGATTTAGCAAGTACTTTTATTAGTTTTGGTTCTAAAATAATGGATGCAATTACAATTGTTTTAATAGCTTTTAGTGCAGTTAGTTTGGTTGTTAGTTCTATTATGATAGGTATTATTACTTATATAAGTGTACTTGAAAGAACTAAAGAAATTGGAGTTTTAAGAAGTTTAGGGGCTAGAAAGAAAGATGTTAGCAGAGTTTTTAATGCTGAAACTTTAATAGTAGGAATCCTAAGTGGATTAATTGGTGTGTTAATTGCTAGGGGTTTGATTATTCCAGTTAATATAATTCTTAAAGATTTAACAGGTTTAAATAATGTTGCTATACTAGATCCGTTACACGCGGTTATATTAATTATTATTAGTACAACTTTAACTTTAATAGGTGGAGCTATTCCAGCTAAAATGGCAAGTAAGAAAGACCCAGTTATAGCACTTAGAACTGAATAAGGGTTTATAGAAAGAGAGGAATAATATGTATCAGACATTTATTTATGTAGCTATATTTTTAATTTATTCTTTTATAGGTTGGATAGTTGAAGTTAGTGCATTTTTAATTCAAGACCACAAATTTGTTAATAGAGGTTTCTTTATAGGACCAGTTGTACCTATTTATGGAACTGGTGGAATACTTATAACACTTTTATTAACTAAGTATCAGAGTGACCCTGTAACATTATTTTGTATGGCAGTAGTCGTGTGTAGTATACTTGAATATTTTACAAGTTATGTAATGGAGAAACTTTTTAAGACAAGATGGTGGGATTATTCTAATAAGAAATTTAATATTAATGGAAGAATATGTTTAACTAATTTGTTATTTTTTGGACTAATGGGACTTGTGATGGTTTATTTAGTTAATCCATTTTTGATAGATATTTTAAATAAGATAGATCCAATACTTTTAAAATGTGTTGTTTCTATATTGCTAGTGTTATTTATTATAGATTTCTTTGTTTCATTTAGTGTTACAAGTAAGATTAAGAATGTTGGTAAGGTTGTGCTTAAAGATAGTACAGAAGAGATAAATGCTAAAGTTAAAGAGATACTTATTGCTAAAGGTAAACTTACTAGAAGAATAACAAAAGCATTTCCTAACTTTAATATTATTATTAAACAAAAAAAGGCTAACGAGTAGTTAGTTCTTTTTATTTGTGTCTTCTTCTATTGGCTCAAAAAATAATCTTATATCTATATCTAGTACTTCAGCAAATTTCCATAATGTGCCTAAGCTGAATGTTTGGTAGTATTTTTTACTTTCAATATTCATTATAAAGCCATCACTATAATTACATGCTTCAGCAAACTTACTTTGAGTAAGTCCTTTTAATTTTCTTTGTTTTTTTAAATTGTGCGCTACTAAATAGTAGACATAGTTTTCGTCTTTTTTATTTTCCATTTAATTCACCTAAATATATTTTCTCACTTATTAGTTGAAAATATTCTCACTTGTTCGTTGAGTTTTTGCAAAAATTATGTTATATTATATATAAGAAGTGAGGTGAAAGTGTGAAAGAAGTAAAATTTTTTGGTGTTACACTTCTAATGATATTTATTATTTTTGTATATTTTACATTTTTTAATGGGAACGATAGAAAAAAATTGGAAGAGAAAATTGATTTTAAAAATGATTGGTATGTTGAGATTACAAATGATTTTATAAATGTTAGAAGCAATAGTAAAGCTTCTTCTAAATGGCTTGGTGAAGTGTATAGTGGAGAAAAATTTCCTGTGTCTGATGTTGACTATGAATCTAGTAATACATATTATTGGTATAAGATTGAATATGAAGTTAATAAATATGGTTGGATAGCTAGTGATAAAAATGATGCTTATTTAATAGATTACAACAATCCTAATGATATTGCTGTTCCTACTATAAAGATTCTTTATTTTTTACACGCAAAAGATATTAATTCAATTACTTTTGATAACTTAGAAGTATGGGATGATAAAGGTAAACCGGAAATCACATATAAAGTTTATCATGAAAAAGGCATTAATAAAGACAATGAGTATGTTGATCAATATTGGATAATGTATACAGTCACTGATAAATCTGGTAAATTTGATAGTAAATTGGGGTCAATTGAATTTGATATCGCGCCAGATGAAAGTGAAGTAAGTGATTTTAAAGAATTGGAGTGGTAGAATGAAATTTAATAAAAAGTTTTTTCTTGTTGTATTTGTATTTTTAATAATAATAGGTTTTGTTATTTTTGAAAAATTTAAAAATAGAACGATTGAAGATGTGGCTATAATAATTGGTAGTGTTGATAATATTGAAAATATTAAGTTTGAAAAAATTAGTGAGAACTTAATTCAAGATAATTATTCATTGAATACTAAGTATGATACAGATGATTATTTTATTAATAATTTAGTAAATGCATATGGTAAAGTACCTTTAATAAATTCTGATATTAGTATTAATGTAAATGCTTTATATGACTTAGAAGACTTATTTAAGGACTTAAATAATCATAACTATGATAACATCATTGTCAGAAGAGGATATTTATCATGTAGTAATGAAAATGATTGTGTAACCGATCATAGAACTGGGTATGATATAGATGTTTATATTAAAGATAGAGAATGGGAAGATTTTGAAGGTCATAAAGAAGCTAAGTATTTTATTAATAATGCATATAGGTATGGTTTTGTTTTAAGATATAATAAAAAAGATAATTATCAGCCATGGCATTTTAGGTATGTTGGTAAAGTTTTCTCTTATTTAATTCATGAACTTGAATATGATATAGATGATTTTGTTAATAATTTAGAGGTTAATACTATATATAAGTTTAATGATGAAGAAACATATTTTTATAAAGTGAAAATGGATAATATTTATATTCCAGAAAATATAAAGTATGAAATAAGTTCTACAAATAGTGGTGAATATGTTATTAGCTATAGTTTAAAAACGTTGACTAAATTAAGCGAAACAAGTGATGAATTTGATTTTAAATTAAATAAACTTAGTAACGAAAATATTAATTATAATTTGATTTTAGTTAATGAAGAAAATGAAAATAAGTTTTTAAGTGATAATATAGTTATATTTGAAGAAAATAAAAAATTAGATAAAACCGTTTTAGAAAGTTATAGCAGAATGAAAGAACAAGCTAATAAACTTGATAACCATATTTTGTTTTCAACAAGTGCATATAGGTCATATGAAGAACAAAAAGAAATTTTTGAAGAAGAAAATAGTGGGATTGCTAATAAGCCCGGTCATTCTGAACATGAAACTGGACTAGCATTAGATTTGGCAACTGATGAAAAGAAGGTTACATATTTTTATGGCACATATATTGGAAAATGGGTTACAGATAATGCTCATGAGTATGGATTTATATTAAGATATTTAGATAATAAAGAAAATATTACTAAGATTAGTTATGAACCTTGGCATTTTAGATTTGTTGAAGAAATGCATGCAACATATATTTATGAACATTATTTGACTTTAGAAGAATATTTAAATTTATTTGATTTAGATAAAAAATATATAATGAATTATGATAATAAAAATTATTTGTTATACAAATATGAAGTAAATGATGGTAATATATTAAAATTAGAGAATAGTGTAGTTTATTATTTATATGATAATTGTTACTTAGTAATAACTGAAATGTGATAAAAAAGACTAACGACTAGTTAGTTTTTTTTTATTTGGTTTAATTCTTGGATATGGTTTTATTTCATTAGTAAGTCCTAGTATGTAGTCAACACTAGTTTTGTAGTAGTTTGATAAACTTATTAGTAAGTCAACTGGTATACCTATTTTCTCTAATTCGTATTTGCTATAGTTACTTTGGTCTATTTTAAACATATCTGAAATTTGCTTTTGTGTTAAATCGTGATCTTCTCTTAAATCTCTTAATCTATTCATAAATTATTTCTCCTTTATACATATTATAAAATAGGTAAAATATAACTATTGACAAATAGGTAAAAATTACCTATAATTTTATTATGGACATATAAGAAAGGAGTATGCGTTTAAGGTGAAGAAGAAAAGTAAATTAGTAAATTTCATTATTATTGCTATATGTATTTTGTTTGTGATTTTTCTATTTATAAGGATAAGAAAAGATGGTAATGATTTAGAAACTGAACTTGGTGGATTAAGAGATAATTTAAGTAGTGAATATAATAAAAAATGGAGTAAATAGTTTAAGGAGTAGATAAAATGGAATGTAAAAAATGTGGTTTTAAAAATAAGAGTGGAAGCGCGTATTGTACACAGTGTGGAGAAAAATTACCTGATGTTAAATTTAGAAATTTTGTGCTTATAGTTGGTGTGTTATTATTTTGTTTTATATTGTCTTGTGTTACAAAAAGAAATAACGTGGAAAATAATAGTAATAATAATGAAGAGTATGTTACTCCTGAAAAGAAATTGTCTAACTTAGTTAAAAGTAAATTAAGGTCTTATCAAAATATTGTGGGTATTAAAGAAGACAGCAAAACAAAAAAATATATTCTTGAAATAAATTATAATAATTCTAATGGAGACTTTTATGACTGTGCATATGGTGCAAATATGTTGTCTAAAGATTTAGTTGGTTATCAAAATATTAAAGAAATAGATTTTACTTGTAACTTGTATGACGAGATTAAATATATTAATTATACTGATTTTTCTAGTCAAAGTAATCTTGAAAATTCTGTTACTTATTATGATGAAATGAAAAAGATTGTTGATACATCTTTAGATAAATTGTTAGATAATAGAGTGGCTGATTATAAAAATAAATGTGAGAATTTAAGTTATAAAGATGTTCTTAGAAATCCAGAAAACTATAAAAATAGAAATGCTTATTGGTTTGGAGAAATTGTGCAAGTGGTATCAAAAAGTTCTTATGGTTCAATTTTTAGAATTGATGTTGACTGTGAAAAATTACATTATTCAGTGGGATATTTGTGTACAGATACTATTTATGTAGTTTATTATGGTAGTGAAAGTTTTATTGAAGACGATATGGTAAGTATGTGGGGAACAATGGATGGAACGCAAACTTATACTTCGGTGTTAGGTAGTCAAATTACTATACCAAAGTTTCAAGCAAAGTATATGGAATTAAAGTAGAAGATAAAAAAATATGATGTGTAAATTTTAAAATTTGCATCTCATGTTTTTTTTAAAAAATAATCTATTATATTTTATAAAAGTATGATATACTTAATGTATGAGGTAGTGAGGTTTTTATGAATGAGAAAGTAAAGAATGAAGTTAATGGAGAGAATATAGAAATACTTGATAGTGGTTCTACTACTGAAAGTAAAGGTAGTAAGATAAAAATAGTGATACCTATTTTGGCTACATTAATAGTTTTACTTTTGATGTGTGGCGGAGTGTTTCTCTTTATTAATAAGGTGTTTAATGCTAATTATTTTTTAGAAGAAAGTTCTAAAAGTGTTAGTAGTTTTGCTAAGAAAGTGTTAAATGGAATGGATATAAATAATGAATATCTTAGTGATCTTGATAAGTATGATGTAGTAAGTAACATTAATATTAAATTATCAAGTAGTACTAGTGCTTTAGAGAATTTAAATGGTATTAGTCTAAACTTAGATGTTAATGCAAGAGTTAAAGAAAAGTATGTGAGTATGGATGCAACATTAAAACAAGATAGTGAGAATATAAAAGCCAGCGCGGTTATAAATAATGATAAAGTGTATGTTGAAAGTAAAGAGTTTTTTGATAAAATGGTATCAATTGATAGTAGTGTTAAAGTGGAAGATATAATAAGTGAGTACTCTAATACAATAGGCAATTATGATATTTTAGAAATTGTTAATAAGTATATTAGTTATTATTTTGAGTCACTTAAAGAAGCAAAGATAAGTACAGAGTATGAAGGATTTAATGCTGTTTATACTTATGAAATAAATGACGATAATATAGATAAAGTTAATGATAAGTTTATGTCTTTAATTAAAGAAGATGAGGTTTTTAAAGATATAGTAACTGAAGAGATGATATCTAATAATATTAGTGTTGTTATTAAAGTAAAGATGCTTACTAATGAAGTTAGTGAATTTATAGTTAAGAATGAGATTAGTGAATTTAAGGGTGTAAAAATTGATGAAAACAAGTATGAAATAACTGATGGGGAAAATAAAATTACTTTAGAGATATCTAGTAATTTACTTTCATTATCAACTAAAATTGATAATGAAGAAGTTAAGGTTAAGTTTGAAGTGGGAAAAAATAGTTCTTCATTTAGTTATAAAACAAGTAATACTGATATTTCATTTAATTTAGAAAAATTAGAAAGTAAAACTAATAAATTAAGTTTTAACTTAGTAGTTCCCAGTACTCAAAAAAATGTAAGCGAATATAAAATTAATGGAGAAATAAGTGTAAAAAATGAGGACAAGAAAACTAGTGCGAGTGGTAAAGTGACATTTAATTATAGTGAAAATGAAGTAACTCTTAATTTAAGCAGTGATACTGAATATGGAGAGAATTTATTTAGTAGGAAAGATGTAAGTAATTTTGTTAGTGAAAATGATATTACAGTGGAAGAAATGAGTACTATTGCAGTTAATCTAATGACTAAACTTATGAATTTTAGGTTTTTTGGGTTGATATATGGAATGAATGAGTTAAATGATGAGGTAATAGATAATTCTTTCTATGATAGTGAAGTAAGTGTGTAGATTATGAATGGAACTAATAATACTTAGTTCTTTTCTTATGAATTTTAAGTAAGAATTAAGCAAGATTTAAGCAAGATGTATTGAAGTTTGTGTGAAAAAATGATATAATATTTATAGTTAAGAATTGAGGTGAACTGTATGAGTAATTATATTCCACCATTTGAAATTACAAATGAAATGTTAGATAGAGTTGCTAGCATTATGGAGAAAATAGGTAAGTTAGGAGATATAAGTAACTTAGATAAAACCCCATATTTAAGAAAGCAAAAGAAAATTAATTCTATTCATTCTTCACTTGCTATTGAAAATAATTCACTTAGTTTAAATCAAGTTACTGATGTTATTAATGGTAAAGTAGTTATTGGAAAACAAAAAGATATACAAGAAGTTAAGAATGCTTATAAAGCATATGAAATGATTAAAGAAGTTAATCCATATTCTCTAAGAGATTTGAAGAGGGTTCACGGGTGCATGACTTTTTTAACAGTAAAAGACAGCGGTAAATTTAGAACTGGTGCTGAAGGAGTATTTGATGGAGATAAGTGTATATTTATATGTCCACAAGCTCATATGGTTAGTTCATTAATGGAAGAACTATTCAAATTTATAAAAAGTAATAAAGATAAAATACATCCTCTTATTCTTTCAAGTGTTTTCCATTATGAGTTTGTTTTTATACATCCATTTAGTGACGGAAATGGAAGAATGGCAAGGCTTTGGCAAAATATTTTATTATATCAGTGGAGAAATATATTTGAGTATTTACCAATAGAGAGTAAAATCTATAAGTATCAAAATGAATACTATAAAGCGATTAGCGAGTGTCATAAAAATGGTAACTCTAATGTGTTTATATGTTTTATGTTAAAAATGATAGAAGAAACAATAGATGAAGCAATAACAACATCAAATGTTGCATTAACAAATGAACTTGTTAATGTTAATAAGTTACTTGATGTAATGGAACCAAGCATACCACTAACGGCTTTGGAAATTATGACTAGACTTGGTATTAAGTCTAAAGAAACTTTAAGAAATTCTTATTTAAACCCAGCAATAAAATTAGGGATGATTAATTTAACATCTCCTCTTAAACCTACTAGTAAAAATCAAATGTATTATAAGTCTTAAACAAGAATTAAGCAAGATTTAAGCAAGATGAAAGATAAGAAATATTTGAAACTGACTCTTTTATACCTAAAAGTGATGATGCGATTAAATTAGATGATTTAATAGAAATCAAAAATCATTTTAGATTATTTGATTATTGTCTTGATATAATAGATGAAGAACTTTCTAAAGATATTATGATTAATATGAATAAAATACTTAAGAGAAATACAACTGATGAAGATAATCCTAGATATAATGTAGGTGGATTTAAAATTGTACCTAATAAGATAGGATTAATAAATGTTATTGATTTTAAACTGAAAGATAAATAAAAAAAGTACTTTTCAAATTAGTATCTTTGTGGTATAATTTAGTACATAAAGCGAAGAAGAAGAGGAGTAGTAAACAAGATTTTGTAGAGAGTTAACGGTTGGTGGAAGTTAATAAATTGAGTTTATGAAGGTAGCTTATGAGTGTTTATTTGAATAATAGTAGAATAAAACGAGTTATGCACGTTAAGCATATAAGATAGAAATTAAGGTGGTACCGCGGTTAATAATGGTAATGGTTATAATCGCCCTTTGGTAGCCACTTTTTATTTTGGAGGGAAATTATGTTAGAAAAGAAATATGACCATAAGATGGTTGAAGAAGGAAAATATGAGAATTGGTTAAATCATAAGTATTTTGAAAGTGGAGATATGAGTAAGAAACCTTATGCAATAGTTATTCCACCACCTAATGTTACAGGAAAACTTCATTTAGGGCATGCTTGGGATACTACATTACAAGACATTATTATAAGGTTTAAGAGAATGCAAGGGTATGATGCACTTTGGGTTCCTGGGATGGATCATGCTGGTATTGCTACTCAAGCTAAAGTTGATGCTAAATTAAAAGATATGGGCATTAATCCAAGAAGTTTAGAGAGAACTGAGTGGCTAAAGTATGCTTGGGACTGGAAAAATGAATATGCAGAAAATATTCATAAGCAGTGGGCTAAGATGGGGTTAAGTCTAGACTATACGAAGGAAAGATTTACACTTGATAGTGGACTAAGTGATGCTGTTAAACACGTTTTTGTAACTCTTTATAATGAAGGTTTGATTTATAGAGGAGAAAGAATTATAAACTGGGATCCACAGGCAATGACTGCTTTATCTAATGAAGAAGTTATTTATAAGGATGTTCCTGGTGCATTTTATCATATTAAGTATTTTATAGAGGGGACAGATGATTATTTAGAGGTCGCAACTACTAGACCTGAGACATTATTTGGGGATACTGCTGTCGCTGTTAATCCTAATGACGAGAGATACAAGGATTTAATAGGTAAAAATGTAGTACTTCCTATAGTTAATAAACTTATTCCAATAATAGGAGATGAGCATGCTGACCCTGAGTTTGGTACAGGTATTGTTAAAATTACACCAGCACACGACCCTAATGACTTTGAAGTAGGTAATAGACATAATTTAGAAAGGATTATTGTAATTAATCCAGATGGTACAATGAATGAGAATGCTCTTGGTTATAATGGACTTGATAGATTTCTTTGTAGAAAAAAACTAGTAGAAGATTTAAAAAACGATGGCTTACTAATTAGTATAGAAGAGATTACTCACTCAGTAGGACATTCTGAAAGAACTGGTGTTATGGTTGAACCTTATTTATCAAAGCAATGGTTTGTTAAAATGAGACCACTTGCTGACAAGGTTCTTGAAAATCAAAAGGATAAAGATAATAAAGTTAATTTTGTTCCTGAGAGATTTGAAAAAATTATGAATCACTGGATGGAGATTACTTATGACTGGTGTATTTCTAGACAACTTTGGTGGGGACATAGAATTCCTGCTTGGTATAAAGGGGATGAAGTTTACGTTGGGATGGAAGCGCCTACAGAGGAAGGCTGGGTACAAGATACGGATGTACTTGATACATGGTTTAGTAGTGCACTTTGGCCTTTTAGTACTTTAGGTTGGCCTGAAGAAACAGACTTGCTTAAGAGATATTATCCTAATAACGTGTTAGTAACAGGATATGATATTATACCTTTCTGGGTAAATAGAATGACTTTTCAAGGACTTCATTTTACAGGCAAAAGACCTTTTAAAGATTGTTTAATACATGGACTTATTCGTGATAAAGAAGGAAGAAAAATGAGTAAGAGTTTGGGTAACGGGGTAGACCCAATGGATGTAATTGATGAGTATGGATGTGATGCGTTAAGGTATTTCTTATCAACTAGCAGTGCTGCAGGACAGGATTTAAGGTATGATGAAGAGAAGGTTAAGTCAACTTGGAACTTTATAAATAAGTTATGGAATGCTAGTAGGTTCTGTTTAATGAATATTGAAGACTTGAAAGTCTATGACTTTAGTAATTTGGCTGTTCAAGATAAATGGATACTTAGTAAATTAAATAAGGTAATTAGTAAGGTTACTAAGAATATGGAAAGTTATGAATTTAATAATGCTGGTGGAGAGTTATACAACTTTATATGGAGTGATTTTTGTGACTCTTATATTGAGATGAGTAAGTTTAGTTTAGATAGTGTTAGTACAAAGAGTACTTTGTGTTATGTTATTAGTGCAATTTTAAAAATGCTTCATCCATTTATGCCTTATGTAACAGATGAAATTTATAGTATGTTACCTATTAGGGATGCAGAAAATATTATGATTAGTAGTTATCCTTTAGTAAATGAAGAATTTAATTTTGATAGTGAAGAAAAGGAAACTGAAGAAATGATAGGCTTTATTGCTGCATTTAGAAATGTTAAACAGGAAAATGCTATAAGTAAAGATGCTAAAGTAATGGTTAATTTTGATAATTCTTTAATAAATAAAATGTTAAAATTAGATGGTAATTTGGTTAATGACAAACAAGATATTAAAGAGTATAAAGTTAGTTATGGTAAGTTAGAAGCGATAATCTATTATGAAAAGGAAGTAACAGAAGAAGATATTTTGGCTAAAGAAAAGCAAATTGAAAGTTTGAAGGCTTCAATTTTAAAGAGAGAGAAACTTTTAAGTAATGCTGGTTTTGTTAGTAAGGCACCAGAACAATTAGTAAATGATGAGAAGATAAAACTTGAAGAAGAGAAGAAGTTACTTAGTACTTTAGAATAGGAAAAAGCCCACTTGATGTGGACTTTTTTATATGGAATTATTTCTATCATGTATAGTAAATATGTTAAATTTTTAATGTTTTTTAAGCTTTTTACTATAAAAAATGAGAGCACGGTTAAATGCTCTCTTCAGGGACTACTATTATATTAAAAAAGAGGATTGTTTAAAATCCCCGTAATATCGACATACAACTCATATAGAGTTTAATAAAATTTAATCAAAAATTGATAAATTTAATTCAATTTGATGGGTAGCTGATGGATAGAAATACTCATACTATTTCAATATCAAATCCAATACTTTTCAACTTATTTGATAAATCTTCTCGATAACTACTAGTTTTTTGTTTACTAATTAACAACACCAAATTCTTTTTTGCTCTCGAACATCCAACATAAAATATTTTATATGCTGTTAATATACCAGAAACATTCCCTTTTTTTAATAATTTTTTTAGATTTGTAACATTTTTATTAGCAATATATTTAAAATATTTCTTTTCTAATAATTCAAATAATTCATTTTCGTAAAATTCATTATACATTTCGTCAATAATTAATTCTATTTGATTTACATAAATAGCATATGTTTCTGCTGTTAAGGAATTTATCTTTGTATCAATAACCTTTTCTATTTCTAACAAATATTTCAAATATGCATCATTAAATTTCTCAAATTTATTTACATCAATATTTTTTTTACAAAAATAATTATAAAATTCATACATTTGAACATTTGGATTAGCAGATGATTCAGAAACAAATATTATATTATCGTGGCCCTCACCTTTTACTCCGTGCTGTGTGGAACAATCAGATTCAATTGTATAATTACAATAATTCTTAAACTCAATCAATTTAGTATTCAAGACCCTTTCATAATCTTCATTTGAAACTATAAAATTATAATATTCCTCATTTAAAATATTTGTTTTAATAAGAAAATCTAATATGCTATTTTCATTATTTTCGTATTCAAGAGCAACATTATTAAAAAGTTTTTTTAATGTTTCAATGTTCTTAAAGTTACATGATGTTACATTATTTTCATTAAAGATTCTTTTATACTTTGTTATTATTCGAACAATAGCTCCATAATTATTCTTACTATAACAGTCAACAATGTTTTTTATTAAATACATTGGTTTAAATAAAATATCAGAATTTTCATCAATATTGCTATTTAGCGCATCACTAACACTATATTTACCATTGTAAGAATATTGTTCAATAGATGATATTGAATCATATAGATTTGTCGAACCTATTTGTCCATATTTTTCTTTATTTAGCAAAAACAATTTATAATAATTTGGATATTTACTTATTTCTTGACTATAGTCATCAGTAAAAACACATAGTATTTTAGAATCATAATTAATAAGTTCGCCTTTTGCGCTTTGCAGAAATTCCTTATCATGATAAATATTATTTAAAACATTAACTATTCTTTCTGAAGATCTATAATTATTACTTAATTTAATACTTTTATTAAAAGAATGTAATATATTATCAAAAGAAACATCATATTTATCATATATTTGTTGCATTTTATCACCAAACAAAAATAGTTGTGCATTAGAATACTTTAATGAATTATAAAATAATTTTAATACACTTGAAGGAGTA
>OLRA01002638.1_pt1 | contig 17464 bp, 12 predicted proteins | sample 1673011 | NCBI WGS metagenome assembly OLRA01 (sample SAMEA3136746, study PRJEB25190) | human gut metagenome | reverse complement strand
CCTCCGGTGCTCCCGGCTGTACATAGACCAGACTTCCCACCGGTATCGCCGGCTCCATACTTCCACTGATGACTGTATAGATCTCATATCCGAAGACCCGCGGAAGGGTTAATGGCAGACATACAAGAATCACTGCCACCAGACAGACCGTTCCGAATATCTTACAGACCCGGGCACATCCTGCCAGTGCCCCTCTTTTTTCTTTCTTCTTTTTTTCCATATCCTGTACCAGAACCGATGCCTGCCCGAAAAACACCTTATGACAGGCTCTGATCATCCTTTGCATTATTCAGACTTCTGACAGACTTCACGCTGTACCGGATCTCATACACGGTATCTTTCTTCCGGAACTGTGCATCGATGCGTTTCTGGATCTCCTGACAATCCTCCGGTTTTGTATTGATCAGAAGCACCAGATACTGTCCCTTCCCGTAACTGGTAACTACGTCTCCCGCACGAATACTTCTGCAGATACTTTCCCATATATACCGTGACAGTACCTCTGCACATTCATCGGATCTGATGGGATGTTCCTCCATATCCGTTAATGTACATAACATCAGCTGCACCTGTTGACCGCTTCGCTCTATCATACGTGCAACCATATGATAAATCTCCCGGAACACCATCCAGTTACACTGATACGGCTCCTGTACCTTTTCCAGCTGTTCTGTCATATTCTCCTGTATATTATCCAGTATATCATACGGATGGTCAAGCTGTTCTTCGATTTTTCTCCGAAAATCCTTTAATTTGCACAGCTCTTCTTCCATATAGACCTGACGATACTTTTCCACGGTTTCCACATACAGAATCTCTATCTGTTCCGTTCTTCCCATACCGGTCAGTGCCTCGATCACCAGCAGTTCCCCTTCTTCATATGGCGCTGCTTTCGATACATGCCGGCCCAGCTTCTCCAGCTGAATATATGCCTTCTTTTTCCGCAGAAGCTCTGCCATATATTCTATCAGCTTCAGGAACATGGTATGGTAACGCTCCCGTTCCTCTTTTACCCAGCCTTCCTGCTCAGAGTCCTTAAGAAAAGCACCTTTATACAGCAAGGCAGCTTTCCAGCACAGCTCAAGCTGTTCCTCCCAGTCCCCTGCCCTGCATGCTCTGCTACAGTACTCTTCAAACAACTGCGCATCCTCTTCAAACGGAATCTCTTTGTCCCAGTAAAATCTTCCTCTTCTGGAAATAATATATTTTCCTTTCGGAAGCCCTGTCTGCTCCAGCTTCTTTCTGATATTATAAATCAGGCTGTGGATCGCATGATTCGCATCGTCCAATGTCCGTTCACCAAACAAAACCTTCTCCAGATGTTCCCGGCTGATCCCCTCTTCTCCGCTATGGAAAATCAACTGCAATACCAGTGCAAACTGCGTCTCTTTTTTCTTCTTTGCGATCAAAGATCTCCCCTGATATTTCAGGGAAAAATCACCGAACATTTTTACACACAAAACCTGTTGGTTCTTCAATTTTTTATTCTTCATATTCGTTCCACATGTTTGCATACTTCTGTTTACAGCCTCCTGAAACAACCACTTCCCTGAGTTGTATTATACTTTCACGGAAAATCTGATTTTCGTTCCTTCCGTGAGACACATATGCATATTATAATACATTACGTGAAGGAAAGCAAATCTTCTTTATATATTGTTTTATACAAAATAGAATACCCTTCGCGACTTTGATTTGTGTGGACAACAAAAAAACTGCTGTATGGAGTTTTCTTTTTACTCCATACAGCAGTCTCACTGTTCTTTCCACTGTCTGATTATCTGTGTACACGTTTTCTGACGATCACAATACCTGCTGCCAGTGCTGCAAGTGCTGCTACGCCGATACCAACGCCGGCTACCAGAGGAAGGCTCTTCTTTACTTTCTTGTTGCCATCCAGGTCTTTGTCACTCTTCGGTACATCCTCATCGTCCAGATCTTTCAGATCCTGGTCTGCTTTTGGTGTATCTTCATCACCGATGGTGGTGGTGTCTTCGTTACCCTGTGCATCCTGGGTGGTTCCGCCGTTTTCTGTGCCTTCTGTTCCCTGATTATCTGTTACATTGCCAGGTCCGCCATTGCCGGTTCCACCTGTGGCATCTGTGCCCTGTGCATCACCGTTTCCGGTGGTTGTACCTGCTGCGTTACCGCCATTGGCATTGGTTCCTGTGCCACCGGTTGTGCCTGTAGTTCCGGTAGTACCACCGGTTGTAGTTGTTGTACCTCCCGGTACGGTAACTGTCTGCTCGGTGGTGTTGGTGATGGTCTGTCCCGGTGTTGTCACGGTTACAGTCTCATATGGCAGATAATTAAAGGTAAATACGTTCTCTGCTGCATTGGCAGATAAGGTCTTGGTCAGGTTTCTGTACTCCGGTGTGTAACCATCGATATAGGTATATGCAACCACCGGTTTGTCACCTACATTACCATAGAAGGTCTGGCTGTCTGCCAGCTTATTGCCGTTGGCATCCTGATAATTGATGGTGTAAGCTACCTGATCGCCTTTGATTCCGTATGCTATTACGTATTCCTGGTCTTCTTTCACATCAAATGAAAGTGTATTCAGTTTTTCACTATTATCACGTCCGCTTTCTTTAATTCCACGAACATAATATTTGCTGTTACTACCCAGCGAAACTGAGGTTAATAGTTCTGACATATTTACCGGATCATTTGGATTCAGTTTGTCTATTACAATAGCACTCTTATCATCACTAATAGAAACTGTAGCATTATTTCCTTTTACCAGATTTCCCGGTATACCTGTGAATGTTCCCTGTTTGCCGCTGTAAATTGTTACCTTATACGTATAATCCTCTGCCTTAACACTCATAGGAACCGATCCAAGCAGAAAACAAAAGGCCAGAAGAACTGTGGCTATCTTATACATTTTTTTCATCTCTGACCCTCTCCTTTCTCCTCTTTTCGCTTCTTGATCAGTACCACTGCCAGAATCAGAAGAATCACACCGCTTGCCAGCGCTACCGCACTGATGGCAAGGATCTGAGTGGTATCACCTGTTTTCGGGGATCTCACAACATTCTTTGTCGGTGTCTGCACTGTCTTGGTCACTGTCTTATTGACAACTTTGTCTTCGCCCTTCTTCGTTACGGTTGTTACCGTCACCGGATCGGCTGCGAAACTCATCTGGAGGCTTGCCAGTGTATCCTGATAATCATTACCCTGTGTCTCACCGTCCAGCTTTACTGTCAGATGAACAGAAGCTACATCACCTTTGGAGAGACGATCCAGATACAAATACTTCTCCAGTGCATCGGTGGCCTGGTGAAGCCCTTCACCCTTCTGGGCATCCTCGCCGCCTACGGTTTCGCTGTCGTATAATACAGTTTCCTTCTTATCCGGTCCCACATAAGTCAGCTTATAACCATATGCGCCGCCCTCTGCGATGCTCTGGCTGTCTTCCAGAGATTTTAATACTTCATTGGTCATATACCAGTCTGCATCTTTCTCACTGGTGTTCTTCAGTCCTACCTGAAGTTCCATGGTATCTCCCGGCTGTAACTGGAAGATATCTTTCTTCATGTCTGCGGAAGTAAAATTACTGCTCATCTTGGAACCGTCAAATTCTACCTTCCAGTCAGAACCACCCTGCAGTGTCTCTGCAAATGCTGTTGTATGTATGCCTACGGCCATGATCGCTGCCATGGCAAGGCACAAAATTTTCTTTTTCATATTCTGCACCCTCCTATCGTAAGCTGATATTGCCATTGCCGTCTACGTCTACATCCACACCCCAGGCACTCTTGATGGCGTCCTGTGCGTTGTGCGTCTGTACTGCATCTGCTTCAGCTTCAAGCTGGAAATTATAACCATCGTAGGCATAGGTTGTGGTGATGGTTTTATAACCGTCTTTTTCTGTGACATCCTGTTTTACCTTTGTGGCAATACTACTATCAATGCTTATCTTGTTGCTCAGTGGATCTGTTTCATCTCCTGATTTCAACGGCTCTGTATAATACAAAATTGTTCTCTCTGATGTTGATGCACTCTCGTCAATCATCCATTTACCATCCAAAAGTAAATTCAAATTAATAAGATTTGGTGATAATGTTGTATCTTTTTCACCTTTTTCATTAATCCAACTTTTCTTTAAGATAACACGAACATAAGTATCTATAGTTCCAGAGTTTTTAACCGTTAATTCCTCATCGTATTTTTCTCCAGGTATTATCTTAGTATTATTCTTGCTCAAAGCTGTTAAAAGCTTATTATCTGTAGTTGATTTTTCTTCCCATTTTCCATTAGATGTATAATCTCTACTCCTAACAACAGATCCATTTTCCACCAGGCTGACACCGATATTGGAAACCTCCACCTGTGCGCCATAGTTCTCACTGTAATAAGTCAATGCCGCTCTGGCACTTCCCACCGTACTTCCTGCCAGCAATACCACAGAAGCGGAAAGAAGAGCCACGGTCAGTCCCCCAAGGGGCATTCTCTTTTTCTTACTCATCTCTCACCCTCCTATTCTCCGGCTGTCTCGCTGGTATCAGCGATCTGTGTCCAGTCTGCGTACGGTTCGTTCTTTTCATTATATAAAACCTTTGTGGATTCCTGAACGACGACTACATTAAAACTGTCTTCTGTATCCTTGCTGTCGATCTTAATATCCAGAACCGAACTGCTCTCTCCCGGAGCGACCGGCTCACTGTAATAATAATAGCCTTCCTCTCCCGGTGTCCACTTTCCATCGGAATCACTGTACTGCAGGCCATCCTGATATTTTTCTCCTGCCAGTGCTTTTACACGGACAAAACAAGCAAAATCACCGGTATTCTTCACGGTTACATGTTTGGTCCAGTTACTGAATTCCTCTGTAGGCTTTGTCTCCGTAAATCCCATATTCAGGGTTACATTACCGGAAGCCTCCGCATACGTGGTAAAATACGCCATCGCTGTTCCTGCGCTGATCCCCGCTGTCAGTGTCAGGGCTGCGGCTGCAAGGCAAAGACTTTTTTTACTTAATTTTCTCATATCCTGCACCCCTTTCCCTAATTGGCACTGGCGGGTTCATCTGTCTGCTGTTCCCAGCTCCACTCGCCGTCCTTATTCTCAAAATGGTTCACAATACCGGTTCCCGGAATCAATTTTCCGTTGTATGTATTGGTAAAGCTGACGCTTGCCGGATGATCTGTAACTCCATCGGCAACGATCACTGTCTCCTGTGTGTCACCGGAAGTGTTGCTGTAGCTTCCGCCTGCGTACACTTCTTTTACAGTAACTTTTGTTCCTGCCGGAAGATCTTTCACCAGAACTGATTTTTCACCTGCCTGGTTGAACTTAATAGAAACTACATCACTGTAGACCTGCTTACCGTTTCTGGTGCCTTCTACCTGGAAGACGAAGAGTGCATCCTTAAGGGAAGCATTGTACTCTGTCAGATCCTTGACGATCTCCAGATCTCCGTAACGCTGTGTCTGCTGCGGCTTCATACCGGTTGTCACATCATATACCCAGGTATCGTCCGGGTTCTCTTTGGAATAATAGTTATTCGGAAGAGATACCAGGTACGGGGTAAAATCATAGGTGTACTCACTGGTCTGCACGGTTTCGGCCTGTACCAGATACATACCGGTCTCCAGATTGTTGATCACACCGGTGGATTCCGCTGCACCTGCCGGTTTGGTAACTTTTACATCTGCGGTTGGTGCAATTTTCTTATCCTCTACGATCTTCATGGCATCCTCTGCCATCTGTGCCCATTCCTCTGCGGTGGTAGTACTGCTCACATTTTCCAGTCCCAGACCAGCAAAATCCGTATACTTTGCAGTATCATACACTGCTTCTTCTGTAATGTCCGCTACCTTGTACACATCCACCGGAATCTCCAGGTCACGAAGCTCATCGAACTCCGTGTCGTCCAATGTAAATGTAAGAGAACATTTTCTATCTGTCTCTACTCCAAGAGCACCATATACACTGGATAAACCGGCTGCTGATAAAACAGTTATTGCTGCAAGGGTCAGCGCCCCTGCGGTTTTTATTCTCTTTTTCATAGTCACCTCTATCCCTCCTTCGACATATCATCCGTCTTACCGGAGCGTTTCTTATTCTTCCGGTCAAACAGGAACTTCATGATCAGTATCACAAGCAGTGTCACTGCTAATCCCAAGATTAAGTATAACATATAATAATTCTGGATGGCACGTAACATGCTGTCCACCGGTGTACTCTCCACTTCCTCCTCACCGTTATACGGAACTCTCGTTCCCCGGACCAGAAGCCGGTGGGAATTGACACCATATGGGGTACAGGTGAATAAGGTCACCTGATCTTCCCCCTCCTGGATCTGCAGTGCCTCCTCCAGTGTCTCGTGATCATCTTTATCTACCATATCCAGAATCTGGTCTACCTGATATGCCATCGTCTCATCCAGTACATGGATATAAAACATATCCCCCTGCTTCAACTGGTCAATATCCGTAAATAATCTGGCTGCCGGAAGACCTCTATGAGCGGCAAGTACACTGTGTGTACTCTCTCCGCCGATGGGAAGGGATGTGCCGTTCATATGACCGATCCCCGTCTGTAAAACATCCTCCGCGGTTCCGTGGTAGATGGCAAGCTTGATATTGATCTTCGGGATGGAGAGATACCCCATCACGCCATCACCTGCCACATTCAAAACCTTCCAGTAGTCTGTGTCCTTCATGTCCACATCATCACTGCCGAACGCATCACCATATATATTATTCTGTACCAGAGTACTGTCGAACTCTCTCGCCGCTTCCCACTCTTTCGTGTAATCCTCCGGCTGCATATCGCTGACCGCCTGTTCATAATTACTGATCAGCCTGCTCTGCCGGTACGTATTCCACTGATTGGATACCGTGGGGTAGGCAAGGATCCCAAATCCTACCAGAAACAGCAGACCAAAGAGAATTCCCGATAATTTTCTTCTCATCTCTCTTCCTCTTTCCGGTCAGAGGCATCTTTTAGTGCCCCATCTGCTGCTGCCTGTTTTTCTTTCCTTTTTCTCTTATACCGTTTGTCGTACTGCCATAAGGAAATGATCAGCACTGCGGTTACTGCAAGCCCTACCACTACCCATAACAGATAGTTGGTATAGAGACTCATCGGAGATTCTTTCTCTTCCTTCTCGATCGTCTCTTCTTCATACGGTACGCGATGCCCTCTTACCAGAAGACGTTTCGTGTTGACCGCGTATGGAGTACAAGTCAGAAGAGTTACCAGATCCTGTCCCGGCTCCACTGCCAGATCACTGGTATTCTCCGGTTCCACGATATGGATCTGATCCACTTCGTAGCAAAGTGTCTGATCCAGTACACGGATCAGAAAATGATCTCCGTCTTCCAGCTGATCCAGGTCTGTGAAAAGACTGGCACTTGGAAGACCACGGTGTGCAGAGATTACCGAATGGGTATTCTCTCCACCTACCGGAAGGGAACTTCCTTCCAGATGACCGGCTCCTTTGCTGAGCACTTCTTCTGAAGTGGTGTGGAAGATCGGGATCTTGATATTGATCTTCGGCACTTCCACATATCCCATCATCTCATCTGTCAGGATGTTCAGACAGGACATATATTCCTCACCGGGCTTATCGGATGCTGCTGCGATTGCGAAAGAATCGGGAAGGATGCTTGGAAGAAGAGACTGGTTATACGCATTGGCCCGCTCCCATTCCTTTTCATAATTGATGGTTCCTTTCCTTGATTCGTCTTTTACTACAGATTCATATTCCGAGATCAGTCGGCTCTGTCTGTAGTTATTCCACTGATTTGCCACCAGCGGATACAGCAACAAGGACAAACCGGCTAAAAACAAAATTCCTGCTAATACAATTGATAATTTTTTCTTCATCCGGGCTCTCCTTACTGTTGTATCTTGTCTCAACTCTAATGTTAAATCCTATATGCTGTCGTGTAAAGCTTTTTTATCAAAAACGGGGCGGGCGAGCCGCCCCGTTTTCATGGGTTCTTCCGTTCCTCCTGAGAGTGTACGGGGTTCCTTATTGTTCATTATTTCTGAGTTTTTCTTCTTGTTGCGAAGAACAGACCAGCTGCTACGATCATGATCGCGCAACCGCCGATTGTGAAGATTGTTGTACCGATACCACCAGTGGATGGCAGAGCGTTAAGTTTGGTATCATTCAACTTGTCAGAAGCTTTAACAATAGCTGTAGCTACGCCAGTCTGAGTAAGCGTAATGTCTTTACCGTCTGTATTAATGGAATATCCTTCCGGTGCTTTTGTTTCTTTAAAGTGATAAGTACCAACATTTAAACCTTCTACAACGATTTTACCTTCTGCATTTGTTTTAACAACTGTACTAGCATCTTCTGCATCTGGAGCATATCTATAATTTCCATTTTCTTGCAGTTTGAATTTTAATGGTGTAGCTGCTTCATCTTTAGATACTTCAAATTCAGCATCTTTTAATACGTTTGTTACATCACTATCACCATATTTTAATAAAGTAATTTCTCCAGTGAATAATTTAACTGGTACATTATTTCCGCCGTATTCTACGTCTGCTGCATGGCTACCTGCTCTATTCTCTACTGTTAATTCTTTTACTTTTGCAGTATAAGTAACTGTAATTTTCTTTCCTGCATTTGGATTAGATGTATCTGTAACTAAGCTATTTAAATTAATAGTAAATCCTGTACCCTCTTCATTTGGTTCGATTGTACCAACCTGATTATTCGTTCCAACCATTGTAACACTGCTAATAGAACCAGCACCTGTTAAGTAGTAATCTGCACCAGTAATTTTATCAGTGATTGTAAATGTTCTGTTCTCTGTATTAGCTGCATCAATAAATGGTACATATGCTTCGATTGTATAAGTTACGATATCTCCGATTGCTACTACATGATCTTCTTCATCTACTACTGTTTTGTCTACAGATGTTGGAGACTTTTTAGCTGTTACTTCTGCATTTGTTAATGCTGGATATGGTTCTCCAAATCCTACATATGCGGTCGCTGTTTTATAAGTAAATCCTGTTTCTTTTGCTTTGATTGCATAAACACCAGCTGCATTTACTTCAATGCTTTCTTTATTTGTTGCTACAGTGAATCCGCTAAGTGCTGCAACTTTACTTAATGCTAAGTCAATCTTTGCTGCTGTTGCTGTTACTGCTGTTACGCCTGTTGGCAATTTAACAGAGTTATCGTTATACTTGATTAATCCCCAGATAACCTGCTGCTGTGCATCCTCTGAATCAGTAAGTCCAAATGCTTCTGTAAAGCATTTTCCTGCTCCATTGGTAAATGCCCAACCAGAAGTTTTGGTTTCATCTTTTTGGATAATCTGCATGTACTCAACTTTATTAGCTTTATCAAAGCTTTTAAGTGTAATAGTTGCGTTTTCTCCTGCTGCGAATGTCGGTACGCTCATAGCCAGTACCATTACCATCGCCATAATCACTGATAAAATTCTTTTCACTTTACTCATATGATTTTCTCCTTTTCTTTTTTATTTCCTCTCTTTTATTTTCAGTGCTATTTTCTCCTTTTTATTTGCACTGGAAATCATTGTTGTGGCTTGGAGGCCACTGAAATATTAAGGTTCCTTATTTTTTCAGCACCTCCTTGCCTTTCATCTTGTATATGATCAGAATGCCTGCGAGCATCAGCAAGATTCCACTCATCAGGATGTTGAAGATTCCGGTGTGACCGGTGGATGGAAGATCGTAGACTACCTCATTTTTGAAGTACAGGTGGAGTGTTCCATCTGTTTCGGAAATCTCACTCTTGTCAATTTCACCATTAGACTTATCTGTGGTATAGCTTACAAGACTTCCACCTTTTGTTGTCTTTATAGTCCACACTTCATTGCTTAATACATAACCTGTAGGAGCTTTTGTCTCTTTAAGTGTATACTCACCTTTTTCAAGGCTGCTTACTACTTTTCCAGCTTTCTTCCAGATGATTTTTCCATCAGTATTTGATGTACCGGTATAAACTGTTTCTCCGTCCTGCTGTAAGACAAATTCTGCACCTGGCAAACGAACCTGATTTCCGCTTGTGCTTACTTTTACAATATCCCAAGCTGTCGTTGCTTTTTCGTTTGTAAAAGTAACGCTTCCAACGGTTCCACCACTGTTTTCATTATAAATGTAATTTTTGATAACATCTACATCTTTACCATCACTATCAGTTGCCATCTCATATCCAAGTTTGAATGTGACACTCTCTTGTTGCTCATCGCTAGTGTTTCTACAGTTTGTAGTGTTATCAACCTGATAACCGGTCAATACATATCCGTTCGAATCAACTTCGCTTATGGTATATGTTCCACGAGGTAAATCCTTCAGGTCTTCACCATCAAATTTTACTTCGGTGGAACCTGTTGGAATAGTAATGGAAACATTTTTGATTTCAACTCCAGACTCGTTTTTAATACTGAAGTGGAATGTACATTCTGTTTCCAACGCGCTTTCCAGTTTCTTTGTAATCTGGATTTCACCTGATACAACTTTGATTGTATAAATGCCATACAGTTTTGCAGAATCTTTTTCATTTACAGCTTCTACAATATGATCTGCATCACCTGCTATATTTCCGCCTGTATTTGCAGTACTTCCGTCTGATGGTACTCCTGCATCATAACTTACTTTTAGATAATATGTAGTCTCTGTATCTGCAGTTAAATCTGTAACCTTAGTTGTACATTCTGGATCACTGTACCATTCAGTTGTAAAACTACTCTCCGGAACATTATACTTACTAGTATTTCCTTCAAGATCGAACATTTCCTTCAATACAGTGTTTGTATCCGGAAGACTATCACCTTTATAGATCGTGACTTCTTTGTTTTTGACCTTCAGTTCGGCTTTTACGTTAACCTTAGGTTGAGGAAGAACTGCATCGCCATATCCGGTATGGATCATGGAATCCGGTGAAATATTAGTAGGTACATCATTGCCACCGATATAGTCATCTTTAGCTTTTACAGTAATTGACTTGTTCCAGCTTCCATTCTTACTATTCGGAATTGTTTGTTCATTCCAAACAATATACTGATTACCAGTAGTTTTGTCATAGTATACTGTTCCATCATTCTTTAATGTAATACCCTTATCGATTCCAGAATAATCGGAAGTAATTGGTTTTCCTGAATCATCCAAAATTACAAATCTAGGATCAATTACATCTTTTATTTGCGCATTTTTCATCTCCTGATCATGTGTTATTGTTGTCTGAATGTTTTTGAAAATAGTTTTCAATTCATCAACACTCGAAGCAGGATATGCGCAACCTTCAGATGCGATATTATCTTTCAACCATTTTTCTGTGTCACCATTAAGTTTTAAACCAATTGTGTAAATAGTAATGCCCTTTTCTTTAAGCTTCTGGGCTTGCAATTTAGACTTTGCTTTATCGTCTTTACTGCTCGGAGCTCCATCTGTAAATAGAATTACATAACGCGGAACATTTTCTTGCTTATTTTCTTCTAGTTGATTCAATGCAAGCTCTAAACCAAGTTGTGGAGACGTTCCAGCTGATGCGTAGATGCTACTGATTTTCTTTACTAATTCGTCTTTGTTAGTTCCAATCGTTGTGAGCCCACTCACTAGGTTTCCAACATAATTAAATGTTGCTATACCAATTTTGCTATTAGTAGAAGAAGCTGCCATCGATGTAGTAAAAGCAGAAGCTGCTTCCTTTAAGCCGGTTAAACTACTATCAATGGTGTAGACATATGCCTTAGAATTATTGTCGATGATTTTCCATGTACCTTCATCATAATACATCCATTGTCCATTTAAATATATCATTGGCTGTTTTGCATTCTTGTACTCGTGATTACCGTTATAATCCCGATAATAAACAGATTTCAACGAATCAGTATAATAATAGACCTTGGTTGTATCTAAAGTACTTTTAATCTCTTTATATTTCCCGACACTTTTGAATCCACTTTTATCACTATTACTGGTATTATATAACATACTTCCCGATGTATCAAAAACCATCATTACATCTGCTACCGCAGCTTGTTCTGAAGTAGTTGTTGATGTTAATTTGGAAGCCGCGCTGATATCAATCTGATAGGTACGTTTATCCCAATCAATTACTTTTGCTGTTTTATTATAATCGAGCGAACTGTTTATAAGTTCTTCTTTTGTCATATTCAGGATATGGTAATAAGAACCTGCTTTGTCTGTATATGGTGTAGTTCCATCAGATAGATATAAGGTTGCTATAGCTGTATTGTTGCTGTCTAGCTCAACTTTTACAATCCAGGTATCCAGCGATGGGATGTAGCCGCTAGGTGCAACATCTTCACGTAACGTATAAGTTCCTACGCGAAGTTTGCTAAATTTTACATTGCCACTTTCTCCTACTGAACTTGCAGTTTGTGTTTCGCCTGTTTCATTATTTACTAAGGTAAATCTAGCGCCCTGTAATCCTTCGTTGTTCTTGTTTACTTTTTGAAGATTCAATTCAGCCATCGGAACCTGGCTAACTTCTGCTATACTTGCTGATGGAAGTGTGAATTTCATCTTACAGTTTGATTCTCCGGCACCACGTTCCATGTACAGAACGGTTAATGTATGTTCTTTTTCTTTTCCTTCAGGAGTAAGCTCATCAGCTGTTTTTCCTAATTTCTCCCATATATCAACAGTTTCGCTAGCTGCCTGATGAATTCCACCAAGATCCAGAACCACTTTACCATCGAGCAACACCCATAAATCATCATCTCCGGTAAATTCATAATTCATCGGTCCTACATAATCTCCGATTTTAAACAAAACATCGTACCGCATTCCAAAGAAATAATTCTGTGCTTTTTCGGAATTTTCATAGCTGAACTTCCGCTCATTCTCCAACGGATAAAAACCAGCTCCTTCGGTGGTAAGTATCTTACCATTTTGGTCTTTCACATCTTTTAACGTGTAGGTATCTCCCTTTTGTTCAAAACCCAGCTTTAAATCTTTGTAAACTTTTCGAAGATATCTGGTTTCATAATCATCGTAAGGGCGGCCAAACCGATCGTATTTTTTTACCTTTACGCTACAAGTAGCATCCGAGTCCTCGAAGAAACCCGGTTCCGGATAATTAAACTCAACCTTACCATTCTCATCCAATCCTTTAAGAATGTCTTTTACAACGCTGGTACCCTTCGTATAATCATTGGCACCAAAACTACCAATTGGAATCCAATATTTGTACTGTTCAAAGTTTTGTTCTCTAGTTCCTGCTGTTAATTTTCTTCCATTGTTTGGTTTCTCACCAAGCATATTAAACGAAAAATATGTATTGTTATTATTTCTGGCTTCGTCGTCTGTTACAGCTTTTACAGTATAATCATAAAATGTTGTAGCACCATCGAAACCCTTAGTTTTAGGAGTGTAATATACTTTAATCGTACAATCTTTAGTAACTGAAAGTTCGTTCTTAGTATCTACAGTCGTTGTTGTTTCAGTTCCGTCTGTGGCCTTTTCTACTTTCGTAACGCTTGTAACGTCCCAATTTGTTGCTTTCGTATAATCGTTGATTTTGCCTCCGATTGGAAGCTGCAATACATCATCTGCATATATCTTTTTGTTGGCTGTTTTATCATAGTGCTCTATGGTAACAGTAACTTCTGATCCACCTTTCTGTACAATGACATACTTGGAAAAATGCGGAGCATCGAATACAACTTTTCCTTCTCCATCAACAGCACCGTTCATGTCTTCCGCTACATTATTGTTATCCACATGCAGTACTGCAGCATCCTCACTGGATGTGATCTCCGGGGTGTCTACACTGACCTGGACCGGAGTGTTTGGCTGTACTTCAGAACCGTTTACCAGGAATTTGATATCGTAGGAGAAGATATTCTTGATGGAAAACTGTTCTTCGATCGCTTTTTCTTCTACTGCTTTTTCGATTTCCTTTACTTCGTCTTCTGAAGTGATCTCTGTTACGGAAAGCTGTGCGTCTGCGGGAAGTGCTCCTGCTTCTGCGGTTACGTTAACGGTTGTGTTTCCAACGGCCTGGCTCCATGTGAGCTGCTGGTTTTCAGCTTCCGCCTGTGTTGCATCTTCCTCAGGAGTTTCCGCTGTAGCATTTTCTGCTGCGGGAGCTGTCTCCTCGGTCGGTGCAGCTGCAGGTTCCTGGGCTGCAGGTGTCTCTGCTGCAGGTGCTTCTGTTGTCGGCTGTTCTGCTGCAGGTGCTTCCGCTGCCGGCTGTTCTGCCGGAGCTACGGCGGTTGTTTCCGGTTCTGCGGCCGGTTCTGCGGCAACCTGTTCCACGGCTGCGGGTTGTTCGTCGGCTACTGCCTGGCCTTCATCTGCTGCGTAGGCAGCCACGTCCATGTCATCGGCAACGGCTTCGTCCTGAGTCTGTACTTCCGCTTCCTGTGGGTATTCGGCCTGTCCGGTCTCGGATGCGAATATGAAGCTGCTGTTGCTTATGGCAACGACCATGCAAAGCACCAATGCCAGAAGTCTTTTTTTATTTCTACTTTTCATGGTTTTCTCCCTCCTCTTCATCCAAAGCACTCTCTATCAGTTTTAATAATTCTAAAGCGCTGCGGAACTGCTGCTTTTCTTTTTTTTCCACCCAGGTCACCGAACCCTGCCAGGTGGCATTCTGCCTGTTGTAGATATTTAAGATAAAGGTCTCCGTCTTTTTAGTAGAATCGCTCACAGCTGTTCCACCTCCTTCTGTACTCTGTTTTTATATATGTATTATAATAGACTCACCATTACTAAAAGCATTACACTCATTATATATTTAGTGTTTTTTTTATTTTTGTTGGATTCTGTAACGTTTTGTAATATCGGTGCGGATCCTGTTCCCTGCCGGCGTAATTATGTCCGCCTGCGGTTGCTATATGTGGAATCTACTGTATCTTCATGGATTCGTCCGTTTCTCTGACGGGTTTTTGCCTCATTACTTATATTGTATGTGGGGTTTTATGGTTTATGACATGGTTTTTGAGATCGATCCGGTGGATCCTATTATATATAGAAGAAACTCGTTTTTTATTACTCTTTCATTTTGTTCCGATCTGTGATCGAATTACCCGGATGTGAAATGTAATACTTTTTGATGTTTTCCGCCTGTACAGAAAAAAGCAGGAATCCTTATCTTTCCTAAGAGTTCCTGCTTTTTTCTGTACTTTTATTTTCTTCCCAGTATGGCATCCATCTCGATGATCAGTTCCAGGACACTGCAGAATTTCATCTCCTGATGTCCTTCTTTCCATGCAAGGATGCCCTGCCAGGTGGCGTTCTGGCGGTATTTGACGAAGATGTGGAAAGTGGCACAGATGCCGTTTTGTTCCATCAGCTGCTGATATTCCACACTTTTTTCATGTAATTTCTCCATCGCACGCTTTTCCGGGCTGAACTCCCGAAGGACTACAGAGGATTCCGGAAAACGAATGCTGTCGTAAAAGTCTGCCATGTAACGGATCAGCTGCACGACATTTTCAAAGGACTGTGGCTCCTGGGAATAACCGTGATATAGTCGGCCGGATATCTCGCTGGCCTGACTTTCGTCCACACACACCGTGATCAGGTTCGGTGCTGCCAGTACTTCTCCATTCCAAAATTGACTCATGTTTCACACTCCTGTTCCTGTTGCCTATTTCCAGCGAAATTCATTCTTCTGAAAGCTTAATCTTGCATTTGGATTCTCCACGTCTGCGATGGATGATACGTAATATTCCAGATATTTGTTCCAGGATCCATGTTTTTTTGTGAACCGTGCGGCGATGCGCCGGAAGATAATGTCACAGTTTTCCTGGCTGGTTCCGACCAGAAGGATCAGGAACTGAGACGGGCTGTATTTGGAAAAGGAATCTCCGCGGCGCAGACTGTTTTTTACTGCCCGGTGCAGTTCCATGGACATCACATCCAGCTTTTCCCGGTTTTCCATCGGATGGCCGTTGCCGTCTGTCAGGGAGCATACCATAAGGAATGCGGACTGTCCGTTTCGCTCGATCAGCCGACGCACCAGCCGGTAGTTATCCCGGAAGCTTGGCAGGCTGCAGTAGAAGGCACCGTCTTCGTACTCCGGTTCTTTCAGGTCTTCCTTGATCTCTCCTGCCGCATGGTATTTTCTTCCCATCCGTTCGCTCATCTCCTGGAACTGGTTCATCATGCGCTCGGATGGTGTGATTCCCAGTTCTTCAAAGAACATTTTTGAAGTCGCATCGTACAGCTGATATGCTTCTTTGTAGCGGTTCATACCCATCAGGGCATCAATTTTTAAGGACTGCCATTCGTCGAACGGATAGATCTCGATGGCAGTGTCTGTCAGTTCCAGAATGGTGTCGTATTCGTGCTGTTCTTTTCTGTAGGCACACAGCCGGCGGAGTATCTTGGAATATTTGTCTTTGTAACGGACGCTGTTCATGATGACCCAGTCTTCTCCGGACTGCATCGGAAGAAGTTCTCCTTTGTACAGCCTGCAGGCCTTCTCCCACAGATTCATCTTCCTGGTTTCGTCTACTTCTTCTTCTCCTTCTCTGACAAGTTCCATAAAGCGTGCCACATCCAGATCCACTTTCATCGGGCTACGCCAGTAAAAGACACCTTTTTCTTTTACGATATACTCATATTCCGGAAGTCCCGCCTCGATCAGCATCTTGCGCAGACGGAATACCGTCACACGCAGGTTATTGCCCACATTTGCCAGCTCTTCTCTTCCAAAGAGATCGTCAAGCAGCTGTGCTCTGGGGATTCCTGTGCTCCCGCGGTCCTCCACCAGACTGGAATGTAACAGAATCTGCAGTAGTTTTACTGCTTTGGTTGCCGAGTTTCTCTTGAAGGTTATCGGCTGTTCTCCATAGGTTATGGAGAACCTTCCCAACATATTCACTTTGAGTTCCGGTAACTGATTATCCATATGGTTCCCTCCCCTCATCTACTCTTCGTTTTTATCATAGAAAAGTAAATCGCCTCCGGTATGGTATCTCCCGGAAGCGACTTCTCGCTGATTTTATTTTAGTCAGTAATCTCTTCTTTGTCAACGCAAAGCATTACACTTTTTTTGCTTTCCATGATTTTCTGATCACTTTCGCCAGTTCTTCCTCACGGATCGGTTTTGCGATATAGTCATCCATTCCTGCTTTGCGGCAGGTTTCCCGGATGTCTGCTGTCGTCTGTGCAGTCATCGCAATGATCGGAATCGATGCCGCATCTTCCCGTTTCAGATCGCGGATACGCTGTGTGGCTTCCATGCCGTCCATCACAGGCATCATCACATCCATCAGGATCGCATCGAAACTGCCGGCAGGGTTTTGGGAAAACAAAGCTACTGCTTCCTGTCCGTTCCATGCTTTTTCTACTTTTGCCCCTGCTTCTTCCAGATAGAACTGTGCGATCTCCATATTGATCTCATTATCCTCTACCAGAAGGATCTTTCGGTCACGAAGAAGATCCGATATATCTTCTCCCACTGTGGTTGTTTCTGAAGCGGCTGTCTCACTGACGGTGAACGGCAGACGGAAGGTAAATGTGGTTCCCTCTCCAC
>OLRA01002623.1_pt1 | contig 17561 bp, 19 predicted proteins | sample 1673011 | NCBI WGS metagenome assembly OLRA01 (sample SAMEA3136746, study PRJEB25190) | human gut metagenome | reverse complement strand
ACAGCAACACCTGACAAAGCAATCAACAATGCAACAGGTCCTGTTTTTACAAGTTCCTTAAGGTCTGTTCCCAAACCTGCCGAGAACATAAGTAAAATTACGCCGATTTCTGCCATACCTGAAATAAAATCGTCCTTAACTACAAGGTTAAGCAGTGAAGGTCCGATAATAAGGCCGGCAATGATTTCGCCAACAACCTGCGGTGCTTTGAGCTTACGGGCAAGAAGTCCGCAAAGCTTAGCAGCAACAAGGATTATGGCAAGATTTCTTAGAATAAGCATTAAATCCATAGTGCGCCCCTTCTCCCTATACATATTAATATAGGAAATATTAAAAATTTTCCACCATATATTTTAGCACTTTTGCTTTAAATTTCAAGACGGTATTGTTAATATCTTAACAGTAGCAACAGTTTTGTCATTATTTACATTTTTTAGTATTTATCTATAATATTTATGTATTTTTTATCTATATATAATTGATTTTAAAATTTTAGAAAATTAGTTGTTTTTTTATGGTATTTTAAATTACCATTTTAAAGACATTCAAGTATTTAAGCCTTTATTCTTAATTTGTAATTAGAAATAATTTCTTATTATTTTGTCGAATATGTAAGAATACAGCATACCTCAATACTAATTTATTATGTAATGCGATAAAAGTAACAAAAAGCGAAAAAAAAACGAAAAAAACATTGACAAATATTTAACAAAGATGTTAAAATGGTATTACTGAAAATTAGAAAATCAGTACCAGTATAAGTTTGAAAGGATCCTTCAAATTATGAAAAAAATATTATGCGCACTTATTGCAGGTGCAATGTGTGCAACAATGGTTTTCAGCCTTGCAGGCTGCGGCTGTTCGAATAAAAACGAACCCGGCTATACCATTGAAGCTACAAAGCCTGACCTTACAGACAACGGCTTTGGTTATTACATTGTAAACAGCAATGAGCTTATGGTAACAGAGTACACAGGTAACGAAAAAAATATTGTTATTCCGGATACCTATAACAACTATAAAGTAACATCAATAGGTCCTAACGCTTTCAGCGAAAAGGACATTGAGAGTATAACAATTCCCGATACGGTAACTGAGATTGAGGGTCATGCTTTCCAGTCATGTACAAATCTTAAGTCGGTTACACTTTCCAAAAATCTTAAAACATTAGGCAATAATGTATTTTTCCTCTGTACTTCACTTGAAGAAGTTACAGTTCCGGGTTCGGTAACAGACCTTGGTCTTTTCACTTTCCAGGGTTCGGGAGTTAAAAAAGTAACTATCGAATCAGGCAGTCTTGAAGAAATCAGAGAATATGTTTTTTATCAGTGCCCTGCCATTACAGAAATCGACATTCCTGCCAATGTAACTAAAATGTCTGAATACAGCGTTTGTGATAACGCAAACACTGTTACAATAAATGCTCCAAAGGGTTCTTACGCAGAAAACTATGTAAAAACCAACGGAAAAACCAACCGAAAAACCAACAGAAAAACCAACGGAAAAACCGACCGAGAGACCTACAGAGAAACCAGGTGAGCCGGAAAAACCGACTGTGAACAAGAGAGTTCTGAATAAGGTCACTTATCAGATCCTGAACGCAAAGAAGAAGACAGCAGCAGTTGTCACAGCAGATAAGAAAGTGACTTCTGTAAACGTTGCCAAGACCGTTAAGATCAACGGCGTTACTTACAAAGTAACACGGATCAGCAAAAATGCATTCAAGAGCTGCAAGAAGCTGAAGAAAGTTACGATCGGAAGCAATGTGAAGAAGATTGAGAAAAATGCATTTGCAGGCTGCAGCAAACTGAAGACTGTCAATATGAAGAAAGCAACCGGCATTACTTCCATCGGAAGCAAAGCATTCAGCAAGATCGATGCAAAAGCAAAAGTGACCGTACCGGCCAAGAAGCTTTCCAAGTATAAGAAAATGCTGAAAAAAGCAGGTCTGCCAAAGAAAGCAACTGTAAAAAAATAAAAAAACGGAACATGTTTCCGGAACAGTAAAAGCTACTCTGTAACAGAACCGTTCCAAAGAAACATCCGACAGCAAGAAAAAAGAGCGGGAGAGAACCCAAAAAGGTTTCCCCGCTCTTTTGCTGTATAAGATCAGATATGATGCTCTGAAACGCTCTGACCGGAATGAGAATTTGAGCAAAAGAAAAAAGAGCCGGGACATCGGTCGTTCTATCCCTGCTCTTTTATATCCATGTTTTTATTTTATGATCCTTATGCTCTTTCAACTTTATCAGAACGTAAGCATGAAGTACATACATACATTTTCTTTGTTCCACCGTTTACTTTAACGCGAACAGATTTAATGTTAGATTTCCACATTTTATTGGATCTTCTATGAGAATGACTCACGTTGTTACCGAAATGAGCTCCCTTATCACAAATAGCACATCTAGCCATGACTGCACCTCCTTGACATTATATTGCCTACAATAGGCTCACAACAATAAGTATTCTACCAGAAGCTGCATGATAATGCAAGTAAAAAATGCGAAAATTTAAAAAAACTGTAAAAAATGATTTTTCATGTTTTCTTTTTATATGAAACAGGTTATAATGAATAAATAATACAGCTATTAACATAGGAGGTATCATGATATGAAAGGAAGAATGGAAACAGAACTGGGTTCGATTTTGATCGACACGGATGTGATCGCTACCTATGCCGGAAGTGTTGCAGTAGAGTGTTTTGGAATTGTCGGTATGGCAACGGTGAGCATGAAAGACGGTCTGGTAAGACTTCTGAAGAAAGACAGTCTGAAAAATGGAATACAGGTTACCGTTGAGGATAATAAAATTTCACTTGATTTTCATGTGATCGTGGCTTATGGCGTCAGCATTTCTGCGGTTGCAGACAATCTGATCAACAATGTCAAATATAAAGTCGAAGAATTTACCGGTATGGAGATTCATGAGATCAATATTTATGTAGAAGGTGTCAGACCGATAGATTAAGGAGGAACTCGTTGTGGAAATAAATACAATAAATGCCGCACTTTTTGCCAAAATGTTTCTGGCAGGAGCAAAAAACCTGGAGTCAAAGAAAGAATGGATCAATGAACTGAATGTTTTCCCGGTACCGGACGGTGATACCGGAACCAACATGACCATGACCATCATGGCTGCGGCCAAAGAAGTAGCGGCACTGGAAGATCCGACGATGGAAGTACTTGCAAAAGCGATTTCTTCCGGATCTCTTCGCGGAGCACGCGGTAACTCAGGTGTTATCCTCTCTCAGCTGTTCCGTGGATTTACAAAAGGAATCAAAAAGTATGAGGAGATTGATGTTGCGATTCTGGCAGCTGCTTTTCAGAAAGCAGTGGAGACTGCATACAAAGCAGTTATGAAGCCAAAGGAAGGCACGATCCTCACAGTGGCAAAGGGTGCAGCAGACAAAGCACTGGAGCTTGCAGAGAATGATATTTCGCTGGATGATTTCTTAAAACAGGTGATCGAAGAGGCAGATGCTGTCCTTGCAAAGACACCGGAGATGTTGCCGGTTCTGAAAGAAGCAGGCGTTGTAGACTCCGGTGGACAGGGACTTGTGCAGGTGTTAAAGGGTGCTTACGATGCATTTCTTGGAAAAGAGATCGATTATACGGTTGAACCGGCTGAAAGCACTAAAAAAGCCCCGGCACAGGAAAAGGAAGCACCGGCTCAGGCAGAGATTCTATTCGGTTACTGTACCGAATTTATCATCATGCTCGAGAAAGAGTATACACCGCAGACGGAGCAGGAGTTCAAAGGATTTCTGGAGTCCATCGGTGATTCCATCGTTGTTGTGTCAGATGAAGATGTTGTCAAGGTCCATGTACATACAAATGACCCTGGCAAAGCAATCTCCAGAGCACTCACTTACGGCTCACTGACCCGTATCAAAATCGACAATATGCGTGAGGAGCATCAGGAGAAACTGATTAAAGATGCGGCAAAAGTTGCAGAACAGCAGAAGTTCGAAGAAGAAGAGCGTAAAAAAATGGTGCCGCCGAAGCCGGTCGGATTTATTTCCGTTTCCATTGGTGAGGGTATCGGTGAAATCTTCCGCGAACTGGGCGTTGATTATCTGATCGAAGGCGGTCAGACCATGAATCCGAGTACCGAAGATATGCTGCGTGCGATCGAAGAAGTAAATGCGGAGACGATTTACATTCTTCCGAATAATAAAAACATTATTCTGGCAGCAAATCAGGCAAAACTTCTGACCAAAGACAAAGAAGTGATCGTGATTCCGACCAAAACCGTTCCGCAGGGAATCACAGCCGTTGTCACTTACAGTGCCGAGGCTTCTGTAGAAGAAAATACGGAGGCAATGTCTGAAGAGATCAAAAATGTAAAAACCGGACAGATCACTTATGCAGTGCGTGACACGCACATTGATGACAAGGAGATCCATGAGGGTGATATCATGGGAATCGGCGATCATGAAATCCTTGCGGTCGGAAAAGAGATTCAGGATGTTACACTGGAAACGATTGCCCTGATGGATGCCGATGATGCAGAACTGATCACGGTATATTACGGAGAGGATACAAAAGCCGAAGATGCAGAAAAACTGGAACAGGCACTGACGGAAAAATATCCTTCCTGTGATGTGGAAGTCTATGCCGGAGGTCAGCCGATCTATTATTATGTTGTTTCTGTGGAGTAATTATGAATACATTATCACCGCTTACAGAGCTAAAAGGAATTGGTGAAAAGACAGAAAAGCTGTTTGCAAAAGTGGGCGTAACGAATGTCGGAGAACTGCTTTCCTACTATCCGAGAACGTATGAAACGTACGGGGAAATACAGAAGCCGGATGCCGTAACAGACGGCATGACGGCTGCTCTGTATGGTCAGTTTCAGGGACCGCTGGCAGTGAAGCGTGTAAAAAACATGCAGATTGTATCCGGCGTGTTCGAAAGTGATGCACAGAAAATACGCATCACCTGGTATAATATGCCTTATCTTCGCAGCACCGTAAGAGCCGGTGTGCCTTATGTGCTGTGGGGCAAAGCAGCAAAGAAAAACAGACAGTTGGTATTGGAGCAGCCAGCTGTTTTTTCTTTCGAGGAATATCACAGGATGCGGCAGCATTTAAAACCGGTGTATCCTCTGACGGAAGGACTCTCTGCAAAGACCATCGAGAAAGCAGTGCGGCAGGCACTTGAAAGTCTGCCCTTTTTCAAAGAGACACTGCCGCCTGCTATCCGCAGCAAGTATCATCTCGCAGAATATCATTTTGCACTTGAACAGATTCATTTTCCGGAGAATCGGGAACAGATGCTTCTGGCGAGAAGAAGACTGGTATTTGATGAATTTTATCTGTTTATCCTTGCACTGCGGCAGCTGAAGCAGGTAAATGAACGAAATCCGCAGAGATTTCAGATACAGAAAATTCCTCTGACAGATCAGATCATTGCAAACTTATCTTTTTCACTTACCGGGGCACAAAAAAAGGTCTGGCAGGAGATCGAGCGTGATATGACAGGTGATTATCTGATGTCACGCCTGATACAGGGAGATGTAGGATCTGGAAAGACGATCCTTGCCTTTCTTGCCCTATTTCTTGCAGCGGGAAATGGCTGGCAGGGATGCCTGATGGTTCCGACCGAGGTGCTTGCAGTGCAGCATATGGAGGCTATCCAGAAGCAGATCTGCGAACAGAAACTGCCTTTCTATGCAGAACTGCTTACTGGTTCCATGACAGCGAAACAAAAACGGGAAGCTTGCGGCAGAATTGTCTCCGGAGAATCACAGATCATCATCGGGACGCATGCGGTCTTTCAGGAAAAGATCCAATATAAAAATCTGGCACTTGTGATTACCGATGAGCAGCACCGTTTCGGTGTGCGGCAAAGAGAGTCTCTGTCGGAAAAAGGAGATATGCCGCATGTGATGGTTATGAGTGCAACTCCGATCCCAAGGACACTGGCCGTGATCCTGTATGGAGATCTTGATATTTCGGTTGTGAATGAACTTCCGGCAAACCGTCTGCCGGTCAAAAACTGTGTGGTTGACACCTCTTACCGTCCGAAAGCATATCGTTTTATAGAAAAACAGGTAAAGATGGGGCATCAGGCGTATATCATCTGTCCGATGGTGGAGGAGAGCGAGCAGATCGAAGCAGAAGATGTGATTTCTTATACAGAAAAACTGAGAAGTACACTGCCACAGGATATTACGGTTTCGTATCTCCATGGCAAGATGAAACCGGCCAAGAAGAACGAGATCATGGAAGCTTTTGTGAAAAATGAAATCCAGGTTCTTGTTTCCACGACGGTGATCGAAGTTGGTGTGAATGTACCGAATGCAACGGTTATGATGATCGAAAATGCGGAGCGTTTCGGTCTTGCACAGCTGCATCAGCTTCGCGGGCGTGTCGGAAGAGGAGATGCACAGTCTTACTGTATCCTGTGTTATGGGAAAGACGGAGAAAAGACAAAAAAGCGTCTGGAAATTTTGAACAAATCCAACGACGGTTTTTATATTGCGAACGAAGATCTGCGTCTGAGGGGACCGGGAGATCTCTTTGGAATTCGTCAGAGCGGAGAGCTTGCATTTCGCATCGGAGATGTTTTTCAGGATGCCGCGATCTTACAGGAAGCAAACGATGCAGCAAACGACACCCTGCAGGATCCATCCTATCCGGAAGGGAAAGATTACGCCATTTTAAGACAAAATCTCGAAAAATATATGTACAAGGATCTGTGCAATTTGAATTTATAGTTGATAATTTGTAAAAAATGGTATATGATTAAGCCGATTGCTTAAGAAGCATTAAAAACAAGAGAGTTTAGAATGTTTTTTTATGAGGAGGAAACTATTATGGCAAACCGTAGACAGGCAAAGAAAAATGCAGCAGCTGCTGTAAACAAAGAAGCAGCAAAGAAAGAAGTAAAGACAACTGTTGCTGAAGAAACAGCAGAAAAAGTTACAGCAGTAGAAAAAGTTGCAGAAAAAGCAGCAGAAGTAAAAGAAGCTGTAAAAGAAAAAGTTGCAGAAGTAAAAGAAACAACAAAAGCTGCCAAAGCTGAAACAGCTGAAAAAGCAGAACCGAAGAAGACTCCGGGAAGAAAAGCAGCAGTAAAAGAAGAGTTCGTTCTGGAATTTGCCGGCAAGCAGATCACACAGGAAGAAATCAAGAAAAAAGTAAAAGAAAACTGGACAAAAGTTCAGAAAAATAAAATCAAAGATATCAAGACGATCAAAGTATTCCTGCAGCCGGAAAATAGCTGTGCATACTATACGATCAATGACGAAGGAAACGACAGCTACAAAATCGAGCTTTAAGATCAAATTGTCATAAGATGCTATACTTTGAAACACTTTCCAGTTTAAAACCGGATGAAATCCACATACTAGGATCGCAATAGAAAATTGCACATCTGAAAAAGAAAAGGAAAACAAAACATTTCAAAGGAGGCATGTAATTATGGCAAATCGTTCATCTAATGTGGCGGCAGTACCGGAAGCAAAAGGTGCTCTTGACAGGTTCAAAATGGAAGTGGCAAGCGAACTTGGCGTTCCTCTGACGGATGGTTACAATGGTAACCTGACATCAAAACAGAACGGATCTGTAGGTGGCTATATGGTCAAAAAAATGATCGAAGCACAGGAGCGACAGATGTCCGGAGGAGCCGGAAGCGGCATGAACGGAAACGGCAGTGCACAGTACTGATCGGGAACTTCTGAAGTTTTGGATTGAAAAATGACAAAAGCGGGTGAGAGAAAACTTCTCTTGCCTGCTTTTTTTAAAATTAAGAATATGGTGACAAAATACTTTCTTTTTTGCAGGAGTCTGTGCTATAATGACCATAGTCTGCGAAAATACAGTCAGCAGAACTCTATAATGATCTGAGGTAGATAGAGAATGAACATAGGATTAATTGCACACAATGCAAAGAAAAATCTGATCGAGGATTTTTGCGTTGCCTACAAACGTATCCTGGAAAAACATGAGTTGTATGCGACCGGGATCACAGGAAGGCGTATAGAGGAGGCAACGAACCTTCATGTCCACAAATTCCTAGCAGGAAGCGTGGGCGGAGATAAACAGTTTGTAGAAATGATCGAACGAAACGGATTGGATATGGTGATTTTTTTCTACAGTCCATTATTTACCAATTCGAGAGAGCCGAATATTGAAATGATTTCAAAAGCATGTGATATTTATAACATACCGATTGCTACCAATATCGCAACAGCAGAATCTCTGGTCATCGGTCTGCAAAAAGGTGATCTGGAGTGGAGGGAAAATATATGACGATCACAGACGTTGGGAATCTTTTCATGTTTGCCGGAGGCCTTGGTATGTTCCTCTACGGTATGCACAGTATGTCCGGAGGCATTCAGAAAACAGCCGGCAATAAAATGAAAGAGCTGCTCGGGATTCTGACGAGCAATCACTTTATGGCAGTTGTGGTCGGGGCACTTGTCACGGCGATCATCCAGAGCAGCGGTGCCACAACGGTTATGGTGGTCGGATTTGTCAATGCGGGCATCATGACACTGACACAGGCCGTTGGCGTCATTATGGGAGCAAACATTGGTACCTGTATTACGGCGTGGATCGTATCACTTGGACAGCTGGGAGATGCTTTCAAGGCATTTTCCCCTTCTCTGTATGCACCACTTCTGGTCGGGATCGGAGCCTTTCTGATCATGTTCAGCAAAAAGGCGAAAAAGCAGACGGTCGGTGAGATCCTGGTAGGACTTGGCCTTTTGTTTATCGGTCTGGATTTTATGGGAGATGCTGCGGGAGATTACCTGCATCTTCCAATCTTTACCAGGGCATTTGAGCTCTTTGGCAGCAATCCGATCCTTGGTATCCTGATCGGTGTGATCGTTACGGCGATCATGCAGAGTTCATCGGCTGCAGTTGGTGTGCTTCAGACACTTGCAGCGGCAGGTGGTGTTGTGACTGCAAGTTCTGCCATGTATATCAGCCTTGGGTCGAACATCGGTTCCTGCTGTACGGCACTTTTGTCCAGCCTTGGCGAGTCACGCAATGCAAAAAGATCAGCTGTGATCCATCTCACGTTCAATGTACTCGGTGCACTAGTCTGGGGCAGCGGATTGTTTGTCCTGTTTCAGTTCCGCCCGGCTTTCGGGACAATGGGGATCGACAGTGTCGGTATCTCGGTATTTCATACGATCTTTAACCTTGTCTGTACGGTTCTTATGACACCGCTGAGGGGGAAACTGGTTGCATTATCCGGTCTTCTGGTCAAAGGCGGTGATGAACAGGAACAGGCAGAGCAGAGTGACGATGCGATCACACTGCGTCATCTGGATGACCGTATCCTGGAGACACCGTCTTTTGCCGTTGAGAATGCGATTCTGGAAGTTGTACACATGGGGCACATTGCAAACGAAAATATGGAACGTGCCTTTGAAGCCGTTATGAATTATGACAAAGAAAAAATCGAGCAGGTTTACCGTACGGAAAAAGTCATTAATAAGATGGAAAAATTGATCACAGAGTACCTGGTTAAGATCAGCAATCTTTCTTTGAATGAAGACCAGCACATGGTTGTCAACGATCTGTTTTATTCGGTCAGTGACATCGAGCGTGTCGGCGATCATGTGGAAAACATTGTGGAGCTGATGGATGTCAAAGAGGATGGCGAACCGATCACTTTTTCCGAAGAAGGCAGATGTGATCTGGCAGAGATCATGGATCTGGTTGAAAAATCTTTTGTATTTTCCATATCGGCCAGAGAAAAGGTCAGCATGGATGATGCAAATAAAGTTGTAAAATATGAGGATATGGTCGATAATCTGGAAGAAGAGCTGAGGGAGAAGCATATTGAACGCCTTTCCAGACAGTTGTGCAATCCGACAAGCGGAGTGGCATTTCTGGATATTATCAGCAATCTGGAGCGTATCTCTGACCATGCCTACAATCTGGCAGGCTATGTGATGTCAGAACAATAAAAAGGAATATAAAGGAGCAGTCATGGGAAAATGGATCTATTACGTGGAAGACGATACAAGTATAAGGGAGTTGGTGCTGTACGCACTGAAAACCGCAGAATTTCAGGTGATGGGATTTGAAAACGCTGCTTCTTTTTATAAAAGAATGAAAGAACAGCAGCCGGATCTGATCCTGCTGGATATTATGCTTCCGGATGAGGATGGAGTCAGCATTCTGAAAAAACTGAAAAGCAGACCGGATACGGAGAATATCCCGGTCATTATGATGACGGCAAAATCTTCGGAATACGATAAAGTACTGGGTCTGGATTCCGGTGCGGATGATTATATCACAAAACCGTTTGGAGTTATGGAACTGATCTCCAGAGTAAAGGCGGTGATTCGCAGAAGTGATCGGAGCAAAGGAAGTGCGGGAGAAGTCTTAAAGATCGGAGAGCTGGTTCTGGATGAACAGAAGCATGAGGTTTACGCCCGCGGACAGGAGGTCAGTCTTACGTTCAAAGAGTTTGAACTTTTGTCTTATCTTATGAAAAACCGAGGATTGGTGCTCTCTCGTGATAAGATCCTTAACACCATATGGAATTATGAGTATGAGGGAGAGAGCCGCACCGTAGACGTACATATTGGTTCCCTGCGACAGAAACTTGGGACATGCGGAGATTTTATAAAGACAATACGCGGAATCGGTTATAAAATAGAGGATTAAGCGATGAAACAACGGATCTATCAAAACTATTTCTGGGTTGCACTTACAACGATACTGATTGTATCGTTTGTTTTTGTATTTTCTTATAATCAAACGATTCATGATCAGAAAGAGGAAGGGATGCGGGAAGAGGCAGAATTCATTTCTGCACTTCTGGAAAAGCAAGGAGATGCAGATGTCGGTTTTCAGGCGGCAGCCGGAAAGACAGACTTTCGCATCACCCTGATCGCTGAAAATGGTATGGTGTTGTATGACAATAAAGTCAAAGATGTATCGGGCATGGAAAATCATGCAAAACGGCCGGAAATCTTAAAAGCCAGCAAGAACGGTGAAGGTTCCAGCAGCCGTATTTCCAGTACGATCCAGTCGGAGACTTATTATTATGCACGAAAACTTTCCGACGGCAGATATCTGCGTCTTTCAAGTGAGGGACTGAGTATCTGGAGCGGGTTTGTACAGGTACTTCCGGCACTTACCGGAATCGCACTGTTTGTCATATTTATCACATTTCTGATCGCCCATTTCCTTACCAGAAATATCGTAGAAGCGATCAACGGCATTGATCTGGAAAATCCGATGGAGAAGGTTGTATTTCCGGAGCTTGGCGTTTTGCAGAAACGGCTTGGTTTTCAGAATCGAAAAATCCAGACGCAGATGCAAAATATGAAAGAACAGGAGTATAAATTAACTGCAATTACGGAAAATATGAATGAAGGGCTCATTATGCTGGATGCAGACCGCAAGATTCAGTATATGAACCAGAGCTGCCAGGATCTGTTTGAAGTATCCGGAAGCAAATTTATCGGGCAGACTATTTCCGGATTCTGTGACAGCATTCCGATGCAGGAGGTAGTAGAATCTGCACTGAAAGGAAATGTTCATACTGCCATGCAGGAACTGGATCATAAAAAAGTTCAGTATTTTGGAAATCCAATCCTGGAAAATCAAAAAATTCAGGGAATTATCATTCTGGTCCTGGATATTACTGAACGGGAGCGGACAGAGCGAATGCGAAAAGAATTTTCGGCAAATGTTTCCCATGAACTGAAGACACCGCTGACTTCCATCTCTGGTTTTGCCGAGCTGATGGAGAATCATCTGGTTGCACCGGAAGATGTGCCGGAGTTTGCCGCCAAAATACACAGGGAATCCGAGAGACTGCTGACGCTTGTAAATGATATTATCAAAGTCAGTCAGCTGGATGACAAGGAAGTATATTATGGAAAAGAGAATATAGATCTGCTGTCTTTTGCAAAAGAGGTCTGTGACCGCCTGGAACCGATGGCACAGAGCCGGAACGTTACGGTTGAACTTTCCGGAGATGCTGTTTTGTATCTCGCGTCCAGGCAGCTGATGAATGATCTGTTTTATAATCTGATCGAAAATGGAATCAAATACAACAAGCCAAACGGAAAACTGTGGGTTACGGTCAGCGAAAAGAAAGGACATCCGTGTATCAGTGTGAAGGATACCGGGATCGGTGTGCCGATGAAATATCAGAGCCGGATTTTTGAACGGTTTTTCCGCGTGGATAAAAGTCATTCAAAACAGACGGGCGGAACAGGTCTTGGACTGTCCATTGTCAAACATGTGGTGGAATATTATGGCGGTTACATTGAAATCCACAGCAAAATGGAAGAAGGAACAGAAATCGTTGTACATCTGTAAATGAATGAAAGGATATTCAAAGGTAAATATGAAGAAAAGAATCAGTATCATCATGTTGCTTACAATCTCCGTGTTGATGACAGGATGTGAAGAGCTGCATAAAAAGCCGCTTGCTTATATTGAAACAAATGCAGATGACCGACAGAGTGAAACGTCTGAAACAGAAACAAAAAAGAAAAAAGAGACAGAGCCGGAAACGGAAGCCGTGGAAGTGGTCGAGCAGGGCAGCTTGGAAACAGAACGTCCGGAAACGGAGACAGAATCTGAAACGGAAGAAGATAAAACAGAGGATGCCACTCCGGAAGGAGAACTTCCTGTTCTGGAAAAAACAGACAAGACTTCAGAAGAAATTGAGATGGAAAATATTCTTCAGAATCCGGAACTTCCGACCGGGTGTGAATCTGTGGCACTGACAATGGTTCTCAAATATCTCGGATTTGATTTGGAGAAAACAACCATAGCAGATGATTATCTTGTTTTTGCAGACCGGAATTTTGCGATGGGTTATATTGGAAATCCACATACGGAAGACGGGGCAGGTATTTTTGCACCGGGACTTGTCAAGACTGCAAATAATTTCCTGGAAGCACAGGAAAGTGAAAAAAGAGGCTTTGATATTTCAGATACTGACTTTGAAGATCTTTATAATTATGTGGCGGCAGGGATACCGATCATAATCTGGAATACCATGTATCTGGAGAAACCGGTTCCGACGGATGAAGTATGCGAGTTTGAGGGAAAAACCTACCGCTGGTTCCGCAACGAACACTGTATGGTGATGTGTGGTTTTGATAAAGAAAACGGTACGGTTCTGATTCAGGATCCGCTGGACGGACTGGTAGAACGCGATGCAGAAACATTTGCAAAATATTACGAGGAACTCGGAAAAAATGCAATGATCATTCACTAAGGGATTGCATACTCTTACTTTTTTTGGTATGCTTATTCCAAGGAGGATGTGGCTTATGGGAGAAAAGTATGAGTATTTGAAAAAAGTATTAGATGACAGCCATTATACCGTGGCATTGTGTGGTTCCGGCATTCTCGCAGAGACGGGATGCAGGACTTTCCAAAACCAGGATTACGCTTATGAGATTGAGCAGAAGTACGGAAGATCACCGGAAGATATTTTCGCAAGTGCCTATTACATGACAAGACCGGATTCCTTTTTTGAATTTTACAGGGCAGAAGTTCTTGAAAAGGACTGGAAGCCTTCTGAATCCTGTTATGCACTGAAAAAACTGGAAGATGCAGGAAAGATCCAGTGTATTTTAAGCGATAATATTTTTGATTTGGAGAAACGTGCAGGATGCAGCAATGTGCTCAGTTTGCGGGGGAGCATCTATCAGAACCGCTGTCCGAAATGCGGACAGGAATATCCGATGGAATATATCCGGGATTCCAAAAAGACACCGCGATGCCGGAACTGTAATAATGTGGTACGTCCCGGTGTGACTCTTTACGGAGAACAGCTGGACAGCCATCTGACATCACTGGCAGCGACAGAAGTCGAAAAAGCAGAAGTGCTTCTTTTGCTCGGAACAAAATTATCTTCGGATGTGTACTCAAATTATGTCAAATTTTTTGAAGGTGAGCAGATCGTTGTGATTCATGAAAAGGAGCACTACACGGACTGCAAAGCAGATATAGTGATCTACGATCAGCCGGGAAAGGTACTTTCCAATCTAGGATATGATTTTTGAGCCGGCAAATGCCAAAAGCAGTCCGTCCAAACCGGATGTGCGGCACAGAAAAACAAAAGAAACGACATTTGCCGGGAGACGGCAATGTCAGAAAAGCGGAGATAAAAGTAAACTATGAATGTATTGTTTTCTTTGACACCAAAAAGTGAAGTGGCGTATCTGTATGATGATTACTCTCTTCGTCAGGCACTTGAAAAAATGGAACACTACCGTTACAGTGCAGTACCTGTGATCGACCGCAATGGCTGTTATGTGGGAACGCTGACGGAAGGAGATCTGCTCTGGTATATCAAAGACCATAAGATTGTGGATCTTCATATGACAGAAGAGATTCCCCTTTCGCAGGTGGAACGCAGATGGTACAATGAACCGGTCAATATCGACTGTGAGATCGAAGATCTGATCTTAACTTCCATGAATCAGAACTTTGTCCCGGTGATCGACGATAAAAAGATCTTTATCGGTATCATCCGCAGAAAGGATATCATAGAGTACTGTTATAACTGCTATAAAAATGTAGCAGGAAACGAAAAAAGCTAAAATATTATGGGAGTAAAAGGATTTATCGTTATATTTTAGTGACACTTTACATTGACAAAGTAAATATTTGTTGGTAAAATACAATAAGCCTCAAGAGAACAGAGGCAGTTTTGAAAGAAGGCAGGAAATCCCAATGAAGAAAAGAGTATTATCCTTATTGGTTGACAATACCTCTGGTGTACTGAGTCGAGTAGCAGGGCTGTTCAGCCGCCGTGGTTACAATATCGACAGTCTGACCGTTGGCGAGACAGCGGATCCAAGATACTCACGTATGACTGTTGTCGTAAACGGCGATCAGCAGATTTTGGATCAGATCACAAAGCAGCTGGCAAAGCTGGTTGATGTTGTTGATATCAAACAGCTGGCAGAAGGCGAAAGCGTGACAAGAGAACTGGTGCTTGTAAAAGTAAGAGTTGGCCGTGAAAACAGACAGGATGTAATGTCCATTGCAAATATTTTCCGTGCCAAAATTATTGACGTGGGAGTTGATTCTCTGATCATTGAACTTACCGGTACAGAGTCCAAGATTGAAGCATTTTTCAAACTTCTTGGCGATTACGAGATATTAGAGCTGGCAAGGACAGGCATGACAGGTTTATCAAGAGGAGCGGAGGATGTCCGTTACCTGTAAAGAAGAAAGCTAGAGGCATTAATTATACCTTTAACAAATATATACATAATGGAGGAACATAAAATGGAACCAAGAATTTTTTATCAGGAAGATTGTAACCTTTCCGCACTGGAAGGACACAAGATTGCAATTATTGGTTACGGCAGCCAGGGACATGCACATGCACTGAATCTGAAAGATTCTGGATGTGATGTTATTGTTGGTCTGTATGAAGGCAGCAAGTCCTGGGCAAAAGCAGAAGCTCAGGGATTAAAAGTATATACAGCAGCAGAAGCTGCAAAACAGGCAGACATCATTATGATTCTGATCAACGATGAGCTGCAGGCAGATATGTACAAAAAAGACATTGAACCAAACCTGAATGAAGGCGATATGCTGATGTTCGCACATGGTTTCAACATTCATTTCGGATGCATCAAACCTCCGAAGAACGTTGATGTAACCATGATCGCACCAAAAGCACCTGGACATACTGTAAGAAGTGAATATCAGGCTGGTAAAGGTACTCCTTGTCTGGTAGCTGTAGAACAGGATGCTACAGGAAAAGCTCTGGAAAGAGCACTGGCTTATGGTCTGGCAATCGGTGGAGCAAGAGCTGGTCTTCTGGAGACAACTTTCAGAACAGAAACAGAAACAGACCTGTTCGGTGAGCAGGCAGTTCTGTGTGGTGGCGTTTGTGCCCTGATGCAGGCAGGCTTCGAAACTCTGTGTGAAGCAGGTTACGATCCAAGAAATGCATACTTCGAATGTATCCATGAGATGAAACTGATCGTAGATCTGATCTACCAGTCAGGTTTCGAAGGAATGAGATATTCTATTTCCAATACTGCAGAGTATGGTGATTACATCACTGGACCTAAGATCATCACAGAGGATACCAAGAAAGCTATGAAACAGATTCTTTCCGATATCCAGGATGGTACTTTTGCAAAAGACTTCTTATTGGATATGTCACCAGCAGGACGTCAGGTTCATTTCAAAGCGATGAGAAAGAAAGCTGCTGAACATCCATCAGAGCAGGTTGGTAAAGAGATCCGTAAACTTTACAGCTGGAACAACGAAGAAGATAAATTAATCAACAACTAAATTTAATTTACTTCATACATAATAAGGAAAGAGGTTGTCAAACTTAGATGACGTATCGTTATTCGAGGGTTTGGCAGCCTCTTTTTTTGTTATGGCGACGGGAAATGCAGCGTAAATTTGGATATGGCAGGAAAGATTTGCAGAGAAAGCCTTTCTTACTATGCAAAAATAGAAAAATCGGATATACTTGAAAGGAATTACAAAGTCAGAAAAATAGAAATGAAAAGGAAATCAGGATGAAAAAGGCAGTATTTTTTGATATTGATGGTACATTATGGAACTATCAGATGCAGATACCGGAAAGCGCCGTTTGGGCAATCCGGAAACTGAGAGAAAATGGACATTATGCATTTATCTGCAGTGGAAGAAGCCGTTCGAATATACAAAGTCCAAAATTATTGGGGATCGGATTTGATGGTGTGGTTGCTTCCTGTGGGGCACATATTGATTTTCACAAGGAGACAGCCTATCAGGTGCTGTTGACTGAGAAGCAGGTGACATATGCCCTGAATGTGTTAAAAAAATATCATATGCCGGTCGTGCTGGAAGGACCGGAGTATGTGTATGTGAATGAGAGTGATTTTCTGGATGATCCTTATGTGATACATTTGCGGAAAGAGCTGGGAGAGCATCTGAAAAATATTCCATCAGACCACAGCAAAATCCAGATCAATAAGATGAGCAGCATTGCACCGGACGTGGATGAGGAATCGTTTGTAAAAGATATGGGAGCAGATTTTGATGTGGTCATTCATGGGCAGGGAATCATAGAGATAAACCCGGCAGGAATTTCCAAGGCAACAGGTATCCGGAAAGTCTGTGAAATGTTAGACATTCCGCATGAGAATACGTTTGCATTCGGTGACAGTGCAAATGACCTTGAGATGCTTGCGTATGTGGCACACAGCATTGCAATGGGAAACGGAACCGAGGAAGTGAAAAATACCGCAGAGTACGTGACACGTTCTGTGGATAAGGACGGTATTTTGCACGGACTGAAACATTATGGACTGATATAGGAGGATTTATGTCAAATTTAATGGATTATCTGGATTGGCGCGGTGACCTGACATTTCGGGAGGCACCTTTTAATGAGGTGGACAATCTGATACTGGCACAGCTTGTATATGTGGAATTTGCAGGAATTGTTCCGGCACCGGGGGAAGAGGGAACGATCACGGTAAAAGAAGCATGTGAACTCTTTTTTGCGGCACATGACAGAAAAGAGATCATGGAGCGTGTGTCTATGACGAAAACAGCAGAATCCTCATCCTCGGAACGCTTCCATCCGTAA
>OLRA01002612.1_pt1 | contig 17613 bp, 17 predicted proteins | sample 1673011 | NCBI WGS metagenome assembly OLRA01 (sample SAMEA3136746, study PRJEB25190) | human gut metagenome | reverse complement strand
TTATTCTGTACGGAAAGGAATTCAACACCCGCCTGAAAATCCTCGGTGTTGATGTCGGGAGAAGCCATATACCGAGGCATTCCGCCGCTTTCACCTGTGAATGACGGATCAAAAGCGATAGTCAGGAAACCACGCTCCGCAAGTGTCTGAGCATACAGACCGCTGCACTGCTCCTTGACTGCACCGAACGGTCCGCTGACAGCAATCGCAGGAAGCTTTCCCTCGGCGTTCTTCGGGATATACATATCGGCTGCGAGAGTGATACCGTAGCGGTTATGGAAAGTCACTTTCTTGTGCTCCACCTTGTCGGACTGGGGAAAGGTCTTGTCCCACTCCTGCGTTAAAGTCAGCATTTCGTTTTTCATAATGATACCTCCGTTTTAATATGATAGTGTTACAGTGATATTTCCCTCACCGAACAGCTTTGCCAGTCCTTCGCCGGTGATATTGTCTATATGTCCAAGCCTGGTATAACTCCATGAATTTGAGTTATAGAAAATCGTCATCTGATTGCCCTGATACAGCATAATATCGCCTGCTTCGGTCACGATGCTCTCATCTGTTTTGGTAAGTGACCACGGCAGCTTGCCGACCTTTTCAAATCCGCCGTATTCATTTAGAGTAACGGTCGCAGGTTCGTCTTTCAGCTTTTCCGCAAGTCCTTTTGCAGCGGTGCTGTCGACAAGCGTTGCTGTAAGTTCTGTACCGTTGACGGATATTTTCAGCTTCATATCTTCATTCCCTTCGTTCAACGGAAGCGTATCATACCACGCTTTCACATCGTCCTTTGTAGCACTTGCAGGGAAACACTTTCCTTCAAGCTGATTGCCGATCGAAACAAGCTCCGAGATATTCTTTTCACTTGTTTCGATCCCGCTGCTGCCCGATGTGCAGAACGGAATAACGGTTTTATCCGAAAAATCATAGCTTTCGAGGAATGTATCTATAATGCGAGGCTCCTGTCCCCACCATATCGGATAACCGAGGAATATCGTATCATAGCTGTCAATAGAAGAAATAGGATTAGCTATCTCCGGACGGACTGTCTTATCATTCTGCTCCTTGTTGGCACGGCAGTTATCGTCCTGATACTGAATATCATCATCGGTACACGGTACAGCTGCCTCGATCACATAGCTGTCCGCATCGGTCAGCTCTATCAGGTATTCTGCGATTTTCTCAGTGTTACCTGTGCGTGAGAAGTATACTACAAGCGTATCGCTTTCGGCTTCGGTGTACATATCTTTTAGAACCTCACGCTTCATAAGGCATAGATCAAATATGTCCCAGTGATCATCACTGTTCATATCATAGGGCTTGCCTGTCAGATTTCCTTTCGTTGGTCTTGTCAGGAGAAAGTCCTGCAAATTGCAAACATCTTGTATCGTGTATTGATAGCTGTCAAACGGTATTTCTGCTGTTTCTACCTTTGTGCTTGTACTTCCGGAAAAGCAGACAGACAATGCAATGAGTGCAGAACTGCATATCGCTAATAAGTGTTTCATACAAGCACCTCCTGCAATTTTTCCAGTGTGTGGATGAAGTAATCAAGGCAGTCGATACGGACATTATATTTATGAACGCTGTTCAGGAGCGACAGCCTGTGCTTTTTCAGCAGTCTGTTCAGCTCTGTGTACCTGTTCTGTTCGATCAGGCTGATGCACTCGGCGATCTCCGTTTCGTTCATTCCTGCATCAGTCAGATTACGCTGTATCTTAAAAATACGCTGTTCTGTCATATCTTTCACCTCTCTGTAATTACATTCTACCACAGAATCGCTAAAATAGCAAATACTTTATAAGCAAATCAAGATATGCTTGACAGGCATATCACAAAATGGTATAATATAGCCATACCCGAAAGGAGGCATGGCTATGGAAATTCGTGTATTGCGTTATTTTCTCACAATTGCAAGAGAAGGCAGCATCACATCGGCTGCGGAACAACTGCATATCACTCAGCCTACGCTGTCACGACAGATAAAAGACTTGGAGGACGAGCTGGGGCAGAAGCTTTTTCATCGAAGCAGTCACAGCATGAAGCTCACACAGGAGGGTTTTATTTTCCGTCAGAGAGCAGAGGAGATCGTAGCAATGGTGGACAAGACCTCGGCGGAGTTTTTATCAATGAATAAACCGCTTGCAGGAGATATTTACATCGGCTGCGGTGAAACGCTTGCGGTCAGTCTGATAGCCGATCTTATCGCAGAGCTGAGAAAAGAGTATCCCGATATTCGTTATCATCTTTACAGTGGTAACGAAGCTGATGTTACCGAACGTCTTGACAGAGGGCTGCTTGACTTCGGAATACTCGTTCAGCCTGCCGATATTACGAAATATGATTGTATTCATCTGCCTGCGGAGGACATATGGGGCGTTGTTATGCGAAAAGACGATTCGCTTGCCCATAAGAAGATCACAAGAGCCGATCTGCTTGACTTGCCGCTTATTATGTCCCGTCAGGTCTTGGATACGAAAAGCAAGGGCAATGATTTCATAGACTGGTTTGGAGAGGATTTCGACAAGCTGAACATCGTTACCACCTTCAATCTGATGTATAATGCAGCTCTTATGGTCAAGGCAGGTGTCGGGTATGCAGTCAGCATAGACGGCATCGTAAACACTGACAGCGAAAGCGAGTTGTGCTTTCGACCGCTTACCCCGAAGATGACATCGGGGCTTGATCTGATATGGAAGAAGTATCAGGCTTTCTCTCCTGCGGCGGAGATGTTTCTTGAAAGAGTATCAACAAGATTCAAATAAGCACAATTACATTATCATAACATTAATAAGCTAAGAAGGCACTCCACCATTCTACCCAAGTGCAGCCAGATCATATTTCTTTTCTTGTTTTGCGATAGAAATCATTGAAACTCATACCTAAAAATCGTTTTGCAAACCAATAAACATTGGAAGGCTCAGGGTAGCCAAGCAAAGGATAGATTTCTTTTATGAAAAGCCCCTTTTTAATGGCATCAATCAAAATCTCTTTGCGTACTTCAACAATTACAGTCTGAAAGATCGCCGTCAACCAGTTTGTAACCATAAAGCGGACGTGATTTCAGTTTGGTTCCATTCATACCAAGCGTGTGCTTTGCATAAGTGATCTTTTTGGAAATATCAGCGGCATACATTTCAGCAAAGATACTTTCAAAAACAAACAGGTCATTTTCTGTGTTATAGGAATCATAATTATCGGTTACGCCGATCACCCTGACATGATGCTGTGGCAGAACAAGTTCCACATACTGACCCACCAGAATATAATTCCTTCCGAATCGGCTCATATCCTTTACAACAATGGTTTCGATAATACCGTTTTCTACATCTTCCATCATACGCTGAAAATCAGGTCGGTTAAAGTTTGTTCCTGTATATCCGTCGTCAACATAGTAACGCAGATTGGGATAACCGTTATTTTCCGCATATTCTTTCAGCAATGCCTTTTGATGCGTAATACTTGCGTTTCCGTTTCCTGACCGTCATCTCGTGAATACCGACAGTACAAAGCTGTGATTTTATCATACATAAACACAAGTCCTCCTGTACGCTTTCCTATTAAGAATAGCGCATAAGAGGACTTTTTTCAATAGATATTACGAGATTGTCGTCGAATCGTCGCATTTGTTATCAAAGTGCAGCAACTGAAATTAATCCAATATCAACGAAATAGACAAGCACCTTTATTTTTGTTTCAATTTCCTGAATCGTTACCTTTTCAATAAGCTGCTCTAAAATGTATCGGTCATCTTTGGTGATTTCCATGTCGGCAAATGTTCCTACCTTTGTTAAGAAACGAGTGACGCTCTTTTTCTGGTCATCAAAGCTGTCGAGCAAAATCAGAAGTTTACCATATTCCGTTCTGAGTGATTCTGATTCGGCATTCATGCTTACCGTAATATTTGTAAAGGTTTCCTGTGAAATTTCCTGTTGCAGTTTCTGCTCAAAAAGAGCCTGTTCCGTTTTATTGATCGTATTCAGCCGGTCTGTGATTTCTTTAATACGTTCATTGACTTCACGGGTTCTCGTTTCATTTCTCCGACAAATCCACCTTACAAGAGTACGCCTGCATTCGTTCTTATCTATCTTATACATATCAAAAATTTGGCGTACTGCGTGAAGAACGGATTCAATCACCTCTGTTTCCTGTATATAGTGAGAAGTGCAGCCTTTCTTTTTGCGATAACTGTCGCATATATACACATAGCAGTTTCCGCCTGCGTATTTGCGGAAGTTTAGATACATCTTTTTCCCGCAATCTTCGCAGAATATCATATCGTCAAGCAGATGTCTTTCTCTGGTCTGAATCACACGTTTGATTGATTTTCTGCGTTTCTTTGCCTTTTCACGGGAGATAATAGCTTCCTGTGTATCACGGATAATGGTAAAGCTTTCTTCATCACGATAACGCACCTGTTTATCTTTGAAACTCGTATGATATGTCTTAAAATTTACCGTATCGCCAGCGTACTCCTGACGTTTCAGGATAGCAGTTACGCTGCTGCCCGTCCAGTGATAGGGGTTCTTTTCTGTTCTTGAACCTTTTCCCACACGTTTGCGGTAATGGGACGGTGCAGGATATTTTGCTTTTTCCAGTGTACGGGCAATCTCTGACACCTGCATCCCTTCATTGTAGTACCTGAAAACAAGTCTTACCACTTCTGCGGCAGGTTCATCAATGATCCAGTGGTGACGGTCATTGGGATCAAGCTTATATCCGTATGTAGGTGTCGAAGTAATGTGTCTGCCGCTGTTGCTTCTTGCCTGAAGCGAAAGCTTTTGCTTATCCGAAATATCCTTTGCATAGTACTCGTTCATGATGTTTTTGAACTGCGTTACCAAGCTGTCAGGATCACTGGATTCCGTTCCGTCATGTATGGAGATAAATTCTACACCGAAACGTGGAAAAATTGCGCCAATGTATTGACCAACCTCAATTGTATTTCTGCCAAGACGGGACAGATCTTTTACGATAAAGCGTCCAACACGTCTGTGCTGAATGAGAGCAAAGGCTTCCTGAAAGCCGGGTCTGTTAAAGTTCGTACCTGTATATCCGTCATCTGTGACAACCTTAATGTTACAGTACCCTATATCCAATCTTTCCATAAATTTATGCTGCGGATATTGTAGCATATTTGCATTCAGAAAAACCTGTAGTTGAATGTGAAAACAAACGAAAAGTGTAAATATTCAATAAACAATCGAATTTACAGCAGAAAATTGGTTGCGTTTCTTTCAAAAAAATGCGTGATATATGAGAGGAAAAGTGATACAGAAAAGAGAATGGGCTGACACAGCTGATCTGGAGTAGCAAGCAACGATGATGTGGCACGAACGGTCAGAAAATGACCGCCTGCCAATCATCCGCTTGTTAGGGAAGAATCCCTAAGACCCTCTGAAAATGCACCTGATGGTGTCAACGATAAGGAGAATCACAGCAAAATGAAAACAGAGAAAGTGGATAAACGATATGTCATCAGGCTGACAGAATCAGAAGCAGAGGTACTTGAAAAACGCTTTGCGTTGTCGGGAATGTCCTCTGTCAGTGCATATCTTCGTCAGCAGGTCGTGAATGGAATCTATCTCGAATACGACCATGAGGAACTGAAAAAAATACGGCAGGCGGTTATGAGTGTGGCAAACAACGTCAATCAGATTGCACACAGAGTGAACTCCACAAGCCGTATTTACAAACAGGAACTTTATGAGTTGCAGGAAGGAGTGACTGAGATATGGCAACAACTTCAATCCATCCAATCCGAGTTACAGAAGCTAAATCCATCCAGTATATCATGAATCCTGATAAAGCGGCGTATGTTACCCGATACGGCTGCTGGGGAAATGCAGCTGAGATTTCTGACGAGTTCAGCAAGCTGAGAAGCATGGGAAGAAATACAGGAAGTGTTCTCAGTTATCATATCATACAGAGTTTTGCACCGAATGAAGCAACAGCGGAACAGGTGCATCAGGCAGGACTGATGCTCTGCGACAAACTCTTTCAAGGTAAGTATCAATATGTTCTTACCACGCATACGGACAAAGACCATATCCATAATCACATTATTTTCTGCAAAACCAATATGGAAAATTACAGAACGTTTGGTACACTCATGGATACCAAACATAATCCTGCATGGAAGAAAATCCGTCAGTTTTCTGACGAGGTGTGTAAAGAAATGGGACTGTCTGTGATTGCATACGGGGAAATCAGCAAAGGTGTTTCGCACTATGAATGGACAAAACAGCAGCAAGGTTTATCATGGAAGGCAAAACTTCGCTATGAACTGGACTGTATCATTCAGCGGTCTGATACGTTTGAGGACTTTCTTGAAAAGTGCAGATTAAACGGAATCGAAGCAGTTTACAAACCAGAAAACACGGTTTCTCTTAAATTTCGTATGCAGGGACAACAACGCTTTGCCAGAGCAAAAACACTGGGATATTACTATCTTCCTGAGAATATTCAGCGTAGAATCAGACAGTTTTCATCGCACAGAAAGATGATTCTTGACCGTGATAAGTTTGATAACAGAGGTTTGCAGTATTGGGCGGATATTCAGAATATGAAGAACGTAGCCCAGATGATAAATCTGCTTGAAAGTTACAATGTTCACAGCACATCGGAATTGAAACCGACTACCATGACCGTTATGGCACGGCGTGGAATGATTACGCAGAGCATTGAAAATCTGGATAAAAAGATAAACACTTTGTCAGAACAGATAGAACTTGTCAGACAATTTCAACGCAGTAAACCGTATCATGACAAGTACAAGTTCCTTTCAGCATGGAAACAAAAAGATTATGCAAAGAAAAACGCTCCTGTACTGGAAAAGTACAAGAGCGTTGGAAGTCAGTTAAAATTATTGTATCCGGACGGCAGATTCCCGTCAGAAATGGTGCTTGACCGTCAAAGGCAGGCGTTGTATGAGGAACGTGAAAAACTCTATGAAGAATATCGCTACCTCAAAAAAGAGTATGCTGATCTGGACAAGGCAAGTCAGACGATTGACGATTATTTTGAAAGTTTGCGTGATGAGCCTGAACAAAAAAGGGAAAAGGGAGAGTTAGAATAGCCATACAAACTGGAATCTGTCGTATTAGAGATACCAAACCAATCCATTTTCTGTTGCCTGAATCATTGCCCCCTTCGGTACCTTTCGCAATATGATTAAAACATCCATATAATCGGGTGCTGGAGAAATTAGTCCCATAAACGAAGGAACTACACATATTGTCATCAACCACTTCATTGAAATCGGGCAGACCACGAAAACAGCAAGAAAGATTATCCCCGGAATCAAAGGTGCCAATGACATCATTATATATCGTCCTCTGCTAAGTGCTGCTGAGGATGCAGCATATGCTCTCAACTGTTTTAGAGATACTCCTATATAAACTTTTGCCCCCTTTGGATAACTTATAGCATGAAGAAATTCATGTAACGGCATCGCAACAAAAAAGCCAATAATAAATGACAGCGGCATAAGCCATAAATTAAATATAAATTCATCTGATTGTGCCTTTTTTGTAAAAATTGCAACAAAGCATACAATACAAGGGATAATCATGTATGGAATTGATGCTTTAATTATGTCATCTGGTCTGTCAATTAGAACTGCATTTTCAGGAATGCTTTTTTCTTCAATCTCTCTGTCCCACGGCTGCTTACCGTCCCAAACGTTTTCCCAGTTTTTATTGCCATCCCATATTATCTGCGCCATTTTAATATCCTCCACAAATTCCGATTTGTCAATCTGTTTCACTTTCCGATTCCGGCTTATAGTTCTTTTCAATATATTCCTCTACAGCCTTGATAAACATCTGATTCATGCTCATGCCCATTTCAGCAGCGATAGTTTTCAGTTTTTCACGCTGTCCCTTTGGAACACGAATCTTGATGTCATCAAGGTGTGTTTTCACATACTTTGCCGTAATCGCTTTTCGTTTTTCATTATAGTACATAGAAATCAATCCTTTCGTATTGTACCCATTACTATAATTATACTCTCTCAGAAGCTTTTTGTCAATTCATCTTATAAAAATTGTCCGGATTTTTTTAGAGAACTTTGTGCGCATTGCGGCTTGTAAAAACAAGTGCAATAATATATAATAGTATTGTACCCAATACTAAAACATGAAAGGAGATTTTCAAAATGATTCAAAAAATAATCCCCATTGCAGCAAGTATTACGTTGATAGGTTCATCAAGTCTGACAGCTTATGCCGATGATATGCTTGATAAAGAATATATCGTCAGAGAAATTTGGTCTGATTGGTGGCATGGTAAGGAAGATGACGGGTTTGTCTTTCCTGAAGCAAGCTATAAGCACCATATTCTGACCGAGTGGTTCAATGACAATTATGGCGATGATAATTATGATTGGAGCAAAATCGGTCAGCTGAACTACAATTTCAAAGACTACTACGATGAACTTACGGATGATTGGAACTTCAATGATGATCGTGACGGAAATTGGACGATTATCACCGATGAAACCACATATCATTTCAATTTGCAGAACGGCAAGTGACTGATGAGTGATGATAACAGCAATGTGATCGACAGCTTCATGCCGTTCAGTACTTTGACAGAAAATACAGCGGAGGAAAACCATAATTCAGTTATCGTTGACGATGGAAATGGGACTGCTCACTGTGTCGGAGAAAATTTGAAAATTGAAGCAGATACCACGGTTGGTGTATCAGAAGAAGCAACAAAACCAACGAGTGCGGAAAAGTCCTCGAATGGTCTGATTTATGGAATTGGCGGAATTATCCTCGCAGGAATCGCTGTTCTTGCAGGATTTTTGATAAGAAAGAAAAGAGGTTAAGATTATGATTTATAAGCATGATTATCAGAGAATGGCACTTGATACCGACAGAATGATGATTACGCAGTGTGGCAATGATTATCACGATTACAGCAACAACAAACTTGCGTGTATCTATATCAAGTGGGCAGAAGAACATTGTCCTGAACGTTTGCAGGCAGAAACAGATAAGGGCAGAATCTACGTTCATATTGATGAGCGTATCACTGAATGCGAAAAAGAAAAGTGGAAAATTTGGAATAAAATGCGTAATACTGATCCTGAATATGCACTTGCGATGAAAAATGCCGATACCGCTAAGGTTTGGCAGCTTGAAAATCTCTTTGAGCTGCAGGCTGAGGAGATTGCAATTCAGACGTGTTTGTTTGTATAATATAACAGAAAAGCGTGTGACAAAAATCACACGCTTTTTATTAATTGATTGATTGTATTTCAAATATTCAAACTGATTTGATTTGTTAGAGAAAAGCATAATATGATATAACAACACTAAATACTGCTGTACACTGCTTTTTAAAAGAGCCTCAGTATATAATTTTTTTAGTTTGATTGGACTGAGGATTTCGACTTCTCCACTAAATGAAAATAACCATGAGAAAAATGGTTGCGGATACTCAGTTTTTACAGGAACATGAACTATAAAATGACTATCAGATTGCTTATCTTTTAGCATTAAAACTGATTTCCCAAATTTGTCAATGATGATATTACAATATTTTTTCTCAAGTGGTAAGCGCAATGTGACGTATTCGCTCTTTCCACTAAACATAGAAAAAGAAGATTTTATGTACTGTTCTAAATTAAGCTCCTCAGCAGGGAATTTTCTTGTTGAATTGATAAGCTCTATATTTTTCATTCGATCAAGGCGAAAATTTGTGTATGTGCCAGAGTATTTTTCATAATATGAAACGACATAATAACAATTATCACTCATAACTAATGCACATGGTGAACAACATCGTTTTTTATCACGTTGAACTAGTCGCTTGTTTATGTCATAATCATAATAGTCAAAGTTGATCTGCCTATTACAAAGAAAAGCAAAATTGATGATATCAATATTATCAAGAATTTGATCATTATCAGACTTGACACGATCAATGAGCATAGTTTTTCTTCTGAGCAAGGGAGCTTCGTAAATACTGCAAAGACTTTCAAGCAGCTTAAAAAGCAATTCAGAATCCTTAACTGTCAGAAATCGAAATGAAGCAATTGCATCGGCAAGCATTTTTAAGATGTTAATTGAAAAGGGGCGGCTTTTTAAATGGTAACCCTTATTGTGTACATATTCAATATCCATATCGCTTAGAATTAATACTTGGATATCATCTTTAATAGTTACTTTATGTGCTAAATATCCGCATGATTTTAAATATTTTTGTATCGTGTCCATCGAAACATAGTTATTGATATCTGTGTATTTGATAAACATCTCTCTTAAACACAATAATCTGCATTTAGCATTCATTTTGCCACCCTTTCTTTTAATTACAATTCCTGAAACAAAGGTGTAGATAAATATCTTTCGCCTGTATCGGGAAATAGAACAACTATCGATTTTCCTTTGTTTTCCTCACGCTTTGCAATTTGAACCGCAGCATAAAGAGCTGCACCTGATGAAATTCCAACAAGAAGTCCTTCTGTATGTGCAATATCTCTGCTGAATGAAAAGGCATCTTCATTTGTTACACGAATTATTTCATCATAAATTTCTGTGTTGAGCGTATCTGGCACAAAACCTGCACCAATACCCTGAATTTTATGAGGACCAGCTTTTCCTTCTGATAAAACAGGCGAAGTATCAGGCTCAACAGCCACGATTTTTATTTCCGGATTTTTAGACTTCAAATATTCTCCGACACCGGAAAGTGTTCCTCCGGTTCCCACGCCAGCCACAAACACATCGACTTTTCCGTCAAGGTCATTCCAAATCTCAGGACCAGTAGTATTTCTATGTGCAGCTGGGTTGGCGGGATTTGTAAACTGACCGAGTATAGTACTGTTTGGGATCTCATCTGCAAGTTCATAGGCTTTTGTAATTGCACCTTTCATGCCCTTTGCACCGTCAGTAAGTACTAATTCCGCACCATATGCTTTCATTAGTTTTCGGCGTTCCACACTCATGGTATCAGGCATTGCAATGATTATCCGATAACCTTTTGAAGAAGCAACTGCTGCCAGACCTATTCCTGTGTTTCCCGATGTTGGCTCTATGATCACCGAGCCTTTTTTTAGCTGTCCTTCTTTTTCTGCCTGTTCTATCATAGATAAAGCGATTCTATCCTTTACAGATCCGGCAGGATTAAAATACTCAAGCTTTGCAAGTAATTCTGCATTAAGAGCATATTTTTTCATGTAGTTTTCTAAGCGAAAGATAGGTGTGTTGCCAACGAGTTCGCCAAGCTTGCTGTATATTTTAGACATAAATAAACCCTCCATTATCATAGTTTAAAAAGAACATTGTCCTTAAATATTGTTTCAGTCACCTTTATTTTAGAAATATCTTTTATTTGTACCTCAAATGGATCTTTATCTAACAATACGAAATCAGCGTCTTTTCCAATATCAATACTGCCTTTATTTTTTTCCTCACCATATTGATAAGCAGCATTTATTGTTACAGATTTTAACGCATCATAAATGCTTATTCTCTGCTTTTCACCAAGAATATATCCAGATCTTGTTGAACGTTCTGCAGCAGTTTGTACAGTCCTGAGCATATTAGGTGATATTATCGGCGTATCTTGATGAAAAGTAAACGGCAGTCCAAACTGCTTAGACCAACCTACTGGAGATATGTTTTCAGCACGTTCTGCTCCAAGATTTTTCAAGTGTATGTCGCCCCAATAATAAACATGATCGACAAAGATCGAAGGCACCATATTCAAAGAGTGAAATCTTTCGAGCTGATCCATTCTTACAGTCTGACAATGTATCATAACCGGCCTAAGTTTGCTCTTTTCAGGATCGTTGCTTGATTTGAAAGCCTTTTCATAGTTGTCAAGAAACTGCTGTGAAGCAAGATCGCCGTTGCAGTGTGCGAGAAGTTGAACACCATCATCTAAAGCTTCTTTTGCAAAGTAATATACATCATCATCTTTCATCCACGCAGTTCCTGAAGAACCATCTGTATACGGTTTACTGAGCCATGCTGTTTTTCCTTGCGGAGAACCGTCCAGAACCAGTTTATATCCACCGATCTTTAGATGTCTTTCATATTTGTTTAGCAGTCCTTTGTTTTTGATAAGAACATCATGTGCGTTATCTGTCTGCATTAAGTAGGCAACTATATCTACTTTAAATATTCCATCCTGCGATAGTCTTTTTAGCTGTCCGAATTGTTGTGCACTTACAGCGCCATCCTGAATCGTGCATATTCCATTACGCAAGTACTCATCTTGAGCCTCCATATACAGTTTTTCAAGATCAAGCGGTATATTCATTATCTGTATAAAGACTGCACGCATACCTGTTTCAGCTAAAAATCCATTTGGTTCGCCATTAGGAAATCGACCTACAAGTTCTTTGGGCATATCTGTTTCAGTAGTTATACCGGCAGATTCAAGAGCCTTGGAATTTCCACACCCCATATGCATCGAGACATTTGTGATGAAGATGGGATTTTCGGTACTTACCTTATCAAGCACAGTTTTATCTGGATGCCGTTCTTCGGAAAGTCTGTTTTCATCATAGCCAAACCCTACGATGTATTCGCCGTGATCCAGATCGTTATCTGCTTTGAATTTTTTGAGTATTCTTATGATATCGTCAAAACTTTTGGCTTGAGTCAGATCAGCTTTTGACAAATTCTGTGCCAGCATTGACAAATGACTATGTGCATCTATAAATGCAGGCAGCATAGTTCTGCCTTCAATATTTATTCTTTCAGCATTTCTGTCAGCAAGAGCTGTTACTTTGTCATAATCACCAAAAGCCTTGATCACGCCGTTATCAGTAAGTACTGCTTCAAGCTTTTCATTTAATGATCTCATTGAATAAATATTTCCACCATAATATAATTTCTGAGATGACATTATTATTCCTCCAACAGATTATGCTGTTTCAACAACTGGTTCTTTTTTTCTGGAAGAAAGCTTTGCTGGTGACGCAAGATTTTTTCCGAGAAGATATGTGAACAGCAAAAGCACTGCTGCAAGAACAAGATTGATAGCCAACCAAATTTTCCAACCAAACAGAGCTGCAAAAGGTGAAAGTGTACCCATAATTCCAGCGGTTATCATTTGGAATACATTCCACCAAACGATTTCTTTTGTTACGGAAGTTTTTCCTTCTGGATCAAGAATTCTCAAAAGGAGTAAACCTGTGATCGCTGTTCCTGTTGCAATGCCAAAAATAGTAACGAATCTTTCAGCAGCATAGTGACCGGTTTTCTTTGCAAAAAACCATGTAAGTGCGATCGTGGCTGCAACTACAACGACAGATACTGTAATAAGAGGGACAAGATATTTTACAACAACGCCGATCGTTACGCTCATCATGCAAGCAACAAGGGCAGCATCAGTGCAAAAATTAGATATTGAATTTTGCACTCCCTGATCAATAAGATGATCCGCTTTAAATTTTCTTAAAATAAATACTGCCAGATTTGCCACAAGAATTGCCCATGCGAACATCATTGAAAAAAGCATCGTTTCATGCTTTGGATCTACGATCGAAACAAGGAGATATGTGATAAAATACAGGAAAAGCATAAATGCCAATTGGAATGTAAGTGTATCGATACTTGCCCTGTGAGTTGTTTGGTTACCAATTGTCTTTTCAGTGCTGCGATCATAAAAGCCCTTTTCAAGCTCCGTGTCAGATTCGGATTTTGGCAGTGCTGCCAGATTCTTTTTGAAAAAAAGATTGCAGATGGGAACACCAATAAGAACAGCCGAAAAATAACCGATCATTGCAAAGAACAATCCGATCTGAGCTGCATCGTTAAGACTTTCTCCGTTGATTGAACTGATCCATGTTTTGGCCATAGAAAGTGCTTGGATTGGACCCTGTGCAAATCCGTGAGCGGAAAGCATTCCATAGAGAGGATCAAAATCTGTTTTTACAAAAAGCAGTGAGATGAGTCCGGCTGCAATAATCTGTACCGAAATAAGAGCACCCCACATCAAAGCAAGCCACAAACCACCTCTTACTGTCTTTTCATTCTTAGTATTTTTAGTCACCTCTTTCCTTGTGGTAGCAAGCGTGAGAGACATGAAACTTAAATTCAAGAGATGAAATGAGATCGTTTCAAACACACTTTGCTTTATGGGAATAATTCCTGCGTTGATCAGAATAAATCCAAGAAGTCCTGCTATGATACTTGCAGGAAGAAGTGCTTTTCTGAAAAAAGGAACAAATCTCCTTAAAATTACACCTGCCATTAGCAAACTTGCCATAACACCTGTTACAAGAAAAGGTGCTGTTACGCTGTTAAATTCAAACATTATGATTCACTTCCATAAAAAATTACTGAACATTTATCAACTTAAGCAGTTTTTCTCTTTGTTTATAAAAATTTTCCGTGAATTTAATTTCGGTTTCTCCGTCCTCCATTATCCTTCTTGAAAAATCCACCTGAATATCCTCGATGACTTTTCCGGGATGTTTGCTGAGCACGATTATCCTTGACGCAAGCAGCAGGGCTTCTTCAACATCATGAGTGATAAAGAAGATCGTTTTTCCCGTATCCCACCAGATCTTTCTTGTGAGATTTTGTACGGTTTCTCTTGTGAGAGCGTCAAGTGCCCCGAAAGGTTCGTCCATAAGCAGTATTTCAGGATCGTTTATCAATGCTCTTGCAATGGAAACACGCTGTTTCATTCCACCTGAAAGCTCGTATATTTTTTTATCGGCAAATTCAGAAAGTCCGACTTTCTCAAGATATTCATCTGTCAGCCTGCGGTATTCTGCTTTTGGAACACCTCTCATTTTTGGACCAAAAGCCACATTGTCACGAACAGAAAACCATTCATACAGCGGCGGATTTTGAAAAACGACTCCTCTGTGCCAGTCTGTTCCTTTTATTTCATTTCCGTCAAGCTTTACCGCACCTGCTGTAGGCTGGATAAATCCTGCAAGAATTTTAAGCAAGGTACTTTTACCGCAGCCGGACGGTCCAAGAATACAAACAAACTCTCCCGGAAAGATGTTGAAATTTATGTTTTCAAGAGCCTTTATGCAGCCGCTTTTAGCAGAATAATCAAGGTCAACTCCCTCTATGGAAATAAGTTCATCTGCATTTACATTTGGCTCTTTGCCTCGGTAATTAACATTCTGCACTGCTATCAGCTCATCAGACGGCTCATAAAGCTTTTCTTTCCATGTATCAGACATATTTTTCACCCTTTACTTTACGGCTTCTTCTATAAACTTTGTTGTTATCTTGCCTTTGAATACGTCAAGGTCTGGAGCCGTTTTGATACTGCCTTGCTCAACAAGAAAATCAGCGGTGCTTTTCAGCGTAGTCGGAATCTTTTCATTTAAATAGTCAATTTGCTCATCGGCGGTAAGATATTTAAACTGCGTTATCTGGTCAACCGCGTCTTCCTTACTGATCTCAAGGATCTTTGAAATTTCATCTGCTGCTTTATCCGCGTCGTTTTTCAGGATTTCGTTTGCCTTGATCTGCACTTTCACATAGTTTGTAACGATGTCAGGATTTTTTTCGGCAAATTCCGTTCTTACCACATTAAGATCTGCTGTGATAACGCCCTTGTCGGCAAGTTCCTCAGAATGAGTGATGACCTTTCCGTCTTTCAGAAGATTTCCGAGAACCGGATACCACACATATGCGGCGTCAATATCTCCGCGCTGCCATGCGGCGTATATATCGTCTGGCTGAAGATCAAGCAGTGTAACATCACTTTCAGATATTCCTTCTAACTTTAATGCGTTCAGCAGACTGTAATGTGCAGTGGAAGCAAACGGTGTGCCTATCTTCTTGCCTTTGAGGTCTGCAACTGTTTCCACTCCAGAATCATTTTTTATAACGAGTGATTCGGCTGAGCCGATAACATCTCCTACCCAGAATACTTCATAATCAACATTGCTGGATATTCCCAAAGCAGAAGGGGAAGAACCGAGTTCTGAAATATCTATACTGCCCGAAGCAAGTGCGGTATTTACGTCCTTGCCGGAATCAAAGTTGACGATGTTGACATCCACGCCCAATTCTTTTTCATACAGCTTTTCATACTGGGCAATAAGGTCACCGTTTACCAGATTCATTGTGCCGATATTTACGGTATCAGTCTTTGCGTTTTCTTCCGCTTTTCCGCATCCCGTAAATCCCAGTGTAGAAAGTATCAGTCCTGTCGAGATTGCAAAAGCTAAAATCTTATTTCTTTTCATTTTATTTTCCTCCATGTTCTTGCAGAATCATTTAATTTCTGCCTTTCCAGTGAATAACTTTTTTCTCAATAAGACGTATTATGCGATCAAGCAAAACGCCAGTAATGCCCATGATAATTACGCCCATAAATACGGTATCGCTTCGCAGATAGTTGCTTGCGTCAAGAACAAGCCAGCCCATTCCGGCGGTCGCTGCAACCATCTCCGCAGCTACAAGTGTCGTATATTCTACGCCAAGTGCTGTACGTAATCCTGTGAAAATATCAGGCAATGCAGCAGGGAAAATGACATAGAAAAATATCTGTCTTTTGTTAGCACCTAAGGTTTTTGCTCCGTTTATATAATCTTCTCTGATTCGTATAACTCCGGAAACGCACGCAATATAAACTGGAGCAAAACCAGCTAAATACAGAAGTGCTAATTTTGAACTCTCATCAATTCCCATCCACAACACCAGAATTGTGTAATATGCCAGTGGAGGCAAAGGACGATAGAATTCAACGATCGGTTCCAGAACTGCTCTTACTTTTGAATTATATCCACTTAACAGTCCAAGGGGAACAGCTGTTACGACTACAAGCAAATAAGCTATGACAAGTCTTTTCATGCTTGTTGCTAAATGTTCCAATAAACTATGCCCTTTATATCCATTCCGTGTTACATCAACAAAGCTCTCCCACACGCTTTTAGGGGAAGGAATTATTGTTTCTGAAAACATTCCTGTTGCTGTGATGATATACCAGATTGCAAAAACTGCAATCACTGTAATCGCTGTCAGGATTTTTTCAGTACACATTTTTTTCATCTCATTCAATCCTTTCAGTATAAGATCGTACAGCATTTTCAACATCGCTTTATCGTCATCATTACGTTCTCCTCCTTTGATGATATAATTATAGATGATAATCCCTAATATATCAATAGGAGGTGTAGGGAATATTTTTTATATTTTTTCATATGCCGAAATTGTGCCGGAAATGAAAAACACTGCCACATATTTTGCAACATGGCAGTGTCTGAGGATGATAAAATTACGTTATTTATACAAATTTCTGATCAACAATAGTAAGAACCTCATCAAGGAGCTTAAATGCTTCTCTCAATTCTTCTTCCGTGATGATGAGTGGCGGTGTTACATTGATATTATTTTCACGTCCAAATGCCGAGAATCCACGTTCCTTCAGCAAGCCATGAATTTGTGCCATGATCTTGTTTTCATCATATCCGTAAGGCACAAGGGGAGTCTTTTTCTCTTTATCTTTTACCAGCTCTACTGCGCCGAAAAGACCGATATAGCGTACATCACCCACGCATTTGTGGTTTGCCTTAATATCTTCAAGCAGCTCTCCAAAGACCTTTTCGCGGTCCGGAGCTTTCCCCTCCGGCATCAGGCGGTACACCCAGGTGGTATTGTAATAATGCTTGAA
>OLRA01002604.1_pt1 | contig 17643 bp, 14 predicted proteins | sample 1673011 | NCBI WGS metagenome assembly OLRA01 (sample SAMEA3136746, study PRJEB25190) | human gut metagenome | reverse complement strand
TATTTCCTACATAGGGGCTTTTTTGTACTGTCCGCACATTCTGGGGCGGTCCAAACCATGGCAGGGGGCTTTTATTTAATATTTCAATTAATTCAGTTTTGCAGATTTTTTTCAATCTCTTCTGTTTGAAAAAATCAGCACAAAGCGCAGCAGCTGCATGAGGGTAACCGCCAAAGCCGCCACATAAGTCAGAGCTGCCGCACGGAGCACCTTTTTCGCTCCCTCCAGCTCCTCTCCCCGCAGGAGTCCCATGTCCTCAATAGTGGCAACAGCCCTGTTGCTGGCATTAAACTCTGTAGGCAGGGTGACCAGCTGGAACACGGCACAGAGTCCGTAAAGAGCTACGCCGATATAGGCGGCATAGATGAACACCGGGGACAGCGAGCCCAGCAGCAGACCCAGGATTATAAGAGGCACGGAGAGCTTGGCTCCCAGATTTGTCACGGGCACAATGGCCTCCCGTACCTTCACAGGGACATAACCCACGCTGTGCTGAATTGCATGGCCCACCTCATGGCAAGCCACGCCCACCGCGGCAGTGGAAATTCCGTCATACACCCCGGCAGACAAGCGAACCGCATTGGCCTTGGGATCGTAGTGGTCGGTGAGTTCGCCGTCAATGCGCTGTATGGGAACGTTTCTCAGGCCGTTGGCATCCAGTACCCGGCGGGCGGCCTCAGCCCCGGTGAGACGGCGGGAGTTATACTGTTTTGAATATTTTTCATAGGTGGAGCTGACGTTGCTGCTGGCCCACATAGCAAAGAGCACGGCAGGCAATACCAGCACAATATATGTCCAGTCGAAATACATTGTCTCTTCTCCTTTTGCCTTTCTTTTTTATAGCATTATACAGATACTGAAAAAAATATACAATGTATAATGTATGAATTTTAAGGCAAGTTTATTAAGCCCGGTTCGGCCTAAAAGGGAATTTGCCTGCATACATTCCCCGACTCTGAAAAGCAGCACAGCCGCTCATATTTCGCAATGTACCTCAGCACAATGGTCAGGCAGAAGCAGTTCCTTTGAAAGCTCGGTTGCACCTGCTTCTGTGTTAAGGGCATCAGGTCAGCAGAGTTACATGGGTGGTGACTCTTAACTAAAGGATAAAAAAATACGCCGTAGCAAAGCGGACTTTGCTACGGCGCAGTGGTGACCCGTACGGGACTCGAACCCATGTTACCGCCGTGAAAGGGCGGTGTCTTAACCACTTGACCAACGGGCCATAAAAAGGCGCAGTCAAAGGCTGCGCCTTACTTGGTAGCGGCACCTGGATTTGAACCGGGGACACTGCGGGTATGAACCGCATGCTCTAGCCAACTGAGCTATGCCGCCATTTCTGTTACCTGAACAGCAATAGGAATTTTACCAGAAGCAGTGAGAATTGTCAACCATTAATTTAAAAATGCACGAAAAAATTTTTCATTTTTTCCCAAACTTTCTCTTGCAATATTTGGGATCGTATGGTATCATATACAGGCTATGGAGGGTTAGCTCAGCTGGTTAGAGCGTCCGCCTCACACGCGGAAGGTCGACGGTTCGAGTCCGCCACTCTCCACCATCATGCGGCCGCATTTTTTCTGTGAAAAAGCTCCGCTAAAAGATCGCCCATTTGAGACTGTCGAAAAACTATAGATTTAGGGGAAAACAACAGAGCAGCGGGGGACGCGAGGGGGCAAGACCCGCCTCGCATTTCAACAACCCGTCACAGAAAAGGCTTGATTTTTCAAGGCTTTTCGGGCGCAGCAGCATTTTGCCAAAGGCAAAATGCTTGGCGTGAGAAGCGCAGTCAGAAAAAGCCTGTGAGGACTTTTTCTGACAAGTTGAAATGGGCGATTTTTTTAATAAAAATCGCCCATTTCATATATTCTGCTCTCCATTCCGTAGTTTTCCCGGATGCTTTTCCCCCCGGAACACGGGGTTATGATTCTGCATTCAAACGGGATTTATGGCACAGAGCGACTTTCGCTCCTGTTTTCCATGCATAGGTCTTCACATCTTCTCCAACACTTCAGCCATATCCGGCACACTGGATATGCCTCCGGCCCTGGTAGCTGAGAGTCCCGCAGAAACTGAGGCAAACCGGGCCACCTCTTCCAGCTCCTGCTCCGTGAGTGTCTCCGGAGATTTTCCGCTTTGAAGTATTTTGTACATGGCCGAGCCTCCGAAGATATCCCCTGCCCCGGTTTTGTCCAGAATATCAATGTCCTTTAGACTGTCAGCATGTCCCCGGGCAACAGGATTCATATACCAGCATCCCTCGCCGCCGCAGGTGACAAAGAGCAGCTTAGTGGAAAAGCGCTGGAAGATATATTCGCACCCCTCTTCCGGCTCAAGGTCAAAGAGGAACTTCACCTCGTCGTCGCTTATCTTCACCACATCCGCCATACCCAGTCCCCAGAGCATCTGTTCTCTGGCCTGCTCCATGTCCTTCCACAGGGGCCGGCGCAAGTTCGGGTCAAAGCTTATCAGCTTTTCCCCGGCCTTTGCATATTCCACGGCCTTGACCGTAGCCGTCCGCGCCGGCTCATCTGTAAGGGAGAGGGTGCCAAAGTGAAAGACTTTGGTCTGGTCTATAAGAGTCCAGTCTATTTCTTCCTCTCTTATACGGGTGTCCGCCCCGGGCTTTCTTGCAAAGGAGAACTCCCGCTCACCCTTTGCATCCAGGGTCACGAAGGCCAGGGTGGTAAAAACATCATCGGCCAGTATAACGCCGCGGGTATCTATGCCGGCAGATTTAAGGGTGCCAAGGAGCATCCGCCCGAAACTGTCATTACCCACCTTTGTTATAAGGGCAGTGCTGGCCCCGAACTTAGTCAGGGCAGCCAAAAAATTGGCCGGAGCGCCGCCGGGATGGGCGGCCATGGTGGGATATCCACCGGCATCCGCCGAGGCCATTGTGAAATCTATGAGGGCTTCACCCAAGGAGACTACGTCGTACACTATCAGCCCTCCTCAATACTTATGCTCCAGTCGTTTATGTAGCTCTTTCCAGGCTTCAGGCGCACCATATCGCCCTTGCAGTAAAAGTCCTCTGTCACACCTTGCCTCGCCGGGAGGGAAAGCCACGGTTCAATGCACACATAAGGGGCAGCCAGGCCGTCTTTGTGCCAGAAGCCAACATATGTCATATCCGGAAAAGCCACCTTTACAGCCCTGTCGCTGCCTTTGCAGCGGATGGCCACTTCCTTGGCGGTGTTTGCCAGCACTACAGCGTCATGATCAAAGAGACTGTGCTGCAGGCGCAGTATACGTCCTGACTCCAGGGGATATCTGACATTGACACCGGTGACCAGGCAGTCATCGCTAAACCCCACCCGGTCCGGCTCGCAGGGCCGGGAGAACTCCAGGTAATAATCCTCAAAAACCGGACTCTCGGCAAAGGGGATCTTGAAGCCTGGGTGGCCCCCCAAACCGAAGGGCAGCAATTCACATCCGGTATTTACCACAGTGTAGTTTACATTGACCTTCCAGTCCTCCAGGCTGTAGCCCACATAGAACTCAAAGGCGAAGGGATATATCTCCCGGGTTTCCGGACTGTCTTTCAGGCAGTATACCAGCTCGGTATCCGTCTGCCTGCACAGCTCAAACTCGCTTTGGGGCGCAAAGCCGTGGATTGGCAGGCTGTACTCCCGGCCATTTACCTGATACTTTCCCTGACACAGTCTCGCCACGAAGGGGAAGAGCACCGGAGCACGTCTGCGCCAAAAGCGGGCATCCCCGTCCCAGAGATAATCCCCGCCGGTGCAGGATGTGAGCCGCTGCATCTCCGCGCCCAGGCTGTCAACCTCCAGGCAGAGCTTGCCGTTGTCTATTTTGCTTATCATGAAGCTTACCTCGCTTTCGGGTATTCATTACACAGGAGCCTGTACGGAGGCTCGTCCTCTTCTATTTCCGGGAAACGGCCTACCGGTGGATTGAATCGGTTGTCGGTGTTGTCATCATTGCACTGGCTGACCTCACCCAGCAACACCGGCCCGGAACCTGGTTCAACAGTGAAGTCATGGTACAGATACTGCTGAACGTGTATGCTCTCCCCGGGAGCCAGGCGCACATGAGTGCCTGCGGGCACCCTGAGGCTGCGCCCGTCCAGATGTACCGTCACAGCCGACTCATAATCTATCTCCTCATTCGGCAGGGAATTGTACACCCGGATCAGCACATTGCCCCCGCCCCGGTTTATTATATCTTCAGTTTTGTACCAGTGGAAATGGTTGGGGGCATACTGCCCCTCTTTGAGGTACAGCAGCTTTTCCGCATAGACCTTTGGATATTTATCCGCCATGGAGCGGTTGCCGTTTCTCAGGGTTATGAGTGAAAAACCCACCCTGTCAAAATCTCCCAGACCGTAGTCTGTAATATCCCATCCCAGCATACAGTCCCGGACCTCGTCATATTCATGGCCCAAGCTCTGCCACTGCTCTGGTGTAAAATGGCAGAACGGCGGAAGATAGCAGTGCTCCTTAATGCACATGGATTCCATCTCCCTAAGTGCCCGGTTTATCTCTGAACGCTTCATATCCCGTCTCCTTCCAGATTTGATGACCGGGGATATCCGGCCGCCGCTTTTCCATGGCTACAGATTATCAGAAAAGGTCCGCCTTGTCCACAGTCTGAACATATTTTCCCCGGGAAACCACAAAGCCTGCGCCGGTCAAGGCGCAGGCTTTACATTATAATATTAATACATACAATGCATATATTTCGCAGATGCTCAGGCCATTTCAGCCAACGGGGCATTTCAGCACCACCGTGACAGGGCACTCATTCCATTGAGGTTCCAAGGTGTTTGTATCCAGAATTTTCACTCTGTCCATTCTCTCGGTGAATTCTTCCACCGTGGACAATACCTCAAATCCAAAGCCCTCGCCCTTATAGTGCATCGGGATGGCCATGCCCGGCTTTATAGTCCGCACCACGGCAGCAGCCTGGGCGGCATCTATTGTATAATATCCCCCTACGGGCACCATCATCAGGTCAACATGGCCCAGCTGTTCAATGAGTTCAGGGCCGGGCATATGCCCCAAGTCACCCATGTGGAGTATCTTGCGGCCTTCCGCCTCCACAAGATGCATAAGGTTCTTGCCTCTCAACCGCCCTTGCTTGTCATCATGGAAACAGGGAAATTCAAATATTTTCAGCCCTGTCTGACGTCCGCTGAGCTTTACGGCGGCTGTATAGTTGTGATCCCCATGGCCGTGGCTGCACAGGCAGAGATCAGCCTCCAGCTCAGGCAGCTTCAGTCCCGGTACATAGCCCGGCTCATAGGGGTCAAAAACAACACTTCCCTGCTCAGTCTCCAGCAGAAAGCAGGAATGTCCGTACCATGTAAGTTTCACAATCCGTTCACCTCTGATTTGGTTAAGTTAATATTTAAAAATTCAATATTTTTTAACGCATGACTTCCATTTGATGGTATTATACCATCAGTTGATTTCATGTACAAGCCCCCGGCGTAGGCCTGCGGACATTAAAAACTTCCCCGTGGGAACTTTTCTCGGTCAAAAGTTTATTGACCTTGCGGGCGCAAGATGGTACAATACCTCTGTTACAGAACAATAAGGAGGCTGCAAATGAAAGGCAATCTCGTATTTAAGATATTCTTTTCCATACTTTTCCTGGGTGTTTTTTTTGCGTATAGCTATATGCACTTTTCCTCAGGATGGTTTACCTCGGGGTTTTCCGAGGCCGTAGAGTCCTTGTCTGAAACCGGCGAAGCGGATTCCCAGAATACCGCCGATGCCCAGGCTTCCCCGACTCCCACCGTGGAGCCTACCGTGGCTCCTACTGAGGAACCGGAAAGCGACCTGCCTGACGTGGATCTCACCAGCTGGGAGATGATGCTGGTGAACACGGAAAACCCTCTTGATGAAAACTACGCTCCCCCCGAGACCACTACTCTGGCTAACGACTGCGTTGTGGACTCCCGTATTGCCGATGCTCTCACCCAGTTTGCCGAAGCCGCTCAGGCAGAGGGTCTGCCGGTGTACCTGTCTTCCGGATATCGCTCCTATTCTGAGCAGCAATATCTGTATCAGCGCAAAATAGGCCAGGGCTACAGCGCCGAGGAGGCCGCAAAGATCGTTGCCGTGCCCGGCACCAGCGAGCACCAGACCGGACTGTGCTGTGACATTACCGACTATTACCGTGAACTGAAGGACAGTTCTTTGGAGGATACCGACACCTATAAGTGGATGAAGGAACACTGCCAGGAGTACGGCTTTATTGTCCGCTTCCCCAGCGACAAGCAGGATATCACCGGCATCATCTATGAGCCATGGCACTTCCGCTATGTGGGCGTTGAGGCCGCCACTTATATGATGGAGAACAATCTCTGCCTTGAGGAGTTTATCGCCCTCTATAACAAGGCATAAACCGTCTGCTTTTTCCTATTTCCTTTTTCTCATTTTAACTAAAAATGTGGGGAAAATCGAAAAAATAAGCTTGACAAGCGGGGCGCCTGGTGCTATTATAATCAAGCGTTCCAGAGATGCGCGAGTGGTGGAATTGGCAGACTCGCTAGATTCAGGTTCTAGTGTCCACTCCGGACGTGCGGGTTCAAGTCCCGCCTCGCGCACCAAACCAAGATAATCCGAACCAGTTTTTCCTTGTGGGAGCCAGGTTCGGATTATTTGTTTATTTCAAGAAATTTGAGAAGACTCACTTCAGAAACGGTTTCCCCATACTTCCCACAAGTAAACCCAGAAAGCATTGGACAAGGAAAAAGAAAAAATAATCAGAATGGAAAAGTAATGAAGAAAACTATTAAGAGCTGTGAGTACAACATGGACAGCGGATGCGTGGAGCTGAAGTTTTTGGACGGCAGTATGCTTTCCATAGACTGCACGGCTGTAGAGAACGAGGTGGCAGACAACCGCTTCCAGAGGTCTGAACTGGACTATCTGATCTACAATGACCCGGCAGCGTACGCAGACTTAGTTTTAAACGGAGATGTGGGGCTTTATCTTAAAACGGTCACGGAATATAAATCTATATCTTGATAAAACATAGAAAAACCAGGAGGCGTCGCATTTCGCTACACCCTCTGGTTTTTCAAAAGTGATACTATAAAATGACACAGGTCTTTCTAAAATTATACTGACAGATGAAATGAGATTCTAAAACGGAACATGGTCACTTCCATAGTAAACCTGGCAATGACTACCGTCTCCAAAGACAAACACCCGGAGCGGTTCAGGCTAACGGCGCCCTTCAGAAACATAATAATGAAACAATTTGCGCCACCACCTCCAAAGGCTACGCCGTTTTGGCGTAGCCTTTCAAAGCGTTCGCAGAATGCGTAGTTGCAGGATGAAATCCTGCGTCCAGGGGGCTTGGGGGTGCTGCCCTCAACAAGCGTTTTTGCGATGTGGCTATCCACAAGCATTGCTTGCGCGATGATTGTTCGGAAGCTATTGTAACGGGTACAACTTTATTGCCTGTTATGCTCGCTGAAATATAATAAAGCGGCTTTTAATGGAGGAAAATCAATATACTTGTAATGCCTGCCTGGAGCATTTATAATGGTAACGAAGATAAAAACTTTTACACAAATAAAAAACTATCCGCTACGGGTAGTGAAGTGTAAGGTATCCTTTGCTATACTAAAAGATACTATTTTTGATGGAAGAGAAAACACAACTGCCAGATGCTATTGCCTCTCTGCGGTAAAAAGAAGGAGGTGGATAAATGAGAAGCAGGAATTATATTTTTCTGCTGTTGGCCGTGCTGCTGCTTTGTACAGGCTGTTCCGGCACAGTAAAAAAGGAAGAAGTACCTACCACCATTACGGTCTGGCACGTCTATGGCGGGCAGGTGGATTCACCCCTGAACGATCTCATAGAGCAGTTTAATCGGACTGTGGGAAAAGAACAGCAGATCAACGTACAGGTTACTTCCGTGTCCAACACCAATACTATCCACGAGTTGGTGCTGGCAGCCGCCAACAGGGAGCCAGGAGCTACAGAACTGCCGGACTTGTTCATCTCCTATCCAAAGACAGTGATGGCTCTGCCAGATGACAGCATCCTGGTTGACTACAAGGACTATTTGAGCGAGGAAGAACTGTCCGCATTCCTGCCGGCGTTCCTGGAAGAGGGAACGGTAAACGACCGCCTGGTCATTCTCCCGGTTGCAAAATCCACAGAGATCATGTTCATTAACCAGACCATATTTGACCGCTTCTCTCAAGCTACCGGAGTAACGCTGGAGGATCTGGACACCTGGGAGGGACTTTTTAAGGCCGCAGAGATATATGCCCAATGGACCGATGAACAGACGCCGGATATTCCGGAAGACGCTAAACCCATGTTTGTCCATGACTACTACTTCAACTACTTCCAGGTAGGGACGGAATCTATGGGCGAGGATTTCTTTCAGGGGGAGGGGCTGGCCTTGGGCCCCGCATTTCAGATAGCGTGGGAACCTCTGGCGAAGGCTGCGCTTAAGGGGGGAGTTTGGCTTAAGGGTGGCTACGCCACCGAAGCTATCCGTACCGGGGACAGTATTGTCAGTGTAGCTTCCTCAGCCAGTATTTTATATTATAGCGATGTAGTGACCTATCCGGATAATACTTCTGAGGATATCACCCTCATCTCCCGGCCATGTCCGGTGTTTGAAAATGGAGACAAGCTGGTAATGCAGAGGGGGGCGGGCTTTTGCCTGGTTCGTTCCACCCCGGAGAGGGAGCAGGCTGCTGTGAGCTTTCTCAAGTGGCTGACAGAACCGGAGTGCAACGTGGCGTTCGTGACCCGAACGGGCTATATGCCGGTGACCAGAGCCGCTTTTGAAAGCGAGCTGCCAAAGGCCATTGAGGGACTGGAAAGCGAAAAATACAGCTCACTCTATCAGGCGTACCTGGACACCCAGGCAAATTATGAATTTTATGTGCCGCCACAGATGGAGTCGTATCTGAGCCTGGAAACAACATTGGAAGACCATGTCAGGGCGCAGCTTGCGCTGGGACGACAGGATTATCTTGACTCCGGAGAGACCGGGCTGGAGCAGATCAGTGCAGACCGGCTCCAGGCTTTTCGGCAGATTATGGAGCGATAACACAGGAGAGGAGGGAGCGCCGTGCTGGCAAAACTGAAGGAACTGCGGGCTTTGAACGCTTTTGCCAAAAAGCAGAGTGTGGGCATGCAGAAAAAGCTGATGCTCTACTGGGTATCCATGGTTCTGGTGATTTTTGCGGCGGTGATCCTCCTTATGTCTGTTGCCGGGATATTTTCCAGAAACGATGAGCAGCTTCATGAGGTAATGGAGCTTCAGCTGAAAAATACGCTGGATAATCTGACCGGCCATTTAGATCGCCTGACCGCCCAGAGCCTGCAGCTCTCCAAAGAGCTTAGCCGTGATATCGAAGCTGTGCTGGTACAGGAAGGGATGTCGCTGCAGGAAGTTAACGATGACCCCGACCTTTTGCTGAGGCTGCAGGGGGCAATGTATCCGCTGGTCAATACGGCCCTCCAGACCTCAAACTGTAACGGCGCATATGCGATTCTGGACGCCACGACCAATACGGGACTGGAATTTGCAGATCATTCCAGAAGTGGGATCCATCTGCGCTATGCCAACCTAAATGCCAGCAGCCCAGTCAGCCCCACCATAGTTTATTTCCGAGGCATACCGGATATTGCCCGGCAAAAGGATCTGGAGCTGCACAACAGATGGAACTTGGAGTTTGATACGGATCAGATCCCAGGCTGCCGGGAGCTGATGGACACGCCTCCGGACAGGCCCGCACAGCACTACTTCTGGTCCCGTCGGATCGACTTGAAAGACACCTGGGAATCCGCCATGCTGCTGTGCGTCCCCATTTTGGGGGGCGATGGGACAGCGTACGGTGTGTGCGGTGTGGAAATCAGCGCGCTGTATTTTCAATTTTCCTATCCAACAGCGGAGGGGCAATTTGGCTCCGCAGTTACCGTGCTGGCGCCGATTCAGGATGGCCGGCTTCTGCTGGGTGATGGCTTGACCGGCAGTGTCAACGGTACATATTTAGACGGACAGGAGAGCCTGGTCATACATCAGGGGAGGTACTATAACGAATATGACTCTGGAAGCGAGGGGTATATCGGTCTGCACCAGACCATAGCTATCTCCAGAGGAGAAGAGGAGAGCACCGTCTGGGCCGCCGCAATATTGATCCCCCAGGACAGCTATGCCGCATATACGGCCGGCGTACAAAAGACCTGGATCATCGCAGCCCTGGGGATGCTCCTGGCACTGTTGGCTCTCTCCTTCTTCCTGGCACGGAGATTTGTTCGCCCAATCACTGACAGCCTGAAGCGGTTCCAGCAGGAGGGGATCCCGGAACAGGCCATATCCTCGGGAATTTCGGAGGTGGATGAGCTGGCGGAATTCCTGAATGCCAGAGCACGGAGCCAAGGCCTGGAGCATGGAGAGCTTCCACCCAACATTGCCGAGCTCTTCGACCAGTTTGTAGCACGAAAGAATCTGCTTACAGAGTCAGAGCGGAACATTCTCCGCTACTATGTGGACGGTCATGAGATTGCAGAGATCCCGGAACTTGCTTTTATCAGCATGAGCACGGTTCGAAAACATAATCGCAGCATTTATGAGAAACTTGGCGTAGCCTCCCGGGATGAGCTGATGCTGTACATCGATCTTCTCCGCCGATGCGGACGGCTCCAGGAACTCATATGAGCAAATCTTACAATACAGGAAAGCGCACAAAATCATTCTTTTGGTTTTGTGCGCTTTTGCTATTATCCAAGGGATACTTTTTGGCGGAAGCGGAAAAAAGTATCCTGAGGACCATATACGCCTTATACTTGCTCCTGTTATAACAGGAGCATAAAAGAAAGGAGGCGCTCACTATGACTAACCTGTTGACCGGCTATCTTGAAGATCGCTCCACAGCCCAATACTTCTGTTTTTCCATCAGCTGTGAAGTGTGCGGAGAATTCTGGTACAGCAGCAGCGTACCCTTTTCAAAAGCGGGACAGGCGGCGGAGCACCGGGAAAAGAGAGAGCTCTATGATGCCGTCTACCAGCGGGAAAAAAATCGTGCCCGTTTGGCCGCCGGTCGGGAAGCTGTAGAGAGGTTCAGCCAATGCCCCATATGCCGGCGGCTGGTATGTGACAGCTGCTTTCTTATCTGCGATGAGATGGATATGTGCCGGGAGTGTGCCGGGCGGCTCAAGGAATCCGGGGAGCCGGTGGCGCCATGAAGATCAGGTGGCTGCCATTTTTTCTGCTGTGCCTGGTGCTGGCCGGATGCAGTACGGCGTCTGATACCGGAGGCTGCCTGATTTTAGCAGCAGAGGGTGCCGAGGCCTACGGCTCGGTCCTGAGCCCCTTCCTGTGGGGGTACACACTTCAGGAAGCGGAGGACAGCCTCTATGCGGAGCTGGACCGGGGAAGTGCCGTCGCCTGCTTTGATGTGCAGGCTATCCCGGCCATGGATAGGGGGCTCGGCAGGTATTGGTATCCCCATGTGTCGGCTACGGTGGTCCTGGCGGTGGACCGCACACAGACGGATGCAGTTATCACCGGCTGGGACAGCCTAAGGGAAAACCATATCCAAGTAGGCATGAGCAGCAGCTCTGTTATGCGAAATATGCTGGTCATGGGTGCCCTGTCCTACGGACTGAATCGGAAGGAGCCTGTAAAGCGGGATGCTCTGGCCTTCCTGGAAAGTCTTGTAGGGAACGGCGGTTTTGAGCCGGAGGAATCGGACGCCCCTGTTTTGCTGTGTCTGGACTACGAGGCCGTTGAGTGGAATAGAAGCGGGGGCAATTATGAGATCATTGTTCCGTCGGAGGGCACCTTGTCTTTCCGGCTGGGCCTGCTCTCGGATGCTCCGCTGACACTGGAGCCCGGACTGGATGAAGCCCTTCTGTCAGCGGGCCTGCCGCTGGCCAACGGACAGAGGCCCTATGGCTTCCCCGATGATTATCGAACGGCCCGCACACTGGAAGAGGAAGACTATGACCGTTTTCTGGAACTCACCGGGGACAGCAGCAGAGATCTGCGCCGGCAGGTTTTTCACACCCGGCTCTATACCACAGCAGATCTCAGGGAGCACATTTTATCTGCCGTACTGGTCGCCGTAGCCATATTGCTGTGGAAAGGAACGGTATCGCACCGAATGCTGCGAGCTGATGTCCGCCGGGCCGTCGCCGTTATGAGCTGGCTGATGGTAGGCTGGCTGCTGCTGCGCCTGTTCAAATATCAGCTTGCAGAGGAAAGCACCTTGAGCCGCATGTGCTGGTACGGCTATTACCTCTTCCAACTGGCTCTGCCGGCGGTGCTTTTATACCTGACTGAAATACTGGATAAGCCGGAAAAAGAAAGACAGCCTGCCCGTACCCGGTGGCCGGCCTTTATCTGCTATCTGCTTTCGGTGCTGCTTGTGATGACAAACGACTTGCATCAGCTGGTATTCCGATTTGAAGCGAACGGGAACTGGCCCAAGGATTACAGTTACGGCCCAGGATACTGGCTCATTATTGCCGCTTCGTTCATACTTCTGGCATTGGCTGTCGTAAAACTATTTCGTATGGGACGAAGGAGCAGCTATAGGGGAGGAAAACTATTTCCGCTTTTGTTTTGCGGGAGCCTTCTGGCCTATGTCCTTGCCTATATCTATAGGGTGCCGCTGGCCTGGGAGAGCGATATCACCGTCAATATCTGTATTCTGTCCGTCCTGTTTTTTGAATCGGCGCTGCGTACGGGACTGGTTCCGGTCAATATTCAGTATCAGCGCCTGTTTGCCTCGGCGCCCATCAACCTGACTTTGTTGGATGAGTCCGGCCATACGGTCTTGTCTTCCGGCGGAGTGCGCCCGGTTTCCCGATCCCTATGGATGAGGCTGCTTGCAGATATACAGCGGCCTCTGCTGCGTGACAGGGACACGCAGCTCCACGCAGTTTCTATCTGCGGAGGCATGGCTGTGTGGCAGGAGGACCTTTCCCAACTGAACCATCTGAAGCGGGAGATACAGGAGGTGCAGAGCCGGCTGGAGGCGGCCAATGCCCTGCTGCGGGAGGAAGGCGAGGTCAAAAAGAGAATGCTGGCAGCAGAAACCGGCCGGGAGCTGTGTGAGCAGCTTGACCGTGATATGGAGCGCCGTATCACAGTGCTCACAGGGCTGATCAAAAGCCTGCCGGAGACGAAGGATCCCAAGCGTTTGATCGCTCATATTACTCTGTGCCTTTGTCATATCAAGCGCAGATGCAATCTGTTCTTCCTGGCCCGCCAGGGAATGGCTCTACCAGGCGATGAGCTTGGCATATATCTTGACGAACTGGCAGAGCTGGCCTGCTATGCAGGAGTAAAAATGCTGGTCCGCTGCGGAGAAACAGGCACTCTGGATATCCGCAGAGCGGCGCTGTGTTACGACTTCACCTTTGAGACAATATCCTGGACGCTGGAGGCGGCGGCTTCTCCGCTCATGGGATATCTGGAAGCGGAGAATGACTACCTGGTATTTCGCTTTCTTCCGGGCGCCGATCCCAACCGGTGGCGTTTTTCGGAGGAACTGGTGGCAGAGGTATCGGCGTTGGGCGGACAGATCACCTGCAAGGACCTGGACGATGCCGTAGGGCTCTGTATGACTCTGCCCCTGGGAGGTGAGACAGATGGCTGAGTTTTATCGCCTGCCCCAATGGATGCTTACCACACTGGTGATGCTTGCGGCGCTGTGCATCCTGATGCAGACGCTGACCGTTTCATACAGCATCAGACGCTTGCGTACCGGCTGGATACGCAAAGTGGAAAACGGGATGGAGTGCGCCGTGTTGGCGGTGCTGATTCTTTTCACCGCCCTGCTTGCCCAGGTGCAGTATGGACTGTACGGAGGCTTTATGATACCCAGCGCCTACGGCCCCGCCCGGCAGACGGTATTTCTGCTGGCTGTGGTACTGGGCGCTGCCGCCGCCGTAGGGACGGAGCTGACCTGGCCGGTTTTCGTTGCGGGTGGAGCGGCGGTACTGCTCCCTATAACGGAGAAAACCACCGGGGCTGTTTATCCTTTGTTATTTGTGTCGGCGCTCCTGTTTTTCCTGATGCGAAGTATACATATCTGCCTGATGCGGCGGCGGGAGCTCAATACCCAGATATCCTCCGTGTCTGTGAAGGAAGCCATTGATACCCTGCACACCGGGCTGCTGTTTTTACGCCCGGAGGGGGACATTCTGCTGTGCAACCGCCAGATGGATGTGCTGTCCCGGCAGATGACAGGGCAGCCCCTGAAAAGCGGAAAGGAGTTCCAACTGCTTTTGGAAAGCGGCCCGCTGTGTACCGGCTGCACAAGGGAAGCTCTGGGCGGGCAGCAGGTGTTTCGCTTTCCTGATTCCTCCGTATGGAGCATTTCAGCTCATGATATTCCCGTGGGATGTCGTACATTCAGCCTGCTGACTGCCGATGATGTTACGCAGCGCTGGAACGGGGTGAAGCTCCTGGCTCAGCAAAATCAGGAGCTGGAGAGACGGGGACAGGAGCTTCGCCAAACCATAGAGCATTTGCAGGCCATCTGTGAAGCAGAAGAGCTTGCCCGGGGCAAAGTCAGGGCCCACGACCTTATGGGGCAGCGCATCAGCCTTTTGCTTAGAGCCCTGAGGGAGGGGCAGCAGCCGGATGAATCACTGTTGATGGACTTTGCCCGCAGACTCCCCAATGCGCTTTTCGAGGATTGGGCGCCAAGTCCTGCCCAACGTCTGGAGATGTTGAAGGAGACGTTCCGGGGCATGGATGTCGCAGTAGAGATCCGGGGAGATCTGCCGGAGAACCGGGAGCTTGCAGACAGCTTTGCCGTGATAGCTGCGGAATGTGTAACCAACGCCGTGCGCCACGGGTATGCAAGCTGCGTCCAGATACGCTTTTTCCAGAACGACTGCTGGCGCATGACTGTAACGGACAATGGGATCCCGCCTGCCTCGCCGATCCGGGAGGGAGGCGGCATAGGAGAGATGCGCCGCAGGATCCACCGGCTCGGCGGCGCCCTGACGCTGCATACCGTCCCCAGATTTCGTATAGAGATCTCTGTTCCAAAGGAGGCCGGACAGAAATGATTAAAGTTTTAATCGTGGAAGACCACGCATCAATGCGGGAATCCCTGACCATGGCGCTGACTGCTTCAGGTGAGTTTTCTGTAGTGGGTGAGGTGAGCAATGCCGACTATGCCCTGGATTTTTGCAGGCACCTGCATCCGGATCTGGTGCTGATGGACGTGTGTACCGAGGGCGGCGCTTCGGGCCTGAAAGCAGTGGAGGCCATACGCAGGAGCAATGGAGAGGTCAAGATCATAGTCATGACGGCTTTTGACGAGATCACCTATATTCCCAGAGCTAAAGCTGCCGGAGCCAACGGCTTTGTATATAAGAGCCGGAGCCTGAACTGCTTCCTGGAGGTAGCCCGGGAGGTGATGGCGGGTGGCAGCAGCTTCCCGGAACCCAGGACTATTCCCCTGCCACAGGGAGAGGCTCCGCTGACCGACCGGGAGATGGAGGTGCTTAGGCTGATGTGCAGGCACATGACCAATAAAGAAATTGCCAGGGAGCTGTTCATCAGCGAGAACACCGTGAAGTATCACAAGATGAACATGCTGGGAAAGACGGGCTTTTCCAAAGCGGTGGACCTAGCTTTCTATATGATCTCCAAAGGCTGGATTAATCCGATGTATTAAGAAGATAAAGCCCCGCAGAGTTTTTTCGCCGCAGAAAAAAACAAATTAAATCGTTTTCTGCGGCGGCGGGTACGTCGAATACTTCTCACAGAGCGGAGTGTGGAATTGTGCTCTTCTGGCGTACAACCGAGGCATGAAGCGAAGTGCTATCACTTTTGTCGAAGAAGGCTATGACTTCTTCGACAGGCTAAAACCACCGGCAAGAACCGGTGGTTTTTTCTTGCAGATAAGACTACCCGCTGCGGGTAGGGTGCAGGGCTGCAAAAAGATATACAATAAAATTGCAATTTAGCATATGCGGGGAGGTGGACATCTGAAAACGGTGGTTTTGATCATGCAGAGAGTCTCCCTGGCCCAGGGATTAATGGCCAAGGTGGCTGAGGATCCGGGCATACAGCTGTGCTATGAACCGGACTATGCCAATGCGGATACGGCCATCCGTACCCATATGGCTGCGGGAGCACTGCTGGAGGTCTCAGAGGATACCGCCCATGACATCGGCTTCTGTCTGGCTCTGTGTGCATGGCTGCGAAAGGTGACGCCCTACTGCCGGCTCATGCTGATGTGCCCGGAGGGACAGGCGGAGTCCGTACACCGCACCATCGAGGCCAAGCGCAAAGGGGAGATCGACGATTTCGTATTCTATGACGCATCCCTGGACTATCTGGCTGCCAGCCTTCAGTCATTGTAACAGAACGGGGCGCCGTCCCATGTTCCGCTTTAAAAGCAGGCTGTAGGCAGTGCCTGCACACCGCCGGAGGCAAAAATATCCCACCCGGCGGGATGCAAATTGATATTGGCAAAGGTTTTTGAAAAGCTAAAAACAGGAAAGGAGATCAGACTATGGGACTGATTAAAGCTGCATTCGGAGCAGCCGGAGGAGTTATGGCAGACCAGTGGAAGGAGTTTTTCTACTGCGAAGCAATTCCGGCAGACGTACTGGCGGTAAAAGGAAAGAAGAAGGTCACGGGCCGCTCCAGCAACTATAAGGGTGATGAGAACATCATTACAAACGGCTCTGTTGTTGCGGTGGCAGACGGCCAGTGCATGCTCATCGTGGAGCAGGGCAAGGTAGTGGACGTGTGCGCCGAGCCCGGAGAGTATACCTACGATATGTCCACGGAACCCAGCATCTTCTCCGGAGATTTGGGGGAATCCATCAAAAGCGTGTTCCAGAATATAGGAAAACGCTTCACCTTTGGCGGCGAAGCGCCAAAGGACCAGAGAATCTATTATTTCAATACAAAGGAGCTCACCGGCAACAAGTACGGCACTCCCAGCCCGGTACCCTTCCGGGTGGTAGACCAGCGGGCCGGCATCGACCTGGACATCGGGCTGCGGTGCTTCGGCGAATACAGCATACGCCTGAAAAATCCGCTGCTGTTTTACACCAACGTCTGCGGCAACGTCAGCGAGGACTTTAAAACCGAGCAGCTCGCAGGGCAGATGAAGACGGAGCTTTTGACAGCCCTCCAGCCTGCCTTTGCAAAGATCTCGGAGATGGGGATACGCTATTCCGCCTTGCCCGGGCACACAATGGAGCTGGCCGAGGCCCTCAATGAGCAGCTCTCCGCCAGGTGGCGTGACCTGCGGGGCATGGAAATAGTTTCCTTCGGCGTCTCCAGCGTCAAGGCCAACGAGGAAGACGAGCAGATGATCAAGGAGCTGCAGCGCAATGCGGCGTTTATGGACCCCACAAGGGCGGCAGCGCATCTGGTGGGCGCCCAGGCAGCCGCCATGCAGTCTGCGGCAGCCAATCAGGGTGCAGGCCCCGCCATGGCTTTTATGGGCATGGGCATGGCCGGACAGATGGGAGGTATGAACGCCCAAAATCTCTATCAGATGGGCGCCCAGCAGCCGGCATCTGCGCCTGCCGCCACCGGCGGCTGGACCTGTTCCTGCGGGCAGAGCGGAATAACCGGCAGATTCTGCCCCAACTGCGGCAGCAAAAAACCGGAGCCGAAGCCGGCCGCCGACGGCTGGAAATGTCC
>OLRA01002595.1_pt1 | contig 17700 bp, 8 predicted proteins | sample 1673011 | NCBI WGS metagenome assembly OLRA01 (sample SAMEA3136746, study PRJEB25190) | human gut metagenome | reverse complement strand
GGCTGGTAAGGGGTGTCGGTTTCAAAGCCTGTTCGCAGATAGCGTAGGCAAATTCCGCTTTCTCTGCCACAAACCGGTCTATATCCGGCACCACATCCGGCACATGGAACGGATTGACATAATATACATTTTCTGCAGACTGGGACAGATTGATATACTGTCCTCCCCATGCTGCCGCAATGTCCTTATACTCTGACATGGGGTCAATGACAATAATGTCATCCGTAGAAAAGCACAGGACTTGTCCCATTTCCGATTTTTCATTATAGGATTTTCCCGAACCGGGGACACCAAACACCATCCCATTTCCATTCTTCAATAACTTCCGGTTTCCAATGATAAGGTTTTTGGACACCTTATTAAATCCATAGCAGTATCCCTGATTATCGTTAATCTCCTGCACATTAAACGGAATAAAAATGGAAAGTTCTTCGGATGTTATCGTCCGCATGGTATCCACAAATCTCGCTCCTGTGGGCAGAGAAGTATTCAATGCATCCAACTGTTTATGGGAATGTGGCACAATGTCCATGTTGTGGGTCTGACCGATGATTTTAATCTTCTCGGTACGCTCCTCCAGTTCTTCTATGGAGTTTGCTTTTACCACAATCGTAATTCCCACATACAAAAGTCGCTCATCAAAGGAGGAAATCCGGTCTAACATCTCTTCCGTATCTCTTTGCTGTTTTCGCCGCTCATAATTGATATTGGTAGAATAATCTCCATTTTCGTTTTTCATTTCCTGTTCCCGGTTAATACTTCTCTCATTAGCCATATACTTTTTCATAATCATCTGGTAAGCCACGTTGTTATCCAACGGCTCTACATCCATGGTATAGATAATTGGAAAATTCATATTGGTAAGTTCATTGAGAAACTGGTCGGTTAAACCATTGGGGTACTTTCTCACAAACATGACACACGCACAGGTTCCACCCTCCATCTCCAGATGTTCCGGTTTTTCCCTTAACGAAGTATTGATAATGTCATTTCTCCAGTCTCTTTTTAAGTGCAGATACTCATTCCAGTCAAAAGAAAAAGATGCCTCTTCCCCCATGCGATAATAACTATGTAGTGCTCGCAGGCGTTCCGTGGCATCCAATGGTATCAGGCAACTTCCCAACCGGTGGAATAATTGCTGAATGGAAAATTCAATGGTATTAAAATAGGTCTTTGCACTTTCGTAATCCGGCTTTCGGCAGCTCACAACAAAATATTTGGATTGCAGCAAGCCGCCCCGCCCTTCTTCCAAACGCTCCCCTATCATTTTGTGATATTCCTTAGCTAGAGGTTCCATCTCTTTACTGACCGCCTTTTGAAGAATCTCTTCCCGCAGTTTATTGTTGTCGGCATAATGATTCGATACAATAATCTTATAGCTGACATTCATGGAACGCAGAAGCGTTTCAAACTTGGAACAGGTATCTTCCTTTTCCTCTTCATCCTGTGTTGAGAAGTTAATATCCTCAAACAGATACATCCGGTCAAACTGGTGTATTCCCTTTTTTGAACCGGATGTTGGTTTTTCTAATTCAAAGATTCCATTTTCCGCAATCCGATAAATGGGTATGGTGTCCTGAATACACAGCGGAACTTTGTAAATCCGTTCTGTCTGTGGTGTATGTGTTTCCTTTTTTAATAGTTTTAACATTGTTTTAATCCTCCTTTTTCTTCATCAAAAAAAGAACTACCGAAGTAATTCTTTTTTAAGCAAAATATCAATTTGCAATATCAATCCCAATCATAAGTGGTTCGATACTCTTGTCTATTCAATAACTCTACTTTTTATAGCAAATATTCTAGGCATTTTCCTGCGAAGAAACAAATGCTCTAATCTCTTCCAATTTATTTCTAATTGCTTCCATCTCTTTTTTAAGAGACTCTTTTGAAATATCTATGGCTGGTTGAAATATATTCATGTTTCCTTCAAAGTGATTAAACTCATTGAGAAGTGTCTTTCTACTTGTAAAAAATACTCGATACTCTCTCATTCTTTCAAAATTCGGATCATTTTCATTGCATCTAAATGCTTTCTGAATTATTTGATTTAACATCATCATATCATCTGTACGAAAATGAAAAACATCAACCAGTTCCTTTTCAACTTTCATACGTAAATGATAATAAATAAGTGTCTGTTCAAGAGTATCTGACAATAATGGATATTGAGTCTTATCAAGAATATCCAAAGCACTATAATCAACTTCAAGAATATCAGAAACACTAATTATTTCTTCACCATCAAATATATTTCCAAAAAGCGAATTGTAAACGGAAAGAACATCCAAGCTATTATTAGTTCCATACCCATGCATGATTCCCGAAAGTTGGCCATAACGATCATCTGAATCCAAACTAATATGAGCATACCCACGCATAAATGGAACCATCGCCATCAAAAAATGTCTTCTATTATGTATATTATCTACCAGTTCATTGTTTTTGTTTTGAAAAAAGGATACTAAATCGTGAAGATTAATTAGTAACTTCTTTTCTTTCTCTGAAACTGAAATAAATCCATTTGTCCCATCCAAAATGTTATTCATTATATACAAATTGAAACAATTGTTAAGTTGAACATCTAACAAACGAATCAAATCCGTATTATGAGTAAGAACCAGTTGTTTCTTATTTTCCAAAAATTTGATAATGCAAAATGCAATCTTATTTTTATAAACAGAATCCAAACTTGATATGGGATCGTCCAAAATGACATATTCTTTATCCGAGTGTCTTGCAAGTAAAAACTCAAAAGTCAAAGAGATAAAATTTTGTTCCCCCCTACTTAGTTCCATGTCCTTTGGATCCGTTCCGAGCAAAGCTTTATCCCCTATCATTAACTTATAGTTCCTATCATTTTCTTCGTCTCGAATAATAGTAATATCTTTTCCTATGTTCTCACTTATAATATTCTCAATAAACATGAGTTCCTCGGAATCAAGTTCAGGTTGGCTCTCTGTCAATTGAGCATGTTCATCATAGTCACTAAAGAAATTTGTATCGTCAAAACAATGGCACAAAATGTTAATCATTTCGTCACCTATTGTAATAATATGCCGTTTTAGATTTTCTTGCAATTCAATTAGTTCAGTTGGTTCTCCATCTGCAATAAACGCACTAACAATTCTTTTAATTTCGAATGGGTCTTCGTTATTTAAAGAACTATCGCAGACAACTTTATCCAAAATTTCTTTTGTTTTTGAGTCAAGATTATTGTATATGTTATTTCTATTTTCTTTCTTGCTTTCAAGAAGTTCACTCCCGTCGGATATGTGACTGTCACAAACCACACATGAATCGAGTTGATGATATTTCTTCAATATACCAATTGCATCATCATGCCGCTCAATTAAGATCGTATTTTCATCTGGCAAAATTTCATATGGATGAATTGAAATAATTTTCTCTATTACTTTCGGCTTGGCAAGATCATTAATTACAAAACCTCTTTTATCAGCATCCAGTTCTACAAGATTAGGAATATTGGCTTCATCTCGAATAAATTCAACAAACTTATCTTTATCAATGTCTTTTCCTCTTTGCCGAGAATTTACAATACTACGGATAAACGGATAAGCTGTTTGGTGTACCGTATCTTGCAAAGACTGCATGTGTACGAGTATACAATCTCCTACTTTCGACACCTTGTAATCTGTTTTATATTTAGAACTGAGTTGACTAAATGCATTTTGATATGCCACACTAAGCCTATCTCTTATTTCATATTCTCTACGAATTTGTGCACCTATCAAATAGTCCGTAGTTTTTCCACGAATTACGTTTCTATTTAATTGATCGTGTATAACATGAAAAGTTCCCGTCTCAGGTTTAATTTCATTTCCATACTCATCCGCAGCAACAAATTTCCTACTCTCATCTGTTACTTCTGTATCAAGCAAACTAGCCAAACTTGATTTTCCTGTTCCATTAGGTGCATATACAACAGCAATTCCGCCTGCTGTTTGCATATGTTTAAACTCAATTGTTCCATTTAAATCAGTAAGGCAAAGGAAATCATCACAAAATATTTCGCCACTTTTAATGGTTGAAAAAGTTATTTTCATCGAACCCCTCCTTATATCGGTATTATGTTATGTTTTTCTCACATATGTTTTTCTTCTATAGTAACATATCCTTTTCAGCACATACTAAAAAGGATATGTCCTGATTTGCTGCTTCTGCGTCTCCACTCTGTTCAACTGCTCCTCAAACCATATTGAAGCTTCTTGAATAATTACAATCACCTCATCTCTAATTCTCTTTGCCTCACCATAACTTAAGTCTTTAGATGTAATTTTTTTCTTTAATTTGATAAGTTCTTTTTTCTTTTCGTCGAAGTCAAAATCAATCTTCTTTAAAAATTTCCTTAAAATAAAGTAATCAAGTTTTTTTATTTCCTCAACATATTCAATACCGGCATTGATTGTCACATGTGCACAATTTGAATAATTACAAGGCTCTTCATTGATTACGTTAAGGGATCTGTCTGGAAATGAATCATATACTTTTTTCAAAATATTGTATAAGTTCGATAACTTCTTAACTTTTATTGCAATATTCTCCTTTGCTTGACTTCGAACATTTCCTAACACAAATACTATCATGCCTGTAAGAACTCCTGCACCACATGATTGTAATAATGACGCCCACCATTCAAGGCGAAGGAATTTGAACAGAAAATAAGATATCCCGAAACATCCTATTGCACAAAGAAGCAATGAAATGTACCACTTAATAATGGGTAATTCCATATAGCTTTTTTTTCGCTCTTTTCTATAATACTTTAATATAGAGTTTCGCATTGAATTTTTCTTTATAATTTTTTTAATCATACTGAGTACCTCTTCTCCTGCATTTCCTATTCATATATCTGCTTATATTTCATAAATCCCACTTTATTTTTTGAGGGTCAACATGAAACCAAGACATTAAATATGTCTCCAACTCTTGTATATACAATCTCAGTTCATCAAAAAAACAACTAGAAGATTTCCCATCAAAGCAGCTTTCAACTAATCCGAAAAATTTCAATTTCTCATTATAATACTCTTTCGAAATAGCTGGCACACCATCATAGCACAAATCATAATGCATCATACAATTCCGAAAATTTGACGGAAACAGTTTCTTTCCATTTTCCAACAAGATAGATACATCATCCGAAAACAAGTTTGAATTGCTACTATCGAAATGTTGTTTGATTTTTCTAAGCCCTTGCCATGCGTAATGAGCAACAATATATTCTATACGCATAAACCATTGGTCGTCACAAGACACTCCCTTTGAGAATAAATGTTCAACGCAATTAATCGTAGATAAAATATGGAGAATCAACAGATTTACTTCCTTTTTATTCGTCTTTGCAAAAAAAGAATTTCGTCTGTTTGTATTTATGTCTTGATATCCCAAACGGACTGAAACATTACCTTTCTTTTCCCAAAGCTGAATTATATCCATATTGGAAACGGCTGTCAATGTATTGGCTAAATTTTCCGCCAACATTTCTCCCATTTCAAAAGCAATTTCTTGTTGAATTGTTAAATTCACAGTTGGAACATTCAAAAAATAATTCAGCTGTTGTGAATTACCAATAATGCAATTTCTCTCATCAAAAAATACCCCTAAATTATAATGAATGTTCCAGTTTTTCATAAACGAAAATCTTAATCGGTTCCTAAAAATCTCATCTTGATGTTTATCGGACCGCAATACTTCTCGTACTCCTTTGCTATACCTGCCCGAATAAAGTTTCAACCCATTTCTTATATCTGATATTTTTTCGTCTACTTCATCGTTCATTATTTTTTCACCTAAAAAATCCTGTGCAGAACGACAATATAATGCTATATACGGAATTATTGATAATGAAACAATGGAATTATTACAATATACTCCTAAAAGCTGAGTTATTGATTTACCATCTAACTCCACTAATTGTAAAGCCTTTTCATTTAATAACTCAGACAACGAATCTCCTATGCTCATATCTTTCCTCCAAAATATGCATATTATCACTTCTTACAGTTAGGCTCATTCCATTCCTATAAATTCCAACTTTTTCAATGATATCGTCAATATCTCTTTTCTATTATACACCCATCCACCCCCAAAAAAAAGAACTTTATCTCTTCCTTTGCTGTAAATGCTCCTCCTTTTTTTCTTGGATTTCTCTCCTGGCTTTGATAACTACCGGGGCAACATCCTGATTTCCATATTCTTCCTGATAACAGATATGTTCTGCCAGTTCCCTGCTGCGATTCATGTCACGAAACTGGAGGGCATATTCTTCAATTAACACCCTCTCATCCTCTGAAAAAATCTCTTTTTCCGGGTCTAGTTCATATAGCATCATCTGCAGAGAAAGTTCATACGGGATTTCCCCAATCACGCTAATGTCCGGCAAATGACTTGCCAGCGCCGCAATCATCACTAACGCCCGCTTATCATTTCGTATCGCGGGATAATAACAAAGCATGTCAAGGTCAAGAACCTTTCTTGTCACCAAATCAACCTGCTCATCTTCCAAAGAGTTTTCTCCCGGCTTGTGTGCCAAGATTCCAATGGAAGCCACACCGTTTAGGGGACTATCCTTTAACTGCTCCCATTTTTCGATTGCCTCCTCTACTGTAGTGATGTCATCATAATATTCTCCCAACTGATGGAATTCTCCACATTCTGCTACAGTAAAGGTAAGCAGTGGCTCTACCTTGCTTTTTCGTTCCAGTTCATCCAGAAATTCCTCGCAGTTCAGAGGATTCAGTTTGGATTCTGCCGTGATTGCTCCCTTTGTTCCATTGGTATCCGGTTTCTGTTTCAAATCCTCTACGATATCATTTACGGCTTCATAAATGGAAATGTCCGGATTGTCGTAAACACCGCCATCCAATTCCTTCCCATCCACATCATAAATGGTATAATCATACCCCTCATCCACAGACTGAATCGTAATAAATCTATCCTCAATACGAAAAGCCAACTCCTGCTCCATGTATTCCTCTGCTCTTATCAACCGTTCGGATAAGTCGCCGGATTGTTCTTCTGTAACCGGATTGATATCGACCTTTACCTCTCCAATGCAAAAATCATCTTCATGCAGAAGATTGAAAATATCATCCTCCCGCCTTGCTCCGGCATATTCAAATAAAATATCCAAATCCGAGTCTGCATTTTCTGTTCCCCGGCTTCGGCTTCCATATACCATCACTTCCCGAATCTGAATCGGCAAGTGATATTCCCTGATTTTCATTTGGATATATCCCCGAACCTCTTCTTCTATACGATCTGCGGTCATCCCCTCGAACGGTCGAAAATACTGCTTTGTCTTTTCCCGGAAGCGACTTACCGCCTGTTCTGTCTCTGCCGAGTGATATTTTTTCTCTTCCAAGAAATCTGCCACTTTCGTAAATCCAAAGGAATCCACATAGTAAGCCGTTTTTTCATGTTCTTTTTCAATCACAATCACATCACTGACCGACATGGAATGCCCGGTAAAATCATCCGGATGATAAAGGTTGAATTTTTCATACAGAGTATCCAGTGTTTCTCCTTCTTTCAATTCCCCACGATACACCGATTCATAATCGTTTTTGTCTACCACCAGCTTATTATTCTTCACAAAGTCCATTCCCATGAACTGATATGCTTGCCCGTTTCCTCCTTCCTTAATCTGGAACAATTCATAGGTAGCCAAACGTTCGGTATCATAAGAGTTTTCTCTTTCTTCCACACCATCCGCCACTCGGACAATCGCATTGGCATAAGTGCTCTTATCAAATATCTCTGGGTAAGTTTCTCTTATGCTCAGTGTGTCCCCGGTTCTTCCTGCTACAATGATGTGGTCTAAAATCTCGATATCTAAAAACAAACTGGCATACATCATCTTTTCTGTTACCATTCTGTCGGATTGACTCATCTGGAGTTCCGAAGAAGGGTGATTATGCAAAAGAATCATGGAGGCAGCGTTTGACAGGATAGCAGACTTAAAAAGTTCCCGGCCGGATACAAAGGAAGAATTGAGCGTTCCAATGCTTACCACATTGAAATTGATGGGATGTCCTTTACTGTCCAGATTGATGACACAGACCTCTTCTCTGTCTAGTCCCGCCATCACATCGGCCATTACGGAAATGGCTTCTTCTGGATTTGTAATGGGTTTATCACTGTATACACCATTCCCCTCCACCAATTTCAAACGCACATCCACCTGTTTTAATTCATCACTCATCATCCGGCACCTCCAAACTCACGCATATCATCGTGTCTTCTTTGGCAGCATTTACTATCTCCTGCAGTTCCGTCACAGAACGTGCTTCTAATTCTGTGACCGTTGTTTTTTGTACTTCCATGTCTTCCCCCGCTTCCTAATGTCCCTTGTGCTTGATTGGTTCATGTGTATGGTTCGGAGTAGTCGAATCATATTCCTGTTTGTTCTCTGCCGTGGCAAATAGTTCCTTAACTTCCATATTATTTGTCATTCCTTGTGCCTGCTTGTAGGTAAGCTCCGGTTGCTTGTCGCACCGACTGAAGGTATGGCTTTTGGAATCGTATTGATAGACACCATCAGACAATACTTCTTCCTCTGAAACACACATTGCATTGACATCCTGTACCATAGTCTGCAATCTCTGAAAAGACATATTTTCGCTCTTAGGCAGAATCAATGTCTCGTGCACCGATGACGGAAGAATATAATAATCCCCACCGAGTTTTTCTGCCACCATCTGCTGAACATCCTCACGCATGATATAAACTGCTCCATTAACATTTACTTCATTCGTCAAACAATACAAATCCGGACCATCGTTCGGAATTGACGCTCGGATTAAATCTTTTGCTTCTTCTAACGGAATTCCTTCTTCCTGTGCAAAGTCAGATGCCATCATCTTTACCATTGTTTCCTGTATTGACTCAAACTTAAGTGGGGATATTTTATCCATGTTATTCATTGCCTGCTCATGGAGGGTATCCATGTCAATACCGTACATTTCCATTAAATCATTATTGATTGTAATCGAACCCATGGATTCCTCATTTCCATTCGCCCAGATATGATAGGTAATTGCCAAATCTTCTTTTTGCGTGTAGGGAATATTCGATAACCGATTTACATTACTTTGAAGATTGGATACTTTGGGATAAATGAAGTCTTTGACCACCTCATAATTTTTTACTTCCTGCAAATCAAAGTTGAATCGATACTCCTCCCTTGGTTCGATATGTTCAATATAGGAATCTGCGATTTTTCCAACAACCTCTTCGATATCCATGCCTTGCTGATATTCCTCATAAGCCGCATTCAGATATATGGTAGGTGACATATTCCCATTGGGATTAAAAATCGTTAATCCGTCCAGTACTACATCATTGTTCTTAACCGCTTGGCGAATATCCATATTGGCATTTTTATACTGTTCCGGCAAATAATCTAATACATGTTCTTTGACATAATCCTTAAATTCATTGTAATTCATCTTTTTTACCTCATTCTTTCCGGACTTATTGTCCTTTTTTAGTGTTTCTTTTCCTTTTTTGCTTCCTCACGAAAGGTTTCCGTATGGTACGTCATTTTTTCTTCCCCGACTGCCATAAGCCCTTGCAAAATCCCCACATGATTAAACGGCTTCATGGTCTGAAGAGAAGAATCATATTCATAAGCGGCATGTGTGGTAACTGCCTCAGATGTCAGTATGGAAGAACCCAAACGGCCAAGTACCGCCTGCAGATAAACAACGGTATCCTGTTCCGTCTTTGGTGCAATCAGATAATCACTTTCCGATATGGGAATGGCATAATAATCGCCATCCATATATTCCGCCATCTGCTTTAGCATTTCCTCATCATCCAGACTGGCACCATTTAACTCCGTGGAAAAACAGACAATTTCGTCCTCTTCTTCCGATACCATATCCGCAAGAAGTTCTCTTGCACGTTCTTCCGTGATTTCATTCTCTTCCATGAATTCCGGCATCAAATGCTCAACCATCCACTCTCCCAAAGGCATCACCTTTGGTTCTTCATCCAAAACAACATCCTCTCCTTTCTCATCCATATTTAACAAAGCATCCAAGGCTGCTAACCGCTCCATCTTTTCCTTTAATTCCTGCTCGGCAGGAAAAGGTTTTTGCACTTCTATCTTCGCTGTTTCCAACTGATGACTCACGTTCTCTAACTTTGTTCGTGCTTCCGCCAGTTCCTTATCCATGTTTTCAAGCACGTTGTTGATTCGGGTAATATTGCCGAGTGCGTCCGAACCGATTTCCAGATTGTGACTGATTTCTCCTTTGAGGCTCATAACAAATTTACGATTGAAGGAATCGAAGGTAACTTTCATCGCAAATCCGGCGTACTCTCCAACGGGTACTGTCTGCCCCATAGCGTTCATCTGTTTACACAGTGCAATAAGGGCTGTCCCAGCTTCCTTTTTGTCATAGTAAGTCCGGCTTCCCACCTTCATCACGAAACTTTCCTTATCCTCCGGCATATGTTTATGAGCCGTTTCGATATCTGCCTCAAATCCACGAATACGCTCCTTCAGCGTTTCGATCTGCTTTGGATAATGCTTCGCTATGTTATCCTCCAGCCGGTAAATCTGACTGGTATGGTTTGCCTTCATCAGTTTCAACTTGGAAACCTGGATATCTAAATCCATCTTTTCCTTGATATAAGGATTTCCGGTAGCCAACGCTTTCACTTCCGCATAAGTAAGTGCTGCTTCATCCACATCCTCACAGCTTCGCACCGGGGATTTGCTGGTCATGATCTGACTGATAAACTTCTGCTTATTCTCAATCACCTGCCACGAATAACTGTCAAAAGTTCCTTCTGTGACATAGCGGAAAATAGATACGGTATCATTCTGATTCCCCTGTCTGAGAATACGTCCCTCCTGCTGCTCAATATCCGATGGGCGCCATGGTACATCCAAATGGTGCAGCGCAATCAACCGGTCCTGCACGTTGGTACCGGCTCCCATTTTCTGTGTAGACCCCAACAAAAAACGAACCTGTCCGCTTCTTACTTTGCCAAACAGCTCCGTCTTTCTTAATTCTGTATTCGCTTCATGGATAAAGGCTATCTGTTCTTCCGGAACACCTTTCCGTATCAGTTTCCTTTTGATATCATGGTAGACATCATCAAACACCTCTGCTTCCACTGTTTCGCCTTCAAACGTGGCTGTGGTTTTCCCTATCTCCTTTGGCGTAGACAAATCACAAAAGATAAGTTGTGCTGACCGATTCTCTGATGTCTTTTCCCAGATTTCATAGGCTTTTTCCACACAACTGTTTACTTTGGAACTTGGGGAATCCGGCAGCATCGGATTGATTAACCGCTGATCCAGTGCTAACTTCCTTCCATCATTTGTGATTTTCAGCATATTATCTTCATGCGGCTGTACCCTGCGGTCACGAACTGCCTCTGCCCTCTCTGCAAGAGAAGCCACCATATCCTTTTGATAATCACTTGGTTCCAGTACCACATTTTCATACTCTGCTTCCGGTACCGGCAAATCCAGCATATCCGGTGTTTGGATATCCGCACATTCCTTAAAGAGAGAAATCAACTCCGGTAAGTTATAAAACTTTGCAAATCTCGTCTTTGCCCGGTATCCGGTTCCCTCCGGTGCAAGTTCAATGGCTGTCTGCGTCTCTCCAAAGGAAGATGCCCAGGCATCAAAATGTCCCAGTCCCATTTGCTGCAGCGTATCATACTGCAAATATCTCATATTGGTATATAACTCCGTCATACTGTTGGAAATCGGTGTTCCCGTAGCAAAGGTAATTCCCTTTCCTCCCGTAAGTTCGTCTAAATACTGGCACTTGGCAAACATATCCGAAGACTTCTGTGCTTCCGATTGGGCAATGCCTGCTACGTTCCGCATTTTAGTATGTAAAAACAGGTTTTTGTAATAATGACTTTCATCTACAAAAAGCCTGTCCACACCTAACTGCTCAAAAGTGACAACATCGTCTTTCCGGGAAGTATCGTTTAACTTCTCCAATCTTGTCTGCAGCGTCTTTTTTGTCTTTTCCATCTGTTTGATGGTATAACGCTCTCCCTTGTCTGCCTTTGCATCCTGAATTGCCAGTGTGATTTCTTCAATTTGGCGCTCAATGATGGCAACCTGACGCTCTGCCGACAGAGGAATTTTTTCAAATTGTGTATGCCCGATAATAACGGCATCATAATCCCCCGTTGCGATTCTCGAACAGAACTTCTTCCGGTTCGCCGGCTGAAAATCTTTTTTCGTAGCCGCTAAAATATTGGCTCCCGGATAGAGTCTCAAGAAATCACTGGCCCATTGTTCCGTCAGATGATTGGGAACAACAAACAGGCTCTTTTGACATAAGCCTAACCGCTTACTTTCCATGGCGGCAGCTACCATCTCAAAGGTCTTTCCTGCACCAACGCAATGGGCAAGCAGCGTATTGTGCCCGTAAAGGACATGTGCCACGGCATTTTTTTGATAATCCTTTAGTTCAATATCCGGTGTCATTCCCGGAAACACCAAATGAGAACCATCATACTCTCTCGGTCTGGTGGAATTGAACAGCACGTTATACTTATTTACTAAAACCTCTCTTCGTTCCTGGTCACGAAATACCCAGTCCCGAAAGGCTTCTCTCATGGCATCCTGTTTCTGCGCCACAATCGTTGTTTCCTTTTTGTTTAGAACACGCTTTTCCTTGCCATCCTCGATGACCGTATCAAATACCCGGCTGTCCTTCAGATTCAAGGAATCTTCTAAAATCTGATAGGCATTTCGACGGTTCGTTCGATACGTCATATTGACAAGAGTATTTCCGTAGTCTGCATTTTTTCCTTTTACATTCCACTGTCCGGTTACGTCAGAATACTGGATTTTAATAACATCCCTTTCCAAAAGATGGAACGGAGTTTCAAACACTTCCCGCATAAAATCTTCGATATATCTTGGTTCAATCCATGTTGCACCGATTCTGACTTCAATTTCACTGGCATCCAAATCTCTTGGCTGGACTCGTTTCAGTGCCTCCACATTGATAGCATACGTTGCATCATTTTCGGCAAAACCCCCGGCCACCTGCAGCTTATCTCTGACATTTCCACTCAGATACGCATCTGCCGTTTCCCAGATTTCACTAACCGGATTTTTGAAAATAACTCCTGTAAGTTCCTTAATTAGTTCCTCCTCGCTCTTATCTGTGAGTTCTGACATATAAGCAAAATCAATCGCTGCCTTTTCCGACAGGGACACCGCCAACGCTTCACTGGCTGTATCAACACTGGTAACCACTTCCGTTTTCTTGATGGTTCGCTTGGAAAACATATCGGCTTTTCCGAGGAAGTTGCCTTCCTCATCCAGTTTCTCCAACGAACACAAAAGACAATAACTGCTGTCCTGATGAAATGCCCGTTTATTCGTTTTGGAAACAATTCTGCCATTCTCTTTTACAAAATCATCATACAAATCATTTAACTGTTTCTGCTCTGCCTTAATATCTTCCTCCGGATATTCTTCCAACTGGAGCCGTATCAGTTCCTGGGTGCAGTCCCGTATGGCAACCATCCCATGGATTCGACGAATCATTCCCTCGGAGGCTTCCACCGGTTTCATAACGGAGTTCTCACGATAATATAATTTCTCATCTACCAAGGTGTAACTGAAATTCTTTACTTCCGGAATGGCAGGAATCACTTCATCCATCGTACTTTCTTCCGATAATTCCAACTCAATTTCTTCATACTCACCGGATATCTGACTAAAGGCAGCCTCCAACTGCTCCTCAAATGGCAAAGAGGTATCTGCCACACAAGTACTTTCCATACCATAAGGACCACTGACCATTTCCATCGAACCAACAATCATGTCCGGGTTTTCAGTAAAATAATGATTCATGACAACTCCATTATCATCTTCTGACAAATGAACCCAATCCGGCTCAATATCAATGACACGGTCTCTTTTTTTCAGAAAAATAATATCCGACGTCACTTCTGTTCCGGCATTTTCCTTAAATGCCGTATTGGGAAGTCTTACTGCTCCTAACAATTCTGCCCGTTGTGCAATATACTTACGGACTTTCGGATTTTCCTTATCCATCGTACCTTTGCTGGTGATAAACGCAATGATACCGCCCGGCCGCACCTGATCGATGGCTTTCGCAAAAAAGTAATCATGGATAAGGAACCCTGTTCCTCCAAAGTTTTGCTTATCATATTTTTTATCCGGCACCTTATACTGTCCAAATGGTACGTTCCCAATCACCACATCAAAAAAATCATTGGGATAACCGGTTTTCTCAAATCCATCTACCGTGATATTGGCTTTCGGATATAACTGCTTTGCCATACGTCCAGTCAAAGAATCCAGTTCCGCACCGTAAAGTTTGCTGTCTCTCATCGTCTCCGGTAACATACCAAAGAAGTTACCGATGCCCATAGACGGCTCCAAGATATTTCCTTTGGCAAATCCCATTTTTTCAAGCGTGTGATAAATTCCCCGAATAATCGTAGGACTTGTATAATAAGCATTTAAGGTACTTTCTCTCGCTGAAACATATTCTTCATCCGACAAAAGACTTTTTAACTCCTGATACTCATTTGCCCATGCACTTTTCGTTTCATCAAAGGCATCTGCAAGTCCGCCCCATCCAACATATCGTGCCAAAGTTTCCTGTTCCTCTGCGGTAGCCATTCGTTCCTCTGCTTCTATTTTTTGCAATGTCTGAATTGCTTCCACATTCCAACGGAACTTTTCTTTTGGGGTTCCTATTCCCAGTTCATCTGAGGTAATCACATAGTTTTCTGCATGAATTTCTTCCGGCTGAATACTCTCTTCTTCATCCGGAGTATCTACGCCACTTAATTCCTCTTTTGCCTGTTCCAGTGCCTTTTTTTCCTGTTCTTCTTTGTAGGCTGCATATTCTGTCTTCTTTTTATCCGATAAATACCGTCCTTGTTGTATCAGTTTTTCAATCCGCTTTGCAACCACATTCCAGGATAAAAGCACTTCCGCATCCGGTGTGAAGATGTGCCCTTTTCTCAAACGGATACCTTTTGCGTCATAATCCTTATAACTGTTATCCGAACCCGCCAACGCAGAGTTGGAACCACCGGTTCCATATTCCTTTTTCAGAAAATCAGCTGCTTCTTTCACGGTATGATCCTTTTGATAAAAGTCATAAATCCGAAAACTACCCTGTGCAAATCCGCTGCCACTGCTAAGCACATAATCAATTTCATCCGATGTAATAAAATCTTCGGTAAGAACATCCACTTTTTCCGCAAGGGGATAGGAAATCCGTTCCTTCAATAAATCAGCAACATCCTCCCGAAGTTCATAAGGATTCTTTGCTAACCGGAATCGTATGGATATCTCCCCGGATTCAATCTTTTGCAGCGTTTCATCCAGACATGCTACAATGTTTTGAATCTTATCCGGTTTCGTAAGCAAATCCATCAGGTATTCTTCTTCACCCGGATAATTATATCCGCTTATCTCTAACCCTTTGGGAAACTCACCAATGGAATCCCGATAAAAAAAATACAGTTGATTGGTGATACGCTTTCTCTCATAATAATCAACCATATATGCCTCCGTCGAATCCATATAGGTACCGGACTCCACTTGACTTCGGATGATTTTTTCAATTTCTTCCCAGGAAAGTTTCAATTCCGTATGTTCCAGTGCCGAATTGCCATGCGCTGCTGACATTCCGTTTTCATCAAACCACACGGAAATCTGTTCTTCGCCAAAGTTAAATCCCTTTCCGGTAGAACCATACTCACGGCGTAAAAAATCCGTCATCTCTTCCGGTGTTTTCCTCTGTTCATACTTTGCAAAGATTCTCTTTCTGCTGTTTTCCAACCCTCCTCCTGTGCAAAGAATCTTCGCAACCTTTTCCTCGGAAATAGTTCCGGGGAAAGATAAGTGTATCGGCTTTTCCACCTGTGCCACAGCAATATTGCCTAACTGCTCCGACATCAAAGAGAATAAATCCATCTGCCGGTAAGGACTGTTTTCCGGCGGAGTATAACTTTCTAGTTCTTCTACTGATAAACCAGTTCCTGAAGAATCGCTTCCTCCGCCTGCTGATAAATCATGTTCATCTTTCTTGTCCACTCCAAGGGATTGGTCGCTTTCAACTGCTCCGTCACTCCCTGTGACTTCATGAGTTTCTCCGTCAGATTGTCTAACCTCTGTTCTGCCTGTTCCTGAATCTCCAGACAATGCCCCATCAATTCTCCGTTCAGAAGCATTCCGCTGTAAATCCCTCGTTTGTAGTTCTTCAGATAATTCCTCCGCAGGATTCCGTACTTGGTCAACATGGTCTGCTTCTCCTCGTCTGGTATCAGATTCGGAATCCGGTAATCTCCGTTCTTCTCGTATGTCAGGTTCATTCTCTTTTTCCATCCTTTCGTTTTTATAAAACTGATTGTGTGTTACCATCCACAGTATATGTTCTTTTGCTTCCTCTTCGGAATCACAGTAGCAGATGTTCTTTGCTGTCACGTTATCATAGACAAACCAGTCACTTGTGTTGGAATCCAATCCAATCACAAAATCATCTTCTCTAATGACCCTTGCTTCTTTTCTGCTTGCTCTGGCATGAGAAGGATGCCTCGCAAGTTCTCTGTCATACCGTGCAATACTTCGCCCAATCTGAATCAGCATGGGTTCACATAATTCCGATGTGGCACTTCCTAACACCGACAGGGTACGCAGTGTATTGAACTCATGGATATAATCAAAGGGAAACTCGCCCTCATACTCTGCCATATCAAAGCCACATCGCTTGAGAACGGTATAACATACACTTTGCTCTAACGTCTCCCGCAACCGAAGTGACACGGTATCTCCATCCAAATCCTCCAGATAGCTGCCTGCCGAAACATCAATCAAATCATCCACAATCTCTTCATAATAATCGTCTGCTATTCTTTTGGAAATCTGATAAATCCTGTCTTCAAACGATGAATCCTGATTGGTAGTTCCATAAATCCTTTCCAGTGCGGCAAGAATACCTTCTTCATGTTCTTCTCTAATATTCCAGATAAAGGGAGATTTCCCAATCCGTCTTGCCTTATGCACATCGGATACATCAAACACATAACGTAGCCTTGGATAATCACTTTCCTGGTCAATAAGAGCAATCCCCTTGGCACCACGATTCACCCAGCAAAACATTTTCTCATTCCACATTTCCAATGGGGCACAGGCGGTGGCATCCGGACGCTGTGCATATATGAGAATTTGGTCCTCAAATGGATACTTGTATAACCTCGACGCAACATCAAGGTAATTCATCCAACTTTCTTTATTCTCTCCGATACTTCTGGCAGTTTCTTTTGCCAGAACAGAGATTTTTTCATATTTCGTCATAGGTTGATTTCCTCCTGTACCCAATCTTTACGTTTGGACATTTTGTCCAAACGCTATTTCTTTTTCAGTTCTTCACTGGCTTTTGCGTATGCCATGAGTCGTTTGTTACTGTTTCTCTTTTGCACAATCTCATAATCTACGTTTGCCTGTATTTCTTTTTGTTCCTTTTTCTTCATCTTCTTCCTCCCATTCTTTCAAACAATTTCTCGTTTCATATACATAAGGCTTTTGAAGCATGAGCCTTATGGAGCTTCTTACAAGCTGAACCAATGTCATACCATTTTTGTGGTAAAAACCACACAATCCGATAATTCCAATGACCGGCATACAGATTGAAA
>OLRA01002587.1_pt1 | contig 17751 bp, 14 predicted proteins | sample 1673011 | NCBI WGS metagenome assembly OLRA01 (sample SAMEA3136746, study PRJEB25190) | human gut metagenome | reverse complement strand
TTACATTGATGTCTCCGGCTGCGTAGCCTAAATATAAATTGTCCTGAACTGATCGAAAATATAACATGTGCGAAACATAGTCCATAATAGAGCGTACAGGAGAATCTGCTGACAGGTTTGTGTTGTTGGCGATGTAACGCAATACGGAGAGATTTCGAATAAAGTATACAAAATTTAAGCTGTCTGCATGTATCAAATACAAATTGTTTTGGGTAAACTGGTGCTTTTGATAGTCGTAGAAATAGACGGTTTCATCATCGATTTTCAGATACTCTTGAACCAGCAAGTTTGTCAGCCCTTTGGCGTAACCATATTCAATATGCTTGCGATTAAAGCGAAATGCGTATACAAACTGAATAAGATCATTCATGTCGCTGTCTGCATTTAAGAGTGAATGAGGAAAATAGTCTACGGGTTTTGCAAATGGCATTCGATTATCTGTCAGCACACCGACAATATCAAAGAGGGCATAGCCGAGGTTGCTTTTCCCGGACGCATTTTTGCCGTAGATGATGAATTTGGTGATCAAGCCATCGTTGACGCATTCTGTATTGAACTTGTAATCACGCACTTCGGAAAAATCGATGGTGATGGGATCTTTGAAGTTCTTATAACCAGCGACGGTGAATTTTTCTAACATTATATATGCACCTCCTATAGCTTTATGATACAGAAAATAGAAGTGGAGTGCAAGCGTGTTCGTAATTTTTTTACGGAGCGTGCAGAGAAAATAAAAAAGGCTTTAGACGAGATTAGAACGGATCTGTCTAAAGCCTTTTTATTTTGTAGTGTTGGACTTGCTACACCAATTTAGCGTGGAGTTTTATGAAAGTTTGTGGTGTTTCGTGAATCTGTGGAAAATGAGATTTGGCTCAACGAAGGGATTTGTGGGCATTTATCGAGAAACGTTAAGCTTTATAAATCTTCTCGAATACGACATTATGAGGAGCATTTCCGTTTTCTTATTGCAGAAGTTGATATGGATTTTTATAAAGCATATGTTTAATTATTTCTGGCAGAAGCTCCTAGAAGCTAAAAGATATGCGTTAACTCAACAAGTAGGAGTTGGCTAGGTCACTCCTTATTTCGAGATGTCTTATAATAATCTTTTGCTATTGTTATGAATGCATTAATTAAAGGGTCTTCAATATAATCCGGGCTATACAGAAGTCCTGATTCTATAAAGAGCTCTTCGTTTATGGGGATTTCAACTATATGGTGTCTCGTCATGTAGGTTAAAGATCGTCGATATCCTATAGCAACGGCAAGTCCGTCGTGGAGAATTTTATGTAAGAGTTCTTTTGAGCCAACGATATATCTGAAGTTAGCTCCACCAAGATGATCAAATAAGCAGATTGTTGGAGGTGGGTAATCAGAGTGCGTACTATACACAACAAGTGGTTCCTTCTTTAATGTTTTTAGCGAATAGCTTTTATTTTTTTGCGCGAAAATACTATCTTGTCCGGCAAATACACATAACTTTAATTTCCTTAGAGGAAGATAGTTAAATTGCTGAGGAATATTTACAATGCTGCCATTTTCAGAAATATCTTTAACAATAAATCCGATGTCTTTAGGGGACTCATTTAATGTATCAACGATTTGTTCTGCTCCCATTTCATCCGTTATGATATTAACTCCTGGATATTCCAAAAGAAAGCGTTCAATAATATGTATGGCTGGGTTATCATCGATGCCAATATTCAAAGGAAGGTGTAACCGGAGAGTCCCTTTAAGCTTCTCACGATGCTTACTATTTAGTGTCTTTTTCATCAAATTATAGTCTTCAACTATTCTGATTATAATAGGAAGGATAGTTTCCCCATCTTTTGTGAGTTGTACTCCTTTAGATGAGCGAACGAGAAGAGAAGCCCCCAGATCTGTTTCTAATGTTGAGATCATTTTGCTTAATCGCTGTTGTTGCATATTTAATTGGATGGCTGCCTTATTGATCGATCCTGCGGAAAGTACAGTTAGAAAGTCGTTTAAGGTTTCTATATGCATGAATAATCTCCTTTCTTTACATAGCGTTACAAAAAAAATTTGTGATAAATTGTTATTTACGAAGAAAGTGTACGAACGCATTTTTTGTAGATGAGAAATTTCAACAAAAAATTGGTAACTACATTTTATCTTAATGATAAATTAGACTAATGTCAAGCGCTAAGGAATAGTGCAAAAGACCATTAGCAATTTATATTTATCCTGAAAGGATGGTAATCATGAAACGAGAAGCATTAACAGACAAATTGATCGTGTTAGGGATCGACGGTTTTGATCCCATGCACGCAAAATTTTTGATGGATCAAGGCAAGATGCCAAGTTTAAAAGCTTTCGTTGAAAAGGGGTCAGCTCGAGAAGATTTGGTATTGCTGGGTAACATGCCAACCGTTACACCACCAATGTGGACGACATTAGCAACAGGTGCTACAGCAGCGACACATGGAATTACGGGATTTTTCAATCAGCATCCTACTGAATTAGACACCGTTGTATATGCTTTAGACTCTCGCATGAGCAAAGCGGAACCACTTTGGAATATCTTTGCTGAAGCTGGTAAGAAAACGCTTGTTTGGCATTGGCCTGGTTCCAGCTGGCCTCCTACCAGTGAAAGTGAAAATCTCAGCGTAGTTGATGGTACGCAACCATCTGCTATTAACATGGGTACCGCTGCAGTAGACTGGGAAAAACTTATTCTCGCGGATGAAACAATTGATAGAGTGCAGTTCGCTGCTCATGATGCTACTGATAAGGGTGTTGCAGGATGCGTCATTACAGATTTGGACGAAACTGTAATGGCTGAAAAAGAAGGTGCCATGACCAGTAGTGATGCACGTAAAGCAATTGCAGGTGGTAGTCGCGAAACAAGATTTGTTTGTATGAGTAGTGAAGAAACAGAGGTCAATCTTTTAGGTGGTACCAACGCGGATATTGTAAACTCACCTATTAAAGAACCAACCAAATGGGAGAACGCGCCGGAAGGAGCAAAAGAATTCACTTTGGTTATTTCGGGTGGGTTTGCAGAAAGACCATGCCTTATCCTGAAAAATGATGAAGGCATCTATGATAAAGTTGCTATTTATAAGTCTAAGAAAGACGATGAGCCTCTGTTTGTCCTTGAAAAGGACAAGTTCCTTCGTGACTATTGCGATACCAACATTGATAAGCATGGCGAATCTAAGATGACGAATCGCAATGCTCGTATCCTTGAACTTGCAGAAGATGGCTCCAGAGTACGAATCTGGATGAGTACCGCTTATGATATCAACGGTAGCATGGTATGGCATCCACAGGCTCTACATGATGAAATCAATTCCAATGTTGGCTATGTGCCTCCTACGGCAACATTGACTGCAGCTGAACCAGAAAATGTAGAAAAAGTGTTGTTGCCTTGCTGGGATAATTATACGCAGTGGCAAGCTGATTGCTTAACCTATTTTATGAAAAACAATCGCTTTGATGTCATTTTCTCACATCTCCACAATGTAGATGCTTTAGGCCATAAATTCTGGCACTATGCAAAACATCGTGATGTATGGAATAATGATGAAACATTCTATCAGCAGGCTATGGATTACGTATACAAGCAGACAGATGAATATTTGAAACGATTCCTGCCATATGTTGACGAAGGCTGGACAATCATTATCACCTCGGATCATGGTTTAATTTCTGAAGAAAATGAACCACCAGTATTGTGCGAAGGTACCGTTAGTATTCCAGTTATGAGAGATCTTGGCTATACAGTCATGAAAAAAGATGAAAATGGTCGTGAGTTGAGAGATATTGATTGGAGTAAAACAAGAGCCGTAGCAACTCGTGGCGGTCACGTATATATCAATCTCAAGGGCAGAAATCCTGGTGGTATCGTGGAAGAAAAAGATGTGTATGATCTGGAAGCACAGATTATTTCGGATCTGTACAACTATCGTGATCCGCATACCAATAAGAGAGCAGTTTCTCTTGCATTACGTAATCGTGATGCGATTCATGTAGGATTAGGTGGCCCTGAATGTGGTGACATTGTTCTGTTTATGGAAGAAGGATTTAACATCATTCACATGGATTCTATGTCTACTCAGAGAGGGTATTACCATACTTCCGTATCTCCTATTTTCGTAGCAGCAGGCCCTGGTATTAAAGAAAACTTTACGACTGATCGCGTCATCCGTCAAGTAGATGTTGCACCAACTGTGGCGGTATTAGGCGGCGTAAGAATGCCAGCACAATGTGAAGGGGCTCCTGCTTATCAGATCTTAACTGAAGAATTTTAATAACAGATATTGTTTCTAATTAAGAGAAAATAATTAGTGGTGCAACTCATATTGCATCACTAATTATTTTAAGGGGGTATTGATCATGAGTACAAATCGTAGAAGCTTATACGTTGTCCATATGTTAATTGTTTTGCTTTTAATGTTTGGATTTGGATATCTTCCAGCTTTTTCACCAATAACGCCTCTAGGGATGAAAATCATTGGCCTTTTTCTTGGTTTGTTATACGGTTGGACCACAGTTGGTTTAATCTGGCCTAGTCTGATTGGTATGTTAGCACTCGGCCTGAGCGGTGCCATGACCACCCTAAATGTACTCAAGGAAGGTTTTGGTAGCGATACTACACTTATTATTCTTTTCCTCTTGATATTTGCAGCAATTGTTGATGATTCTGGGTTAAGTAAAAGCATAGCAATGTGGATCGTTACAAGACCCGTATTTTATGGCAAACCTTGGCTATTCACATTTAGTTTTTTGGTAATGGCATTCCTTCTTTCCGCGGGCACTTCCACTATAGGTGCAATTGTGCTTTGCTGGGGTATTTTGTATATGGTTGTTGAAAGTCTGGGGTATAAACCTGGGGACACTTATCCTGCTTTTATGGTTATTACGATTGTATACGCCTGCACATTAGGTTTGTGCTTACTGCCATTTAAGTCTGTACCACTGGCGCTGCTTGGCGTTTTCAGTTCTCTCTCGGGAGAGGCTGTATCATATGTTAATTATACTGCGTTTACAGCTCCAGTATGTCTTTTATCGTTGCTTGTAATAACGCTTGTAGGAAAATTTATTCTTCGACCTGATGTAACAAATTTGGTAAACCTAAATGCAGATACTTTTAAAAATACAACTGTTGAAAAGCTAAACAAAAAACAGAAGATTGTTCTTGGTTTCTTTGCAGCACTGATTATTTTGCTGTTCATGCCAAATATTTTACCAGCAGAATTTTTCCTGGCTAAAATTCTATCCAATATAGGTGCAACAGGTACAGTTGTCATGCTTGTTGCCATTATGGTCATGTTACATTATGAAGGTAAGCCTTTACTGAATTTCAGAGACATGGCAGCCAAAGGGATTCAATGGGATGTCGTTATTTTAACTGCGATGGTAATGCCATTATCCAATGTGATTATGGCAGATGAAACTGGTATCAAACAATTTTTAGCAGGGTATTTGATGCCATTGGTAAGTGGCATGTCATCTATGGTATTTTGTGCTACTGTTGCAGTGCTTGCAATTGTTATAACCAATTTCTTTAATAACGGTGTAACAGGGTTGATATTTATTACATTGACTTATGATGCATCTATAAGTATGGGCTTAAATCCAACGGTCGTAACAATTCTCATCATCTTTTGTGTACATTTGGCTCTTTTAACGCCAGCTGCTTCTCCAATGGCTGCATTGTTGCACAGTAATCGTACCTGGGCTCCAACTTCTTTAATATATAAATACGGTGCGCTTTCGATTATTGTTACAGCTGTATTTCTTTTGATTGTTGGTGTTCCGCTCGCAAATGCTATATTCTAAATAAAAAATGCGATCGTTACGATCGCATTTTATGTATTAGCTTAAAAATCAAGAGATAGAAGGAAGGGAATATTATGTCGGATAATGTGTATATGGAAAAGAATCGCATAGATACGCTTAAAGGTCGTGTGGAACGATGCTGCTGTAAACAGTGTGGCAGTAAACTTGAGCTTCGACGTATTGTATTTAGTGACTTTGAAGAAGCACGTATTGAAGTGTTTTGTCCAGAATGTGATCGGATCGAATATGGTGTAGAACCAGAAATATATGAAAGTGCAACCTATTTTGTTGATACACTGAAATTTAATCATTATCCAGATTTAAGTCAAAACGAACAAACGCGAAAGATGAACATAGCAAAAGTTTGTGACATTATGACTTGGGTTTGCAAAAATTTGGGCTTTTTATCTGAAAATGGTTTTGATGTGCCTGTTAATATAACAAAAGAATTATTAGGGGAAAGTTTGATACTTACAGACGATGAACTCGATCGTTTTTTAGAAAATCGGGAGAAGATTAATTGTGATTGAGATAAAAATTTACGGGAGAGGAGCCTAAAATGATGTCTACAGTAGTCGAAATGAAAAATCTTGCTTGTCAGTCAGGTAGGACATATCTTTTAAAGAACATTAACTGGCAAATCGAGAAAGGCGATCATTGGATTGTCTTTGGGCTAAATGGCTGTGGTAAGACAACATTGCTGAGTATCATATCAGGCTTTCAAAAATATACTCATGGAACACTCGAAGTATTTGGACAGCCATATAGCGAATATACCGTATTTGAGAACAGAAAACGAATTGGCTTTGTTAGCAGCTCTTTTTTTGATAAATGCTATCATAGAGAACAGGTTTTACAAATAGTTCTATCTGGATTGACTGGCACATTAAATGTGGATGGATCGATTTCAGATCGCGATATCTTACGTGCGAAAAGAATACTTCATCGACTGGGAATCGCGGACAAAATGGATATGCCATTTCATTTTCTTTCTAAAGGTGAACGTCAAAATGTGTTGATTGCACGAGCAATAATAGCTGACCCGGATCTCTTAATCTTGGATGAACCTGGAACTGGGCTGGATATTATTGCTCGAGAAAAATTATTAAAATTTGTAGATAATATCGCACGTAATACAGATAAAACAATTATTTTTGTTACGCACTACCTTGAAGAATGTTTAGCATCTTTTGAAAAAAGTTTGTTATTGAAAAACGGGAAAGTATATGGAAAGGGAATGACTTCAAATCTTTTGACACAACAGAATTTATATAAGTTTTTGGACAGTATGCCAAACGCAAACAATAGTATCTTACAGTTGAAAAAAGCTGAAGATTATTAAATGGGAGGTGAGTTAAGTGGCAGGAATACGAGATTTTCAGTGTGGTCTTGATGTTGAAAAAATGATTGAACTTGGAAGATATGATCAGGAATTTCAGGTATACGGTTTTTCTTGGTACGATGATGCACGATACTATTATTTGAGCGGAGATGCCAGCAGTACATATAGAGTTGCCTTTAATAAAATGCTCGATGGATGTGCAGTTACTCCTGTTGATTCATTATTATCTCGCAGACCGGTTCCGTCAGGGATGTATCAACAGTATAACCAGGCAACAAAGATTGAAATGGCAAAACGACTTAGAGTTAAGTATTCAACAGCATTTCTAAAGAAAATGTTTGAACTAAGTCAAGTAAAGCATAGTGATGCTGGGTATGAGCCTCTGCATGTATTACAAAATCGACTCGAAGGATTATTTGATAGGGATCGTCTAGACTATTTTAGAGCGACTGTAGATATGGCTTATATTGCAAAAACAATCGATCAAAAACAAAGAGAGCTATTTTTAAGCTGGTTAAAGAAAAATTTTAAACAGATGGAAGATGAGATCATTCCAGAAGAGCAATATAGTAATATATATGGTGGATTTGCTTACTGTGATTCTAAGAATAGCTGGGGCTTGTTTATAAATGCCGACCCTAAAATAGTCTATAAGGAACATCAGATTCATAGGATTAGAAAAGATATAGTATTTCCTATTTTCTGGAAAAAGTACTGGTTTGCAAAAATGCAACAACTTCCACTTATGCGAGAAAGATTTTCTGAGGAATACGCTACTATATTAAGAGACAAATTTGGAGAAACTATACAAATCATATTGGATACAAATTCACAAGTATTGTCATCATATGTAAAAAAATTTAGAAATGCAGTCGTAGAAAATAGAGGTACAATAGAGGCCGTGAATCTAATGTTTAGTTGGTGGAATGTTTGATATCATTTTATCATCTGTATAAACGCATTCCTTTAAATTTTTTTGGTATTACTAGAGCAGCCATCGTACAAATCTAATCGTTCGGATTTGCACAATGGCTGTTATTTATCGAAGAAGGAAAATTATTACAAACTGGATTGTATTTCATTCAGAAAAATCTCTACCAATTCATTTTTCGATTTTGGTAGATTAGGTGCAATAACATAGCATAAGTAGAGTTCTTTTGCTTGTTTGATTGGTATCCAAGCCAAAGAATCTGCAATGCCATATTGGGAAATATATTTGTAATCTGTTCTTTTGGCAAGAAAACCTACAACTTTACCCGTTCCGATGCATGAATAGTAAGAAGAAACGATATTTGTGGCTAAGTAAATGTCAAAAGTCCCGCTTTTTATTGACCTATCTAAGAACATTTTAATTGCGCCAATAATGTCGTCGTTCTGGTATAGTGCAATGGGATATTTTTGTATTGTACTTACCGAAACGGATTTTTTTGATGCCAATGGATGATCTGGTGCAACGATAGCATAAAACTTGTGCGGATGAGGAATAAGCTTTTTTAACTTGTACTTTTCCAGTTCTTCTTCCGAAGCAAGGAAAACACCAATATCGCTTTCGTTGTGATTGATTTGATCTATGATAGAAAGCTTGTCATCTTCTCTAAAGTGGAGCGAGATACCAGGATAAGACTTCAAGAAAAGAGAATAGAAAGTAGGAGGAACGTAAGTCGTCACGTAGGGAGCAAATAGTACCGACAGCTGCCCTTTTCTTCTTATGTTATCGACCGAAGTAGCAATGGTTTGCTTGCATTCGTTACTGATTTCAAGAAGATTACAAGCGTAATCCATCATAATTTCTCCTGCAGGCGTTAAAGAACACCCGCTTTTATCACGAATAACTAACGTTGCTCCCACTTCGTTTTCGAGGTTTGTTATTGCCGTACTGATCGATTGATGCGTTGTATTTAAGTTTGATGCCGCTTTATTAAAAGATCCAGTTTTAATAGCTTCCATAAAATATTCCAGATTTTCCGTTCTCATTAAAATCCCCCATTTCTTCATGATTATCCTTACAAAAGAAAACCCTGCACCAATTCAACCTTCTAGTCAAAGTATAACACCATTATTTACAAATAGCATCTATCGTTGTAAGAAAAATCATCAACGTGGTAGGAAAAATCGAAAACAGTATCAACGTGCCAGAGAACTGGAACTATGCTGCAGAATAATTACCGCTTATGATAATGATAAAGAAATGAAGCGCATCGTTGTTTCGAACAAAATATTGGGAGGTTGAGTATAATGACGACACGCAAAAAAATGACAGATAAAGTTATCGTGGTTGGTATTGACGGGTTAGATCCAAGATTGACGAAAAAATGTCTTGATCAGGGATTGATGCCTAATACCAAAAAACTGATCGAACTTGGTTCGGCAAGAGAGGACCTGGTGCTCCTTGGCGCACAGCCAACCGTAACTCCTCCAATGTGGACGACTTTGGCAACAGGTGCATATCCAGTAACCCATGGCATTACTTGTTTTTCCAGACAGTCCAAAAAAGGTCTGGACGGCATTGAATACAACCTTGACTCCCGTTATTGCCAAGCAGAGCAATTGTGGAATGTAACCGCAGAAGCTGGCTATAAGACCTTGGTATGGCATTGGCCTGGTAGCGCTTGGCCTCCATCCAGTGATAACCCTAATTTGTTCGTTGTCGATGGTACAAGCCCTAGTGCAGTCAATGCAAGTATCGCTAACAAAGATAAAGAAAAAATCCTTGTTGCAGATGTTTCGGTTGAAAGCCCTACCTTTAGAAGAAAAGCAGCCCAAGATAGTAAAGTTCCTTGCGTTATTGAAGACCTGAAGACCGACGATGAAACTTTTGATGTTTCCGCAGCTGTTTTCAGTAGAGGTATTACTCGCAACATTATCGAAAAACACTCCGAAGGCGAAGGGGCTATCTCGGATGCTCCATTCGATGTTGTTCTCTCACCTATCAAACCTGCAAAAGGTTGGTTAAACGCACCAGATGATGCAAAAGAATTCACGATGCTTCATTCTCAGGGCCTTATTAGAAGACCATGCCTGATCCTGAAAAATGAAGATGGTATTTATGATCATATCGAAATTTATAAGTCTAAGAAGGAAGAAGCACCGATCGCAGTCGTTCAGAACGGCGAATTCACTCCAGATATCTACGATGAAGCAATCAAGGATGATGTAAAATATCGCGTCAACCGAAATATGCGCATTATCGAACTGGCAGAAGACGGGACCCACCTTCGCATGTGGATCTCCTCTGGGCTGAATATGGAAGAAGATAGTCTGTTCCATCCAACAAGAATCTTTAAGGAAATTACCGAAAACGTTGGCTATCCTCAGCCTACCTGTATGACTGGTGGCGCAGATGTCCGTCTGATTCGTGATTGCATGGGCGCTAACTGGGAATACAGTGGTGAATGGACTTCCAACGCATTACATTACCTGATTGAAAAAGAAGGCATCCAAGTTATTTTCTCACAATTCCATAACGTTGACCTTCAGAGCCATATGATCGCAAAATACATGAAGAAAGGTCATAACGATCTTACTGGGGAAGATTACCAGAAGCTCATGGATGAAGTTTACGTCCAAACTGATGAATATATTGGTCGTTACATGGATCTTCTGGATGATGGCTGGACCATTATTGTCTTGTCTGACCACGGCCTTGTTTGCCCAGAATATGAACCACCACTGATCTGCGATCCATCTGGTGTTAATGCAGGCCTCATGGGTGAACTCGGATTTACGGTTCTTAAGAAAGACGAAAATGGCAATACGATAAAAGAGATCGACTGGGAACATACAAAAGCGCTGCAGGTTCGTGGCAACCATATCTGGATTAACCTTAAGGGTAGAGATGAGCATGGTATTGTTGAACCTGAAGATAAATATGAAGTGGAAGAAGAAATCATCACTGCACTGTATGGCTACAAACATCCTGAATCTGGCAAACGTTGCATTTCCCTTTGCATGAGAAACAAAGATGCTGTTCTGCTTGGCCTCGGGGGCCCTGAAAGTGGCGACATCCTTGTCTGGACTGCAGAAGGTTATAATTATGACCACTGTGATTCCTTGTCCACAACTTATGGTCATGCAATGACTTCTACGTCACCTATTTTCTTTGCTGCTGGTACTGGTATTAAAGCTGGTTACACGACTGACCGTATCATCCGCGAAGTTGACGTTGCTCCAACCATTGCAGGGCTGCTTGGTGTAAGAATGCCGGCTGAATGCGAAGGCGCACCTGCTTACCAGATCTATACGGAAGAGTTCTAATCCAACTTCCTATCGAATCGATTCGTACATTTAATTTTTACAAATCAGGGGATATGGATACTTACATATATTTCATATCCCCTTTTCTTTTAAGGGGGCGAATCTTATGAGTACGCAATCTGCTTTGAAAAATAATAAATTATTGATCCATGGGATTGTTATTTTAGCTCTTATGCTTATTATAGGTTCTTTACCACCAATTGAACCAATTACACCGTTGGGAATGAAACTATTAGGTGTTTTCGTTGGTATGCTGTATGGCTGGGTATGCGTAGACTTGGTTCTGCCTAGTATCATTGGTATCTTGATGTGGGGCGTTGTTGGTAATAGCACGATTACCGATGTTTTCATGGAAGGCTTTGGTAATTCGACAGTCATCCTTCTGATTTTTATTTTTGTATTCTCTACGGCTATTAATGAAGCTGGTATTGGGCAATTTTTTGCAACCTGGCTTTTAACGAGAAAGGCGCTTGAAGGTAAACCTTGGGTCTTGACATCAGTTTTCTTACTTGCAGCGTTTTTTGTATCTGCAACAGTAAATACCTTTGCATCCATGATTATTTGCTGGGGCATTATGTATGAGCTTTGTGATAAACTTGGAATGAAAGCCAAAGAGAGTTGGCCTAGTTTTATGGTTTTTGGTATTACCATTGCTGCAATCCTTGGTGGTGGATCATTTGCATTTAAAACGGTCCCTGCAGCAGTTCTCGGTGTTTACCAGACAGCTAGTAAGCAAACAGTAGATTTTTTAGGATATAGTATTGTATTCTGGACCTTATCTTTAGTGGTCATCATCGGAACACTGTTGTTGGGTCGCATCATGAGGACAGATGTGTCCAAACTTAAAGCCGTTAAAACAGATATGTTCGACAAAAAGAGTTTGGATCTTACCAGATTCCAGAAAGTCAATCTGTTTTGCCTGGCATTACTGATTGTCACTCTCATGGCTCCGGCAATTTTGCCTGATGGATGGGCATTAACACAAGTTCTAAACAAATTAACTTCTGCTGGCATTATTATGGCTGGTGTAGCGATCATTATCTGTATCAATGTTGGCGGCAAACCGTTGGTTGAATTCGTTCCTATGGCAAAGAAATCTGTATTGTGGGAACCAATCATTCTGACTGCAGCTGTTGTGCCTATCGGTAATGCGATGATGGCAGAAGACGCAGGGATTTCTGCATGGTTGTCTGTTACATTGGGAACGTTGTTCTCGGGTATGTCCGTTGTTATCTTCTCACTTTTGTCCTTCGGCCTTGCACTGATCCTGACAAACTTTGCTAATAATGGTATGACCGCCGTTATTTTCCTGCCTTTGATTATCCAGTTCTCCAGCATGTTTGGCATGTCGACCAATGCTATGGCGGTATTGCTGATCTTTACAGTGCATGTCGCTTTGGTAACACCTGCAGCATGCCCAATGTCCGCATTGATGTTTGCGAACAAGGAGTGGATCGAACCGAAATACATTATCAAGATAGGGGTTCCGCTTCTGGTATGGACGCTGATAGCAATTCTTGCTGTTGGTTTGCCAGTTTCGAGCCTTGTATTTAATTAAAAACTATAATAGCCCCTGCAATGCTTTATATCATTGCAGGGGTATCCGTGTATAAGGAGGTCTTTGACAATGAGTAACAGATATCAACGAGAAGGGCGTGTAGAAGAGCTTAGAGAACGGGCAAAAAGATGTTGCTGCAAGTATTGTGGTGGCAGTTTGGAGCTCAGACGCATTGTCTTCAATGATGACGAAGATGCCCGCATAGAGCTTTTCTGCAGCCATTGTGACAGAATAGAGTATGGTGTTGAACCAGAAATATATAGAAATGCCGTCTATTTTGTCGAGCGTTTAAGATTCAATCACTATCCAGACCTGGATGATAATGCTATGACTAAAAGAATGAACATAGCAAAGGTCTGTGATATTATGACGTGGGGCGACAAAAATCTTGGCATTCTTGATGCAAACGGATTTAAGATTCCAGTTACATCATGTCCAGAGGTTGTAGATGATAGCATGGTATTGACACGATCTATGGTAGAACAAAGGAGGGAGGAAAATGACTGAGCAAATCATTCGTGCAGAAAAGCTTTGCGTACAAAGTGGGCACCGCTATCTGCTTCGAGATATTAATTGGAGTGTAGAGAAGGGGCAGCATTGGGTCGTTTTCGGCATGAACGGCTGCGGAAAAACCACTTTACTGTCTGTTATTGCAGGATTCAGAAAGCAGTCTAGTGGCACATTACGTGTGCTCGGCGAAGAATACGGCGAACACAACGTCATTGATCTAAGAAAACGCGTCAGTTGGGTCAGTAGCTCTTTCTTTGATAAAATATATACAAACGAAAGTGCTTTACAAATTGTTCTATCCGGTTTATTAGGGACCCTGGGGGTAGACTATAGTGTGTCAGACGATGAGATAATGCTTGCACAAGACATTATGTCTCAGTTGCACTTATCAGATAAAATTGATCGCCCATTCAGCCTCATGAGTAAAGGAGAAAGACAAAATGTATTAATCGCCAGAGCTTTGATTTCTCGACCAGAGATTTTACTCTTGGACGAGCCGGCAACGGGTCTGGATGTATTGGCAAGAGAAACACTGCTATCTACTGTCAAAGAATTGGCTCGTGAAACAGACATCACTATGATTTACGTAACCCACTATCCTGAGGAGATACTAGATATCTTTCAACATTGTATGTTGATCAAACATGGGCGCTGTTTTAAAAAAGGGTTTACTGATGAAATCATGACGTCGGAGGTTCTGACAGAATTCTTTAATTATCCTGTAGAGACACATTATCGTGACGGTAAATTATTCTTTGACCTAACGATCACTTCAGATCTCGTGTCAATTCTAAAGGAAAGGGAGGGAGCAAGCTATGGCAACAGAATTTCGTGATATCCAGTGTGGCAATGATGTTGCACGAATGGCAGAATTAGGTAAATTCGACCAAGAATTTACTGTATATGGGTGTGCCTATAGAAAAAATAAAGAAACATATTATCATATAAGTGAAAATCCTGAGACAATTTATCGTTTTTGGGAAAGAGCGCAAAAAAAGGGGATATATCCGACAAAGTTCATGACCCATAGCCAGTTGACCGGTGTTCCCTCTGGCATGGAGGATGAAATTTGGGATGAAGAAAAATGGAATCTAGGTACGGTAATGGCAGATTCTTTCAGCGATCCATTTCTAGATCTTCTTAATGAACTGGGATCACATGATCCGCTAAACAATGCCGCTTCCACGCTTTTTTCCTGGAGAGATGCCATTGAAGGACGTTTTCGTCGCGATCTTCTAAGAACGTTTGACATATTTGTAAATTACTGCTATCTCATAAAGCAGCTGGATCAGCCAACGTATTCTGAATTAGTAGCATGGTCAGAAAAAGTTTGGAAGCAGATGGAAGACGACATGATTGTAAAAGATATTTTCGAACGTTCTCTTCATGGATATCTTTACGAAGAAGATGGAAAAATAAAGTCTATTTTTGATGCGCAGTTTCCACCTATATACCGACTCTGGATAGAAGCAATCATGCAAGGAAAGTTAGTTACCCCAATTTACAGCGAAACCCTTTGGTTTAGAAGCTTTATGGATTTTTCTAAAAAGAAGAGACTCTTCGTTGATCATATGAATGAACTGATGGGACCACATATTGAGCTGCTTAGAACACTAATAACAGATGATTCGTTTATATCCAGAGATGTATTCAGGAAATATTTCGAAGAAGTAGAAAATAGCAATAGTCAAGACTCTATAGAGACAATGATGCTTTACGGAAATTTGTGGCACTGCATTTGAACCTATTCACCCAAGGTGTCAAATGCTAGGTATATGGGTATATATGCAAAGAAGACCTCGATATAAAAATGTCGAGGCCCAGACTGTAGATAAACCATATTTTGGCATTTAGCCAAAAAAGGGTGGTGAAACGTACGAGAAAGAGATGCAGGAAACGCCGCAAGAATTCCAATGGTTGATTGCTGTGCTCTTGAAGCTGGACGGCATTGAAATCAAAATCATAGGGTGCTTTGTATGGATCACCGGCGATACAGAACCACCCAAGGAACGCCTGAAAGCCCTCGGCTTCCGCTGGCATTCGAAAAAACATTGTTGGTACAAATCGCCAGATGGTTACCGCTGCTGGGAAAGAGTGAATACACTATGGATGAGATCCGCAGGATGTATTCCAGCATGAAGATCCACAAGAACCAACAGCAGCGAGAGAAAGATAAGCGCCTGGCGCTCACGTAATAAAAAAGGCGAGATATGCCCTATTTGCATAGGTGACGTACCCCCAATAATTTGGACACCCGAATTATTGGGGGTATTTCTATTGGCAAAATTAACCAGACAACAGAAGCTAGAGATCCATGCTAAACACAAAGCAGGATATTCCATTTCTCAGCTTTCCCTTGAATATGGTATTCATAAAAGTGGAATATCCTATCTTACCGCGCTTATCGATCGACATGGTCCAGATATCTTACGCCAGGACAAGAACCGCTACTATTCTCCTGAACTCAAGTTACAGATCATCGACGAAGTGCTCATTGACCATCGATCGATCTATTCAGTTGCCATCGAATATGGACTTCCAACCGAAAGTATGCTCCGCAACTGGATTCGTTTCTACAAAGCCAATGGATATGTTATCATAGAGAAAAAACGTGGGAGGCCTACGACTATGAAACAGGATCCAAAACCAATCATCAAGAATTACGAAGATATGACGCCAGCGGAAAAGATCAAATATCTTGAAGCAAAGAATCTCTATCTGGAAGCTGAGAACGAATACTTAAAAAATTGAGAGCCGTGGTTCAAGCGCGGAAGGAGCGCGAACAGAAGAAAAAGTGATCGTCGTTTCTGAACTGCGGCAAAAGTTTCCGCTCACAGTCTTACTCAAGGTTGCTCATCTCAGCCGTTCTACCTACTACTACCAGCTCAGTAAGAGAGACAAGGATGAAAAGAACAAGGACCTTATGCAGCGCATCACAGAGATCTTTAACGAACACAAAGGACATTACGGGTTCCGTCGCATCACTTTAGAACTGCGCAACAAAGGGGTTCAGGTGAATAAAAAGAAAGTGCGCCGTCTCATGGATAAGCTTGGATTAAAGGGCAAGCAGCCAAAGATGAAGTACCATTCTTACAAAGGTGATATGAACGGTACAACCAGCAATCAGTTATTAGATAAAGTTGTAGATGAAGAAAAACACAAAACCTATTATGAGCGGAACTTCGCAACAACATCCTGTAATGAGAAATGGACGACAGATGTCAGTATGTTTCATATTCCGGCTGGTAAACTCTATCTTTCTCCCATCTTGGATATGCACAACAGAGAGATCATTGCTTACAACATCTCGGAATCACCCAACTATGCGCAGATACAAGACATGTTAGAGAAGGCCTTTGACCAATATGATGATCTGGAAGGACTCATCTTCCATTCGGACCAGGGATGGCAATACCAGATGCAGCCTTATCGCCAGTCATTGGCAGAAAAAGGAATCATTCAATCCATGTCACGTAAGGGAAACTGTATGGACAATTCGCCGATGGAGAACTTCTTTGGGATCATGAAGAGCGAGATGTTGTATGGACACGAGGCAGAGTTCAAAACGTTGGATGATCTGAGAAAAGCTATGGAAGAATATATCCTCTATTACAATACGAAAAGGATCACAGAAAAAATAAAAGGATTGACACCTGTAGATTACAGATGCCAATCTTTAGAAAAGCAAGCTATTTAATTTTCATAGTGTCCAACTTTTTGGGGACAGCTCAAGGGCGTATCTCGTCAAATTTTTCCTCACTTTGGCTGGGATTTTTATTCTTGGCGAATTGTCAAGTCAAATGCAACACTACTGAATAGAAAACTTCATACGGAGTAAGAAATCCTAACGTTTTTCTTGGACGTTTGTTCAATTTGTCTATTGCTGTTTGAACTTCGTCTTCACCTACCGAAGATAAATCTTTTCTCTTCGGAAAATATTCTCGCAACAAGCCGTTTGTATTTTCGTTTCTCCCTCGCTGCCATGGCTGGTGGGGCTTTGGGAAATAGAATGGTACTCCTCCCAATTCCTGTGATATTTCTTCATGACGTGCAAATTCTTTCCCGCGATCTGGTGTGATGGTGTAACACGGTTCATTCTTTAAACATGCTATCATGCCATTTCTAACATTTGCCGATGTTTTCCTGGACAGTTTGGTTGCTTTCGTGAATAGACTTTTCCTGTCTACGAGTGTCAGTAGACATGCTCCACCTGTTTTCCCAGCCATGGTATCCGCTTCCCAATCCCCGATGCGTACGCGTTCTTCAGCTTCTATTGGTCGCT
>OLRA01002586.1_pt1 | contig 17753 bp, 13 predicted proteins | sample 1673011 | NCBI WGS metagenome assembly OLRA01 (sample SAMEA3136746, study PRJEB25190) | human gut metagenome | reverse complement strand
ATAACGGCCTGAAGTTTGGCCAGGTTGACAATATTTCCCAGGTTATGGAGGATATAGCTTTTCGCCGTGGCATTGGGGATGAACTGGCAGAGGGCTCAAAGCGTCTCAGCGACAAATACGGCGGCAAGGACTTTGCCATCCAGTCCAAGGGCATGGAGCTTTCCGCCTATGAACCCCGGCGGGCAGTAGGACAGGGCCTGGGCTATGCGGTGTCAAACCGGGGCGGCTGCCATCTCAACGGAGGTTATCTGGTTGTGCTGGAGGGGCTGGGGCTTAATATAAATAAGCAGACCCCAAAGGCCAAGGCTGACCTTTGTATGTTCATGCAGGACTTTATGGAGTCCATATCCCTCTGCGGACACTGCCTTTTCACATCCTATGCTGTGTTTCCGGGCTTCCTCATCAGCAAGCCAAACAGTCCAGTGAGCAGGTTCGTAAACTTCATGATACCTCATTGCGGCTGGGCGGTACGGATGTTGGACAAGTTCCCGGCCATGGCTTTTATGAACATGTCCCTGATACCCTATACCTATGAGCTGAAATATGCCGTGGGTATGAAGATGAACATAGGAAAATTTCTGCGCATAGGCGAGCGCAGCTACAATGTGGAGCGGGCTGTCAACGCCCGTTTCGGGGTGTCCGCAGACTGCGACAAGCTGCCGAAGCGACTTACAGATGTACTGCAGGACCCCAAGGACCCCAGCAGCAAGGTGCCGCTTGAGCGTATGAAGCGCATCTATTACAGGGCCAGGGGCTGGGGAGAGAACGGTCTGCCCAGTGAGAGAAAGCTGAAAAGGCTGAAAATCGTATGAAAGTTAAGGTAAAGCTTTTCGGCCTGCTGCGAGTGGACAGCGGGATAAGAGAACTGGAGCTGGAAGCAGACACGGTGAGGGATATATACCCGAAGCTTCTGGAGGAAATGCACAGGCGGGATCCACGCTGCACTTTTGCGGAGAAGGATCTTAGGGGCTGTGTCGTTGCAGTAAACGACAGGCGTGCAAAGCCCGGTACCAGACTTGCAGACGGAGATGTTGTATGTCTTATACCTCCGGTGGCCGGAGGCTGAAAAAGAATTATGTAAACTAAACCGACAGGCTCTTTGGGCCTGTCGGATTTTTTCGATGCAGATGAAACAAAAGGGGGATTTCCTGGGTATTAAGAGTGAAAGGCATGAGGAAAGGAGAGAGGACAGAGAATGTTTACGGCGGAGGAATTCGAGGCTGCGGCAAGGAAACATATGGACGGAATATTTCGCCTGGCCCTGAACTATATGGGCAGCTTTTCCGAGGCGGAGGATGTGACTCAAAACGTACTGATAAGACTGTACAAAACAAGGCGGCCCTTTGAAAGTCCGGAGCATCTGCGCTATTGGCTGGTGCGGGTGACGCTGAATGAGTGCAAGCGTGCGTTGCTGTCCCCCTGGCGGCGGGCAGAGAGCCTGGAGTTGCTGGAGGACAGAGCGGCCTTACCGGAGGAGAACCGGGGGCTTTTCAGGGAAGTAATGGCTCTGCCGGAGAAATACAGGGTTCCAATGTATCTGTACTATTATGAGGGATATTCTACGGAGGAGCTGGGAAGGCTGCTGAAAATTCCGGGGAGCACGGTTCGCACCCGCCTGAGACGGGGCAGAGCGCAGCTGAAGGAGAGTTTGGGAGGTGCTGAAAATGTTTGACAGGGATAAATATGTGGATTGTTTTTCCCGGCTCAGGGCCCCGGAAGACACGCTGGATAAAGCCATGGGGCGGCTTGGAGGACACAGACTATGGAATATATCCCGTACAGGGCTCATCGCTGCGGTGCTCGTACCCCTGTTCGTTCTGACGGCTTTGGCGGCGGGGCTCAGCGGCATGTTTACCCGTATACTTGGCGAGGGCGAGAAGCTGGCGGGCAGAATGAGGGTGAGCACCTACGGAGGAGAATTGGAAGAAAAGAACCTGGATATAGACGGGGTAAGCCTATGCCTCAGCTTCGATATACAGGGAGAGTGTAAAAAGGTGTATTTCAGGCCCGGCTGGCTGCCGGGAGAGAAATATCCCTCATATACCGATGATGAGGGTTACAGCAAAATAATTTACGGCACGGAAGGAAATCATGGGGATATACTGTGCAGCATTACTCTTTATACCGGGGAAAAGCTGAAGGGTAAGAACTACTTCTTCTTTGGAGAGACCCGTCTGCTGGTCCAGGATGACTGGCTGGATTGGCAGAGGCTGGAAGTGGAGCAGAGCCTGCCCGCGGGAGAGGGAGAGAACCGGAAGAATAATTTCCTGCTGCTGTTTTCCCCGGAGCACTCCTACCTGTTGGTAATAGCGGGAGAGGAGACTGCCGGCACCGATATGGAGGATCTGGAGAGAGTGGCTAGGGAACTGGAGATAAACGTTACGGACAAGCCAACAATAGCCGTAAAGCAAAAAACGGATTTTGCAAATATCAACCTGGCTTGGGGCTGACAGCCAAAGGAAAAGCAGAAATTTGAAGAGACAAGAATGCCCCCTGCCATGGTTTTCCATGACAGGGGGCAAAACCTATATGGGGATCGCGGTTTAGAATTATAGACGGAATGCTGCCCGACTCACATGCCGCTGGCACCGTAGTTGGACAGGACGCGGGCGGAGGGATCGTTCACATCGCAGCCTTTCCAGCTCTTGTTGGGCATCCAGAAGTCTGTCACCATGCCTGACTGGCCGGGATAGTATTTTTCGAATATCTCACGGTACAGCAGGGACTCCTTGGTGAAGGGCCTGGCGTGCCGGTATTTTTTGCGCAGACGCTCAAACTCTGCATCGGTGTACATGGTCTCCGCATAGGCCTTCAGATAGTCAACCATGGAGTGACCTACGGCGTCGGAAAAGGCTGCCTTCTCACGATACAGTATGCTGTGGGGGAGATAGTCTCCCTCAAAAGCATGGCGGAGCAGATACTTGCCCTTGCCGTAGGTGTTGAGCTTCATAGCCGGGTCTATGCTCATCACATATTCCACGAAATCCAGGTCGCCAAAGGGCACCCTGGCCTCCAGAGAGTTTACGGAAATGCAGCGGTCCGCTCTCAGCACGTCGTACATATGAAGCTCCCGAACACGCTTTTCCGCTTCCCTCTGGAACTCCTGAGCAGAGGGGGCAAAGTCCGTGTACTTGTAGCCGAAGAGCTCGTCGGAAACCTCACCGGTGAGCAGCACTCTGATGTCCGTGTTTTCATGGATCCACTTGCACAGCAGGTACATGCCCATGCTGGCCCTAATGGTAGTAATGTCATAGGTGCCCAGAAGGTGAATCACTTCCTCCAGAGACTCCAGCACCTGCCAACGGGTCATGATGACTTCCGTGTGCTCGCTGCCTAAATAATCGGCTACCTGCTTTGCGTACTTGAGATCGATGGCATCCTCACTCATGCCTATGGCAAAGGTGCGGATGGGAGTCTCTGATTTCTGCTTGGCTATGGCACAGACCAGAGAGGAATCCAGACCGCCGGAGAGGAGGAAGCCAACCTTGGCATCGGATACCAAGCGCTTTTCCACGGCGGCGCAGAGCTTGTCGTGGATGTTCCTGCATACAGTGTCCAAGCTGTCATGCACAACGTGCTTTACAGCGGCGATATCCCGGTAGCAGTGGAATTCTCCGTCCTTATAGTAATGGCCGGGAGGGAAGGGCAGTATCCTGGCACACAGGCCCACCAAGTTTTTCGGCTCGCTGGCAAAGACTATCACGCCGCTGTCATCGTAGCCGTAGTAAAGAGGACGTATGCCGATGGGGTCTCTGGCCGCGATATAGCTGCCTGTGGAGGCGTCAAAAAGTATAAGAGCAAATTCAGCATCCAGCATGCTGAACATATCCGTGCCATACTTCTCGTACAGGGGCAGCAGCACCTCACAGTCAGAGCCGCTTACAAAGTGAAAGCCGTCGGAAGCAAGTTCCTTTTTGAATTTGTCAAAACCGTAAATCTCACCGTTGCATACAACATAGCTGCCGTGGTACTCAAAGGGCTGCATCCCCTCCGGGGAAAGTCCCATGATAGAAAGTCTGTGAAAGCCCATCAGACCCATACCAGTATCAATGATGCGGCTGTCGTCGGGGCCACGGGATTTAGTGGCGTCAAAATGCTGTTTGAATTCTTCATAACTGAGACCGCTGCCGCAGTAACCCATTATTGAACACATAATATCTCTCCTCATATGCCGTAAACCGGCCTGTAATTTAATGTGCAGAGGGAATTTTCCCTCTGCACATTTTTAAAGATACAGCATCCAATAGGGCAAGTGCTGCTTCTCGCGGTGCCACCTATTTTTGTTCTCTTTTACGCCGGATAACGCCCGGCCTGCGTCTCACCTACTTGGGTGTACCTTTCGGATCAAAGCTCATCAGGTGTTATTCGTCCGGAGCCTGATGCATGGCTTTCACCTGCCCACGCTCTCTGAAAACGGTGTTCCGGATTACTTCTCCTGATTCAAACGCCTATTACCATATTCAATTTTAAATCCTCTCTAAACTCTCAATACAACGGGGGAATTTATTCCACATCCTGGAGTGCGTCGTAGCCTTCCTCGCCGGTGCGTATCTTTACAATGTTCTCCACGTCGTAAACGAAGATCTTGCCGTCGCCCAGATGCCCGGTGTAAAGCACCTTTTTGGCTGTCTCTATAACTGTACGTACCGGCACCTTGCTTACAACTATATCCACCTGAACCTTGGGCATAAGGTCGGTCTCCAGCTGAACGCCGCGGTAAAACTCCGGCTTGCCGCTGGGAACACTGCAGCCCAAAACGTGGGACACAGTCATGCCGGTAATACCTATGGACATCATTGCTGTCTTCAATGCGTCAAACTTTGCATCCTTGCAGATGATCTCCACTTTTGTAAACTTGTGGCTGTCTCCGGAGAAGCTTGGTACCTTCTTCACGGGAATGGCCTCGGCTGCGGGGACGTCGCCGCTTACCACGGTGGGAACGGAGGATGAACCGGTGTACTTGTTTACTGCCGCCGCAAAATCGGGATAAGCACTGGGCAGACCGTGCTCGGTGCTGTCCAGACCCGCAATCTCATCGTCGGCAGAGACTCTCAACCCATGGGTCTTTTTGAGGACGGCAAAGAAAATAACCATCATTACTACCGCATAGGCTGCTACGCTCAGCACGCCAAGAACCTGAATGCCGAAGAAGCTGAAGCTTCCGGTATAGAGCATGCCAGGCAGACCTGCGGGAGCATCGGGATTTGCCAATAGCCCAACGGCCAAAGTTCCCCAAATACCATTTGCACAGTGAACGCCGATGGCACCGACAGGATCATCTATGTGAAGCTTAAGGTCAAGAAACTCAACGACCACAACTACCAATATGCCTGAGACTATACCGACCACCACGGCACCAACAGCATCCAGAGCGTCGCAGCCTGCGGTGATGCCTACCAGACCGGCCAGAGATGCGTTAAGACACATAGACACATCAGGCTTGCCGTTTTTGATCCAGGTATAAAGCATGGTTGTTACGGTGGCAACTGAGGGGGCAATTGTAGTGGTAAGGAAGATAGAAGCCAGCTGGGAGGCGGTTGTAGCGGCGGCTCCGTTAAAGCCGTACCATCCAAGCCACAGAATGAACACGCCCAAAGCGCCAAGAGTAATGGAGTGGCCGGGAATTGCATTCACCTTAATTACCTTGCCGCCGGGATCTCTAACGTATTTGCCGATGCGGGGGCCAAGGAAGATGGCTCCCACCAGGGCGGCTATACCGCCCACCATATGGATGGCACAGGAACCGGCGTAGTCATGAAAGCCAAGACTGCTGAGCCAGCCGCCGCCCCATATCCAGTGGGCCTCTATAGGATAGATGAAAAGGGAGATGGCTGCGGAATAGATGCAGTAGGCAGAGAACTTGGTGCGCTCGGCCATGGCTCCGGATACGATGGTGGCAGTGGTGGCGCAGAAGACCAGATTAAATACAAAAGTAGTGGCCCCGGTGAAGCCTTCGGCAGGGCTTGCAATGAAGGACTTGAAGTCGGTCCACATATCCAGATTTGGAATGCCGACCAGACCATACAGAGTGTCCTGGCCCATCATAAGGGTGTAGCCCAAAACGGAGAAAACTATGGTACCTATGCAGAAATCCATCAGGTTCTTCATGATGATGTTTCCTGCGTTCTTTGCTCTGGTGAAGCCGGTTTCCACCATGGCAAAGCCGGCTTGCATCCAGAAGATAAGAGCAGTGCCTATTAGTAACCAAAATTCTACAGTCATACCATAATCACCCCGCTTTTTACACGCCGAAGAGCAGATCGCCGTAGGTGGGGAAGGGCCAATACTTCTTTGCGGTAATGGTCTCGGCCTCGTCGGCGGGGGCTCTCAAAAGACTCATCTTGGGCAGTACCTCATCCCGAATAAGGGCGGCCTGCTCGGTGATGTCTTTGGTGAGACCCAGAGTGATAAGAGTGGAGTCCAGTTCATCCACGGCTGACTGCATCTGATCTACCAGGGCGGAGAGCTTGCCGACCCGTTTCTTCTCGTAGCAGCAGCTTATGTCGCTGTCCAGGGACTTCTTTGCAGCGGCGGTGGAGGAGAGAGCCTCTATGTAGGCCTCTACAGCGGGAATGATCTCTTTTTCCGCCATATCCACCATGGTATGGGCCTCTATGGTAACTGTTTTGCAGTAGTTTTCCAGAAGTATCTCGTAACGGGATTCCAGCTCAGCCTCACTGTAGACCCGGAGACCCGTAAGCATTGATACGTTCTTCTCTTCAAGAATGCAGGGCATGCAGTCGGGAGTTGTGCGCAGGTTGCTAAGACCACGATGTTCCACCGCCTCCTCAATCCAGCTTTCATCGTAACCGTTGCCGTTAAAGATGATACGCTTATGCTCCTTGAGGGTCTTGCGGATGAGCTCGTGAAGAGAAGCATTGAAGTCGTCGGCTTTCTCCAGCACATCAGCGTATTCCTTCAGCTCCTGAGCCACGGCGGAGTTAAGCATGATGTTTGCACAGGCAATGGAGTTGGAGGAGCCCAGCATACGGAACTCAAACTTGTTGCCGGTAAAGGCGAAGGGGGAAGTACGGTTGCGGTCGGTGGTGTCCTTGGGGAAGCGGGGCAGCACCGTGGCGCCCAGCTTCATCTGAGTACGCTCCACTGCGTTGTAGGGGACATCCTCCTCAATTGATTTCAGCACGGCGGTGAGTTCATCTCCAAGGAAGATGGAAACCACGGCAGGGGGAGCTTCGTTGGCACCCAGGCGGTGATCATTGCCTGCGGTGGCAACGCTGGCCCGGAGCAGATCCTGGTATTCGTCCACGGCCTTGATGACGGCGCAGAGGAAAAGAAGGAACTGGGCGTTGTCATGGGGAGTGTCTCCGGGAGAGAGCAGGTTCACACCGGTGTTGGTGGCGATGGACCAGTTGTTGTGCTTGCCGCTGCCGTTGACTCCGGCGAAGGGCTTTTCATGGAGCAGGCACACAAGACCGTGCTTGTCGGCGACCTTCTGCATGATCTCCATTGTCAGCTGGTTGTGGTCGGTAGCAATGTTGGTAGTGGTGTATATGGGCGCCAACTCATGCTGAGCGGGTGCAACCTCGTTGTGCTCGGTCTTGGCCAAAATTCCAAGTTTCCAAAGCTCTTCATTCAGCTCGGCCATATAGGCGGCTACTCTGGGCTTTATGACGCCGAAATAGTGGTCATCCATTTCCTGACCCTTGGGGGGCTTTGCTCCGAAAAGGGTACGACCGGTAAAGATGAGGTCGCGGCGTTTCTTGTACATTTCCTTATCTATAAGAAAGTACTCCTGCTCCGGACCAACGGAAGTGCGGACACATTTTACTGTGTCATTGCCGAAAAGGCGAAGAACACGCAGGGCCTGACGGTTAATGGCGTCCATGGAGCGCAGCAACGGGGTCTTTTTATCCAGAGCCTCGCCGCCGTAGGAACAGAAAGCGGTGGGTATGCACAAGGTTTTGCCCTTTATAAAAGCGTAAGAACTGGGGTCCCATGCAGTGTAGCCTCTGGCTTCAAAGGTGGCGCGAAGGCCGCCGGAGGGGAATGAACTGGCATCTGGCTCACCGCGAATAAGCTCTTTACCTGAAAAGTCCATTATCACGCTGCCGTTGGGGGCAGGGGAGATGAAGCTGTCATGCTTCTCGGCGGTAATGCCGGTCATTGGCTGAAACCAATGGGTAAAATGGGTGGCACCGTGTTCCACGGCCCAGTCCTTCATAGCTGCTGCCACTGCATTGGCAACATCCAGATTCAGCTGAGCACCCTCGTCGATAGTTTTTCTGAGAGATTGATAAACATCTGCCGGGAGTCTTGCGCTCATAACTCTGTCGTCAAAGACCAGGCTTCCAAAATAATCTGTAACTGTTGCCATAGTATATCTTCCTTTCATTATTTCAGTGACGGATTTGGGTTTGACCACCATTCCCCGGCGCCCCTGATGGGGCGGAGGGGGATAGGGCCACAACAACATTTTTTATCACTGAGGAGTAATAAAAAAGAAAAAGCGCTGATGGGTCAGAGATATCCTCTGAGGCATCAGCGCCTTTTCATGTGGCGTAATATACACTCAATTGCTCCCGTTGTCAATAGCAAAAATTAAATTTTTTCGTCATGATAGAAAAAAAGGCTTGGTCGTATTTGTAATTTGTGTACAAAAGCAAAAGTTTTTACCCAGGGTGCGTTCCATTGACAAGAAAAAGAACTTATGATAATATTCGCTCTATGGACACAGACGTTCATCGGGGGTCCTGCACCCATTTTACCGATGGGCGGTTTTTTATTTAATGCATCCGAGTTGTGTGAAAGGGGTCACATACCATGAACTATTCAGCACAGGAAGTAATGCAGTATGCAAAAGAGGCCGACGTAAAAATGATAAGGCTGGCCTTCTGCGACGTGTTCGGCAGGCAGAAAAACATTGTAATAATGCCGCGGGAGCTGGAGCGGGCCTTTGGTTACGGTATTGCCATAGACGGCTCAGCCATTGCCGGCTTCGGCGGTGCGGTGCGCTCGGATCTGATACTGCACCCTGAACCGTCTACGCTGACGCTGCTGCCGTGGCGGCCGGAGACGGGCAAGGTAGTAAGAATGTTCTGCGACATCTCCTACCCCGACGGCACGGCCTTCGAGTGTGACACCAGGGCGCTTTTGAAAAAAGCGGTAGCCGATGCCCTGCGGCGGGGAGTGGTTTTTACCTTTGGGCCGGAGATGGAGTTCTACTTATTTAAAAACGATCTTCAGGGCGAACCAACAAAGATACCCCATGACCAGGCTGGATATATGGACATTGCCCCGGAGGACAAGGGCGAGACGGTACGCCGGGAGATATGCCTGATGCTGGAGGAGATGGGCATTCTCCCTGAAAGTTCCCACCATGAGGAGGGACCGGGACAAAACGAGATAGATTTCCGCTATGCCGGGGCTGTGGCCGCTGCGGACAATGCGGTGATCTTCAAATCCATTGTCAAAAGCGTAGCCGCCAGGAACGGTCTAACTGCGGACTTTTCTCCCAAACCCCTGAAGGACAAGGCAGGCAGCGGAATGCATGTGAACTTTGCCGTTCGTTCGGTAAAAGGCGAGGACTGCATGTCTAAGGCAATAGCGGGTATCATGGATAAGATAGAAGGACTGACGGCTTTCCTTAATCCCTGCCCGGCATCCTATGAGCGTCTGGGCGGGAATAAAGCTCCCGGATATATCTCCTGGTCCAGCCAGAACCGCTCCCAGCTGATCCGTATTCCTGCGGCAGAAGGTGAGTTCAAGCGGGCCGAGCTGCGCTCTCCGGATCCGGAGGCAAACCCCTATATCGCTTTTGCAATGCTCATATATGCCGGGCTGGAGGGGATAGAGAAAAACATGCAGCTGCCTGAGTGCGCGGATATAAACCTCTTTGCCGCCTCACCTCAGGTGCTGGAAAAATTCAGGAGACTGCCGGAAAATCTTGAGGCCGCCAAAGCGGCCGCTCTGGACTGCTCTCTTGTAAAGGAGCACCTGCCGGAAGAACTGATAAAGATCTACTGCACCTGAACAAAAGCTGAGGCAAGGGGGGTGAAGCCATTGATATTTCAGGAACGAACTTACAGTGTACTTATAGTTTCGGCATCCCAGAACTTTAATACAGTCATGGCCTCCCTGCTGCCGGTGAGCGAGTATTGGCCGGTGTCCACCGTTGGCAGTGTGGCTTCTGCCAGGCGGGAGCTCCTGGAGCGCAGCTTTGATATCGTGATAATTAACGCCCCGCTGCCCGATGACCTGGGTTCGCGTTTGGCCGTGGATGTGTGCACCGACAGTCCGGCGGCTGTGCTGCTGCTGGTGAAGAACGATATTTATAATGAGGTATACAGCAAAGTAATGGAATTTGGTGTCTTCACCCTTTCAAAGCCAACGTCGTCCCAGCTGCTCACCCAGTTCCTGAAGATACTGTGCACTTCCAGGGAACGGATGCGGAAGCTGGAGGGAAAGCAGCAGACCGTTGAGGAGAAGATAGAGGAGATAAGGCTTGTAAACCACGCCAAGTGGCTGCTTATAGAATGCCTGAGCATGACCGAGGCTGAGGCCCAGCGATATATAGAAAAACAGGCCATGGACGCAAGAATAAGCAAGCGGCAGATGGCGGAGAACGTAATAAAAACATATGAATAAAAAGAGGCGGAGAATATGAAGAAATATATTTTTGTCACCGGCGGCGTGGTATCCGGTCTGGGAAAGGGAATTACCGCCGCATCCCTTGGACGGCTTCTGAAAGCCAGGGGACTGAAGGTAGCGGCCCAGAAGCTGGATCCCTACATAAATGTTGACCCGGGCACCATGAGCCCCTATCAGCACGGAGAGGTCTATGTCACTGAGGATGGTGCGGAAACCGATCTGGATCTGGGCCATTACGAAAGGTTCATAGATGAAGATCTGAACCGCTTTTCAAACCTCACCACCGGCAAGGTATACTGGAACGTGCTGAACAAAGAGCGCCGGGGGGAATACCTTGGCTCTACCGTCCAGGTCATACCCCACATAACCAATGAGATCAAAGACTTTGTATACAGAGTGGGGGAGCAGACCGATGCCGACGTGGTGATAACCGAGATAGGCGGCACCATCGGCGACATCGAATCCCAGCCCTTCCTGGAGGCAGCCAGGCAGATCTCCTTGGAGGTAGGCCGGGAAAACAGCCTGTTTATCCATGTGACCCTGGTGCCTTTCCTCCGGGGCTCCGACGAGCACAAATCCAAGCCCACCCAGCATTCCGTGAAGGAACTGCAGGGCATGGGCATAAGCCCAAATATTATTATTCTCCGCTGTGACGAACCTCTGGAAGACGGCATATTCAAAAAAATCTCCATGTTCTGTAACGTAAAGCCGGACTGTGTAATAGAGAATATAACTCTGCCGAATCTGTATGAAGCACCGCTGATGCTGGAAAAGGCCAAATTCTCCGCCGTGGTCTGCCGTGAGCTGGGCATTGAGACGGCGGAACCGGACCTGAAAGAGTGGACTGCCCTTGTGGAAAGTATAAAGCACCGGGATCGGGAAGTTCGCATAGGCCTGGTTGGAAAATACGTGCAGCTCCACGATGCTTATCTCTCAGTAGCGGAGGCCCTGCGCCACGCCGGCTATGAGCTCAATTCAAAAATTGACATAGAATGGATAGATTCCGAGAACATCACGGCAGAAAACTGCGGCGAAAAGCTCTCCGGGCTGGACGGAATCATAGTTCCCGGCGGTTTTGGCGGCCGGGGTATTGAAGGCATGATACAGGCGGCCCGCTATGCTAGGGAAAATAAGCTGCCCTACTTCGGCATATGTCTGGGCATGCAGGTTGCAGTGATAGAGTTTGCCCGGCATGCAGCCGGAATTACCGATGCCGACTCAGGGGAATTTAATGAGCTGTGCCGCCACAAGGTCATCGATTTTATGCCGGGACAGAGCGAAAATATCGACAAGGGAGGAACCCTTCGTCTGGGAGCCTATCCCTGCTGCATCGCTCCGGACAGCACCATGTATCGCTGCTACGGTACGGAGCAGATTTCCGAGCGCCACAGGCACCGCTATGAATTCAACAACGACTACCGCGAAATACTTACCGGATGCGGGCTTAAGCTCTCCGGCCTCAGCCCCGACGGCAGACTGGTGGAAACTGTGGAATTGAGCGAACTGCCCTTCTTTGTGGGGGTACAGTTCCATCCTGAATTCAAATCCCGGCCCAATAAAGCCCATCCGCTGTTCCTGGGCTTCATCAAAGCGGCTCTGGAACAGCATGCCCGGACTTGAGGGCGGATATATAAAAAGGAGGAATGTCTTATGTGCGGCATAGTTGGCTTCACAGGCCCGCAGCCTGCGGCGCCGGTTCTGCTGGAAGGACTCAAGCGCCTGGAATACAGAGGGTATGATTCAGCGGGCATAGCTGTGGAGAACGAGGGAAAGATACATACGGAAAAGTGCAGCGGATATCTGGAAAACCTGGTGAAAATGACCGACGGCGGAAAGACTGTGCCCGGCACTTGCGGCATAGGCCATACCCGCTGGGCCACCCACGGAGCCCCTACAGTCACCAATGCCCATCCCCATATTTCCAATGACGGGCATTTTGCCGTGGTACACAACGGTATAATCGAAAATTATGCCCAGCTGAGAGAGGAGCTCACCGCAAAAGGTTTTATTTTTTACAGCGAAACGGACACGGAAGTGGTTGTACATTTGCTGGATATGTATTATACTGGTGATTTGAAGCGGGCTGTGATGAAAACCGTGGCCCGGCTTGAAGGCTCCTATGCCCTGGGCGTACTGTGTGACGAGAGGCCCGGGGAACTTATTGCGGTGAAGAACGCCAGCCCATTGATCCTTGGTGTTGGAGCGGGGGAGAATTTCTTCGCTTCCGATGTTACCGCCCTTATAGGCCACACCCGCACAGTGATATATTTGGATGACGGTGAGTTCGCCTCTCTTACTCCGGAGAAGATCACGGTGTATGACGGTGCCGGCCGTGAGATATCAAAGCCCCTTTCCCGCGTAATGTGGAACACAGAGGCGGCGGAAAAGGGCGGCTATGAGCACTTCATGCTCAAGGAGATCATGGAGCAGCCCAGAGCATTGAAGGCCACCATTGACCCCCGGGTGAAAAACGGGGAGATAGTGCTGGAGGGCTTTCAGCTTGGAGCAGAGGAGCTTAAGAACATTAACCAGATAGTGATCACCGCCTGCGGCTCTGCATACCATGCTGGCTATGTTGGGCGCTATATCATGGAGGAGCTCTGCCGCATCCCGGTGAGGGCCGAACTGGCCAGCGAGCTGCGCTACAGCAATCCAATTATTGATGAGCACACTCTTCTTGTGGTTATCTCCCAGTCCGGAGAGACGGCGGACACCATAGCCGCCATGAAGGAGTGCAAGTCCCTGGGGGCCAGAACACTGGCCATAGTGAACGTTGTAGGAAGCACTGTTTCCAAGCTTGCCGACAGCGTGCTTTATACCTGGGCCGGTCCGGAGATAGCCGTGGCCACCACAAAGGGATACACTACCCAGATCGCCGTTCTGGAGCTGCTTGCCGTCTATATTGCCCGACAGCTGGGACGGCTGGAGGACAAGAGATATAAGCAGCTGGTGCGGGGCATCTGCTCCCTGCCGGAGCGCTGCCAGCGGGCCATAGACCTCAACTCCAAGGTCGCAAAGCTGGCGGGGAAGTATTACAAAAAGACTTCCCTGTTTTACATAGGCCGCAACCTGGACTATGCAGTGGCTATGGAGGCTTCTCTGAAACTCAAGGAGATAAGCTATGTCCACTCCGAGGCCTATGCCGCCGGAGAACTTAAGCACGGCACCATCGCGCTGATTGATGAGGACCAGCTTGTTGTGGCTCTTGCCTGCCACAAAGCCCTCTTTGATAAGCTTATGAGCAACATCAAAGAAGTAAAAGCCAGAGGGGCACAGGTGCTTGCTCTGGCTCAGGAGAGCCAGAGACGTATATTTACCGAGGCTGATCAGGTGCTGCTGGTACCGGAGGCGGATGCGCTGCTCATGCCAATCCCCGAGATCGTCCCCCTGCAGCTGTTTGCCTACTATGTGGCAAAGGCTAAGGGTTGCGATATAGATAAACCCAAAAACCTTGCAAAATCCGTCACCGTTGAATAAGGAGGACATGGTATTGAAGGACAGATATGACAATCCCCTGTGCCAGCGCTATGCCAGCAGGGAGATGCAGGAGATATTCTCCGATGACAGAAAATTTTCCACATGGCGCAAACTTTGGGTCATACTTGCAGAGAGCGAAAAAGAACTGGGCCTGGACATCAGTGAGGAACAGCTTGACGAGATGCGCGCTCACTTGTATGATATAGATTATGAGACCGCCCGCAAGCGGGAGGCTGAGGTACGCCACGATGTCATGGCTCATATCTACACTTACGGTCTTGCCTGCCCCAAGGCAAAACCCATCATCCACTTGGGAGCCACCAGCTGCTACGTGGGTGACAATACCGACATTATTCTTCAAAGAGATGCTCTGCGGCGCATACGCAGGCTTTTGCTAAACGCCATTGCTGCCGTCGCTGACTTTGCTGAGAAATATAAAGACTTGCCTACTCTTGCCTATACTCACTTCCAGCCTGCTCAGCCCACAACCGTGGGCAAGAGGGCCACACTGTGGATGCAGGATCTGGTGCTGGATCTCCAGCAGCTGGACTTTTGCCTGGGCAACCTGAAACTTTTGGGCTGCCGTGGCACCACCGGCACCGGCGCCAGCTTCCTGGAACTCTTTGGGGGCGACGGGGAGAAGGTAAAGGCTCTGGAGAAAAAGGTGGTGGAGAAGGCCGGGTTTACCGGCGCCTACGCCGTCAGTGGCCAGACCTACACCAGAAAGGTAGATTACTTTACACTGTCTGTGCTCTCCGGTATCGCCCAGAGCGCCCAGAAGTTCTCCAGCGACATAAGGCTCCTGTCTCATCTCAAAGAATTTGACGAGCCCTTCGAAGCGGGACAGGTGGGTTCCTCTGCCATGGCCTATAAGCGCAACCCCATGCGCAGCGAGCGTATTGCCTCCCTGGCAAAGTTTGTCATCGCCGATGCGATGAACCCGGCCATGACCGCCGGAACTCAGTGGCTGGAGCGCACTCTGGATGATTCCGCCAACAGGCGCATAAGCATACCTGAGGCTTTCCTGGCGGTGGACGGCATACTGACGTTGTATATCAACGTTATCAGCGGTGTTACCGTGTACCCAAAGGTCATAGAAAAACACTGGAACGAGGAGCTGCCTTTCTTCGCTACAGAGAACATACTCATGTACTGCACCAAAAAGGGCGGTGACCGGCAGACTCTCCATGAGGCAATACGGGAGCATTCCGTGGCTGCGGGCAAGGCTATTAAGCAGGAGGGAGCCGCAAACGACCTTCTGGACCGCATCGCCGCTGACCCGGTGTTTAATCTGAGCCGGACTGAGCTGGACGAGATAATTGCAGACAGCTGCTTTACCGGCATGGCTGTGGAACAGACCGAGAGCTATGTAAGGGAAGTCCGGCAGCTGCTGGATGATAACAAGGCATTTCTTGAAGAAAAGATCAATGCAAATATAAACGTATAATAAACAAAGGGGATAATCAAATGCTGAGCGCAATTGTTGGAATCAACTGGGGTGACGAAGGCAAGGGACGTATGGTGGACCTGCTGAGCTCCGACTTTGACGTTATATGCCGTTATCAGGGCGGCAACAACGCCGGCCACACCGTGGTCAACGACAAGGGCACCTTCATACTGAACTTGCTGCCCTCCGGAATTCTCAGGGAGACCACCGTAAACGTAATGGGCAACGGTATGGTAATTGACCTGGAACACCTTGTGGGTGAAATAGGACGGCTTACAGAGAAGGGAATATCCATCACTCCCGACAACCTGAAGATAAGCGAGAAGGCTATCATATGCCTGCCTTACCACCGGCTTCAGGATGTGATGGAAGAAGAGCGCCTGGCCGACAAGAAGTTTGGATCTACCCGCCGGGGTATAGCTCCGGTGTATTCCGACAAGTACAGCAAGAAGGGCCTCCGCATGGAGGATCTCTACGATATGGACAGCCTTGAAAGTAAGGTTCGGGATATCGTGGAGTGGAAGAACATCACAGTCACCGGCTATGGACATGAGCCTATAAAGGCCGATGAAATTATGGATTGGCTCAGAGACTATGGCACCAAGACTCTGCCCTATGTCACCGACGTGGTGGCCTATCTGAACAATGCAGTGGCCGAAGGAAAGAATATCATGTTTGAAGCCCAGCTGGGCGCCCTGAGGGATATAGACTTCGGCATCTACCCCTACACCTCATCCTCTCAGACCCTGGCTTCCTACGCCACCACCGGTGCAGGCATACCGGGCAAAAAGCTGGACGAGACCGTAGGCATAATGAAGGCTTACTCCACCTGCGTGGGCGAAGGCCCCTTCACCGCCGAGATGTTTGGCGAAGAGGCCGAAAAGCTCCGTGCCGCAGGCGGAGAGTACGGCGCCGCTACAGGCCGTCCCAGAAGAGTGGGACCCTTTGATGTGCCCGCCTCCCGCTACGGCGTACAGGTACAGGGGGCCGATGCAATTGCCCTTACCAAGATGGACGTGCTGTCGTACCTTGACAAGATACCCGTATGCGTGGCCTACGATGTGGACGGCGTGCGTACCGAGAGCTTCCCCTCCGGCGACAGGCTGGAGCGGGCAAAGCCCATCATAGAGTATGTGGAGGGCTTCGGCGATGTGTCCGGCTGCCGCAAGGTGGAGGATCTGCCCAAGGCTGCACTGAACTATATCAGATATCTTGAGAAAGCGGTAGGCTGCCCCATAAAGTATGTATCCGTGGGTGCCGGCAGAGACGAGTATATTAAAATGTTCTAAGTTGTTCTGAGCTATATCCTGGTGCCGGGTCAGCCCCGGCGGAAAGGAGAACAAAATGAGAGACTATAAAAAGGAATTTGAAAACAGAGTTGCTTTTGTGAAAGAGCTGCTGGCCGAGAGTGGAGCAAAGGGTATTGTGTACGGCAACAGCGGCGGCAAGGACTCCGCTCTTGTGGGCATTATCTGCAAGGCTGCCTGTGAAAACACCGTTGGTATAATTATGCCCTGTTCTTCCAAGAGAAATTATGAGCTGGATGCCAAAGACGGAGAGACCGTGGCAAGGCAGTTTAATATCGAGACCCGTACCATTGACCTGACTCCTGTTAAGGAGGCCATGCTCAAACAGGTTTCCGCTGCCACCGATATCAGCCCAATGGCTGATGTGAACATCGCTCCCCGCCTGCGTATGGCTGCGCTGTACGCCGTGGCGGCCAGCGAGGGCCGTCTGGTTGCAGGTACCGGCAACCGCAGCGAGGCCTATGTGGGCTACTTTACCAAGTGGGGTGACGGGGCTCATGACTTTAATCCCATTGGTGACCTGACGGTTACGGAGATCTTTGAGTTCCTTCGCTATCTGGACGCCCCTGCCTGTATTATTGACAAGGCTCCCTCTGCCGGACTTTTCGACGGACAGACCGACGAGCAGGAAATGGGATTTAAATATGCCGATCTGGATGAGTTCCTGCTTACCGGGCATACCAATGAAAATGCTCTGGCCATAATTGAGCGTATGCACCGGGGCAGTGAACATAAGCGCAAACCAATCAGGACATTTGACAAAGGCTGATATGTGAAGCTGGATATACAGCTCTGAGTTTTTCTGCTTTTTATCGAGAACATTATACAGCATAATCCATTCAACACCCCAGGCAATGAATGAACTGAACCAGTAAAAACGGACAATAGACAAAATCCCCCCTGATGTAGGAAAA
>OLRA01002580.1_pt1 | contig 17769 bp, 21 predicted proteins | sample 1673011 | NCBI WGS metagenome assembly OLRA01 (sample SAMEA3136746, study PRJEB25190) | human gut metagenome | reverse complement strand
ATGAAAATATATGAAAAAAACGAAAAACGTAGAAAAATGTCGAGAAAAGTAGTATAATAGGTCGATAGGAAATTTAAAATTTAAATAAAATATTATAAAAAGTTTTTGTAGGAGATGGACTATGGATATATATGGATTAATGAAAATGGGGTTAGATGCTACAGAACTAAGAAATAGAACTATAGCAAACAACATTGTAAATATAAATACCCCGAATTATAAAAGAAAGTATGTTACTTTTGAGGACAGTTTAAAAAATGAAATGGATAATGCAAAAATTGAGGTAAAAGTTGATAAAGATTCCGTAGTAAGGGAAGACGGAAATAATGTTGACTTAGAAAGTGAAAAGGTAAATCAAGCTGCTGCAAGCCTTCAATATAATGCAATTGTAAGTTTGACAAATACTAAATTATCTATGACAAAAAGTGTAATATCAGGGAGGTAATTAAATGAGTGTTTTTAATGGAATGAGAATAAGCGCTAGTGGTTTATCTGCCGAAAGATTAAGAATAGATGTTATATCTTCGAATGTTGCTAATGTAAAAACTACTAGAACTGAAAATGGAGGGGCCTACGTTCGTAAGATAGCAAGTTTTCAAGAAAACTATGATGAAAAATTAGGTATGTTAGGAGTTAAAGCTGTTTCTATAGAAGAAGATAAATCTCCTCTTAGAAAGGTATATGAACCAAATAATCCTGATGCAGATGAAGAGGGATATGTAGAATATCCAAATGTTGATTTGCTAGTAGAAATGTCAGATTTAATATCTGCATCTAGAGCATATGAATCAAATATTGATACTTTGAATGCTCAAAAAGATATGATTTCAAAAGCTCTTGAAATAGGAAAGTAATATATGGAGGTGCAAATAATGAGTTTGATAAATATGTCAAGTGTTAATTTTGATTCAAAGATGTTTTTAAATCAGATTCAAAATAACACTATAGATAATACAAATAAGAATTTAAATGAAAGTGATAAGGTTAATTTTACAGATGTATTAAACAATGCAGTAAATAAAGTTAATGATAGTCAAGTTAAAGCTAATAATGACATTGAAGCTCTTATAAAAGGTGATGATATAACAATGCATGAGGTTATGTTATCTACTCAAGAAGCTCAAATTTCTATGCAGCTCATGTTAGAAATGAGAAATAAATTATATGATGCATACAAAGAGTTAAGCTCAGTTCAACTATAGTTTTATTTTATAAAGGAGTGAGCAAATGAATGTAAAGGATATTATAAATAAGATTAAAGAGTTTATAAGTAAAAAAATATTGGACTTTAAAGCCTTAAGTAAAACTAAAAAGCTAGCTTTAGTAATAGCTTCTGTAGCAGTAATCTTATCTATTGTATTTGGTGTAAAGTACATGAATAACAACAAGTATAAAGTTCTTTTTTCAGGTTTGAATTCTACTGATGCAGCAAGCATAACTAAAGAACTTGAAAGTGAAAATATAGATATGAAAATACAAGGTGATAGTATACTTGTTCCAAAGGATAAGGTCGATGAATTAAGATTAAAACTATCAGAAAATATATCTAATGGTTCTAAAGGTTATGAGCTTATGGACGAAGGTTCATCATTTGGTATGACAGATGAAGAGTTTAAGATAAAGAAACAAAGAATGCTACAAGGCGAGATTGAAAAGACTATAAAGACATTTTCTCAAGTGGCAGATGCAAGAGTTCAGATTATAAATGGTGAAGAATCTGTATTTGCTAAGGAAACTCAACCAGGGTCTGCTGCAGTAACTATAACTCTAAACCCAGGAGAAAGTTTAGATATAAGTCAAGTAAGGTCTATTATGTCTTTAGTTTCTGCAAGTTGTGAAAATATACCCAAACAAAATGTAGAAGTAGTTGATCAAAATATGAATCTTTTATCTGAAGGTTTATATGATGAAAATGGAAAAGAGCAAGCTACCAACTCAAGTGGACTATACATAGCTAGAAAAGCAGAAAAAGAATTAAATTCAGATTTAGAAAGAGCTATATCTTCAGTACTTGAGTCTATGTTTGGGTCAGGTAAAGTTGTAGTAAAAGTAAATTCAGATTTAAACTTTGATACTAATGAAATTACTGAAATAAAAATTGATCCAAATAAAGTAGCAATAAAAGAGAATAAGAAAGAAAATACAACATCACAAGATGATGCTGCTGGTGGTAATATTGATAACAATATGAACACTGTGGGTGGCAATGATACAAACTTAAATACAAGTAGAGAAGAAAGTATTGAATATGAAACAGGAAGAACAGAGTCTAAAACTATAAAGGCACAGGGCGAAATTAACAAGATTACAGCATCAGTTGCTATTAATGGAAATTTAAATAATAAGACTCTGCAACAAGTAGAGGATATAGTATCTAATATTATTGGTGTTGATGAAAATAGAGGAGATAGTATATCTGTTGTTGGAATGCCATTTGATACATTAGCTAATGAAGATGACAATTTAGCAGTTAAGGATGATATAAATAAGGTGATGAAAATAGTGGCAGTTGTAGTAGGAATATTATTGTTATTAATAGTAGGAATAGTAGTTTATATGTACATGAAGAAGAAAAATTCAGATATTGTTGAAGAAGATTTCGACGACAGTGAACATCTTGATATTATAAATCAAAAAATACAAGAAATGGAAAAAACTAGATCTACTGAGGATGAAGAAGAAGAAAGTATATCTTTAGAAGAAGAAGTAAGACAATACGCATCAGAAAATAAAGAGCAAGTTACAGACTTAATTAGAAATTGGTTAAGTGAGTAATACAAAGGGAGGTGCTTATAATTGGAAAAAGAAAGTGTTAATTTAGGAAATGCATTTGACTTGGGGGATATACCAAAGGTTAGAAAAGTTACAGGTGCTAGAAAGGCAGCTATTTTATTAATTACACTAGGTGCAGATGTAGCAGCTGATATAGTAAAAAACTTGCCTGATCAATATATACAAAAGATAGGTGTAGAGATATCAAATATTCATAAAGTAGGAACAAGAGAGAGAAGAGAGATTCTACAAGAATTTATAGAAGTTAATAAGGGACAAGATATTGTTCTTCAAGGTGGTATGGACTTTGCAAAATCTCTTCTTAATGGAGCTCTTGGCAATCAAAGGGCTAATAAAATATTAGAAGGTATAAAGTATGATACGTGTACAAAATTATTTATGGCTGCTAGAAAGGCAGAACCAGAGCAAATTTTATCTTGCATACAAGGTGAAAGTACGCAAACGATAGCAATTATACTTTCGCATCTTCAACCAGATAAAGCAGCAGTGGTTTTAAGTGAAATACCAGATGATATAAAACATGAAGTTTCTCTGAAAATAGGGGGAACTTCATCTATATCTCCTAATATTATAAAGGCTATAGATGAAGCTGTAACAAATAAGCTATCTAAATTAGGTCAAAGAGACCTTGAAAAATCAGGTGGAGTTGACAGCTTAATAGATATATTAAGTAATGTTGATAGAAAAACTGAAAAGAGCATTATTAAATATATTGAAGAAAATAACATAGAATTAGCAGAAGAAATTAAAGCTAGCATGTTCGTATTTGATGATATCGTAAGACTTGAAGACACAGCTATACAAAGAATTCTTAAAGAAGTTAATGTTAAAGATATTGCATACGCACTTAAAGGAGCATCAAATGATGTTTCAAATGCTATATATAGAAACCAATCACAAAGGGCTGCTGCTGCATTAAAAGAAGAGATAGAATTACTTGGAAAAACTAAGGTTTCTCAAGTTGAAGAATCTCAACAAAACATAGTAAACATAATCAGAAAGCTTGAAGAAATAGGAGAAATTACATTAACTAGAGGTTCAGATGAAGAATTCGTCTTATAGTAATAATATAATTAAGTCTGATTATGTAAAGGTTAAGGGTACAGTTTCTTTAAACTATTTTAACTTCAAGGAAAAAGAAGAGTTACCTGTTAATGAAGAAGTTGAGGATCATAATGAAAAGAGATTAGAGCTATTAAGATTAGAAGAGAAAATAAATCAAAAGCTTATAGATGCTCAAATTAAATATGATGAAATTTTAAATCAAGCTAATACTGAAAGTGAAAAAATATTAGCTGAAACGAATCAGAAAGCTGTGGAAATAGAGAAAAGAGCATATCATGAAGGTTACGAACAAGGTACACAAAATGGATATGAAGATGGCTACAAAGAAGCTTATGAAGACAACATAGAAAAAGCTAAAAATGAATCATCTGAAATAATTGATAAGGCAAATAAAATAATGCTTGAAGCTAATAATCAAGTTGCATCTTATATAAAAAATAATAAAAAAAATATTTTAGCTATGGGAATATCTATTGCGGAAAAGGTGCTAAGAAGAAATTTTGAAGATGAAGAATCTATGGATTTATTAATTTTAGATGTAATAAAGGAATATGAGTTAAAAGAAAACTTTGTAATACGAGTTAATCCTATTTATAAAGAAAGTTTAGATAAACAAATTTTAGAATTAAAAGAAAATAATCTTATTAATAAAGACGTTTTTATTTTATCTGATGAATCAGTTGATAAAGGCAATGCACTAATAGAAAGCTTGAATGGAAAATTAGTCATTGGCATTGATGATGTTATTGGAAAAATAAAAGAGGAGTTGCTATGATTGATATAGATTTCGAAAATGTAATAAATAAAATTAATTCTATACCTAAAATAACATTTGAAGGAAAGGTATCAAAGGTTATAGGTCTTACAGTAGAGGTTGAAGGTATAAAGGCATTTGTGGGAGAGCTTTGTATAATCCATAACAATATGGGAGCTGAAATCAAATGTGAGGTAGTTGGATTTAAGGAAGACTGTGTAATACTTATGCCGCTAGGAGAACTTGTAGGAGTTAGTCCTGGATGTAAGGTTATTGGTAAAGGAGTTCCGCTAAATGTTAGATGTAGTGATGAACTTTTAGGAAAGATATTAGATGGTCTTGGACATCCAATTGATGGAGAAGCAATATTAGATGGAGAAAATTACAGTTTATCTAATGAGCCACCAGACCCTATGAAAAGACCAAGAATAACTAATATAATGCCGACTGGAGTACGAGCAATAGATGGATTTTTAACTTGTGGAGAAGGTCAACGTATTGGGATATTTGCAGGAAGTGGAGTTGGAAAAAGTACAACTCTTGGTATGATGGCTAGAACAGCAGAAGCAGATGTTAACGTAATAGCTTTAATAGGGGAACGTGGTAGAGAAGTTTTAGACTTTATAGAACGAGATTTAGGTGAAGAAGGTATGAAAAAGTCAGTTGTAGTATGCGCTACATCTGATAAATCACCTTTAGTAAGACTAAAAGGAGCACTTACTGCAACATCTATAGCAGAATATTTTAGAGATAAAGGTAAAAAAGTACTTCTTATGATGGACTCAGTAACTCGTTTTGCTATGGCTCAAAGGGAAGTTGGTTTAGCAATAGGAGAGCCTCCAGCACAAAAAGGTTATACTCCATCGGTGTTTGCGATGTTGCCAAAATTAATGGAAAGAACGGGTATGTCAGATAAGGGGTCTATAACGGCATTTTATACAGTACTTGTTGATGGTGATGATTTTAATGAACCTATTGCAGACACAGTAAGGGGGATACTTGATGGGCATATAGTTTTATCTAGACAATTAGCACATAAAAATCATTATCCGGCTATAGATATTCTTAATAGTGTAAGTAGGCTTATGAAAGAAATTGCAACAGAAGAACAAAATAAGGCAGCTTCAAAGGCAAGAGACATATTAGCAACTTATAAAGAAGCTGAGGATTTAATAAATATTGGTGCTTATGAAGAAGGATCAAATAAAGAAATAGACTTAGCTATTAAATATATAGGTAATGTTAATTCATACTTAAAACAAGGTGTTAATGAAGTATCTCAATTCGAAGTAAGTAAAAGTAAATTAATTAATATGCTTGACTAAAGAGGAGATTATAGATGAGCAATTTTAAGTTTAAATTACAGAAGCTATTAGATATAAGAGTTAATGAAGAAGAAGAGAGTAAGTTATTTTATTCTAAGGCTCAAAATCAAAAAAATATAGTAGAAAATAAGCTGCATGAATTAGAAAACAATTATAAAAAGTATTCTGATATAAGTAGGGCAAAAGACACTATAAGTCAAAAGATTACTATGAACTATTTATCTTATCTTAACACTACTATAAAAGACACAGAAAAAGAACTTGAAGCTAAAGAAATTGAACTTGAAAAAGCAAAAAAAGATTTCATAGATAAAAGAATAAAAAGACGATCTTTAGAAGTGCTTAAAGAAAATAAAATTTTAGAAATAAAAAAAGAAGAAGAACGATTAGAGCAGATTTCTAATGATGAATTTGCTTTATATGGATATATAAGAAAAACTTCAAACTTATAATAGAAAGGTGAATGTATGATTAATATAAACTTAAGTAATATGGTGGGGGATAGTAGTTTATCACAAAGTAAATCGGTAAGTTCTGACAGTTTATCTACATTCAAGGATTTTATTAGTGAATTTAAGTTAGAAGATGAAAATAGTGGAACAAATACCAACAATAAAGAGGATGTTGATGAAAGCTTAATATTGTATAATTTAATTATTGTTATTATAATTTCTATAATCAGTCGTTTGGTTATAGTTTGTAGCCTTAACAAAATGAAGGTTAGAGACTGGTTGAGAGGAATTGTGTAGTAAGTAAAAGGAGGCAGCTTATGAATGGAAGTCACATTGCCATTCCAACCATTCTTAAGGTAGGAAAAGGCACTTTAAAAGATATAGGAAGTTACATTAAGGACAGCAGAATTGAGAATGCCGTTGTTTATTTTGGAAATGGTCTGGTTGATATGTTTGGAGATACTGTTCTTCAATCATTTCAAAAGGAAAATATTAATGTTTTGGAATATAAGGAACTGGATTCTATTAAAATAGAAGATATAATAGATTTGGCTTTTTCAATTGACAGCAAGGCACAGATTATTGTGGGAATAGGTGGTGGAAAGGTTATTGATGCTGCAAAATATGCAGCTTATTTAAGAAAATTACCTTTCATTAGTGTGCCTACATCTGCATCCAGTGACGGCTTTTCCAGTGCCAGTGCGTCATTACTTGTTAATGGAAGAAGAACTTCTGTGCCGGCAAAACTTGCATATGGAATTATTGCAGACACTGATGTTATAAAAAGTGCTCCGGAAAAGTTTTTGTATTCAGGTATTGGTGATTTGGTATCAAAAATTACAGCACTTTACGATTGGGTATTTGAGGACGAACACGGATATGCGGTGTTAAACGATTTTGCCATGATGATTGCAAAAAAAGCAGTAAATAGTTTTGTGAGAACTCCTTTTGAGAGTATAAAAGATGACCTGTTCTTAAGAGAACTTCTTGATTCTCTTGCAATGAGTGGAATTGCCAATGAAATAGCAGGAAACAGTTCTCCTGCAAGTGGAAGCGAACATCTTATTTCTCATGCTTTAGATAAAACATTGGAGCATCCGCAACTTCATGGAATACAGGTTGGAATTGCAACTTATATAATGAGCAAGGTTCAGGACCACAGATATATTCGTGTAAATAAGATTTTTGAAGATACAGGTTTCTGGGATTATGTAAGCACCCTTGGACTGAAACGTGAGGATTATGCAAGGGCAATTGATATTGCACCGTCAATAAAACCACACAGACATACTTATCTCCATGAGAAAAAATATAGGGAGCTGGCAAAAAAAGTGCTCTATGAAGATGAAGTTTTAAAGAAAGTGTTTGGCTGAATATAAGCTATTGTGGTATAATACTTTAGTTCAAGTGATTTATTTTTGGAGGATAATATGAAAGTATTAATGTTTAACGGAAGCCCTAAAGCTAAGGGCTGTACATATACAGCATTGGAAGAGATGGCTAAAGTCTTAAATGAAGAAGGCATTGAAACAGAGATTATGCACGTAGGAGCACACCCACAGGGAAGTTGTATGGGCTGTGGCGGTTGCTCAAAAACAGGTGAATGTGTGTATGGCGGAGAAGTAGTTGAAGCAGCAAAGAAGCTTAAAGAAGCTGACGGAGTCGTTTTTGGAAGCCCTGTTCATTATGCATCAATTAGTGGAAATATGATGGGATTTCTTCACAGATTATCATGGAGTGCAGGAAAGGATTTGAAATATAAACCGGCAGCTATGGTTGTAAGTGCAAGAAGAGCAGGAACAACAAGTGCTCTTGATGAAATTGCAAAGATACCTGAGTTTTTCCATATGCCATTAATTAACGGAAATTATTGGCCAATGGTTCACGGAAGCACACCTGATGATGTAAGAAAAGATGAAGAAGGTCTTCAGATAGTAAGAAATATTGGACGAAATATGGCTTGGATTTTGAAGTGTATTCAGGTTGGAAAAGAAAATGGAATTGAACATCCACAGCCGGAAGATCCAGTTAAGACTAATTTCATCCGTTAATAAAACTGTTACAAAATATTTATCTGATTTAAAAGAAAGAATGGTAGAGTACTGACTAAGGGTAAGTGCTAACTTAAAAACGGATAGCGAAAGGAGATCTTATGAAAGACCAGACTATTATTGACAATGAAGCAGAGAACAAGGATTTACATAATGCTTCAGACAAGAAAGAAAAAGAGAAAGTTGATCCCAAGAAGGAATTTTTCAGTTGGGTAAGAATTTTTGTTGTAGCCATTGCTTTGGCATTGTGCATTAATAATTTTCTTATAATTAATGCCAACGTACCATCAGGCTCAATGGAGAATACAATTATGACAGGTTCAAGAATGATTGGACTTAGAACAGCTTATTGGTTCAAGGAACCACAGAGAGGTGAAATCATAATTTTCAAATATCCTGATGATGAATCAGAAAACTTCGTAAAGAGAGTAATCGGTTTGCCGGGAGAAAAGGTAACAATTAAAGATTCAAAGATTTATATTAATGACTCAAAAGAGCCATTAAAAGAAACATACTTAAAAGAGGATTGGTACTGGGAAAATGGTTCAGAGGAATCCGGTGGAGAGCTTGTATATCAAGTGCCAAAAGACAGTTATTTCGTCTTAGGTGACAACAGAAACAATTCTAAGGATTCAAGACTTTGGACAACAACAAACTATGTAAGCAAGTCAAAGATAATTGCAAAGGCAGAGTTTGTATATTGGCCATGGAAAGTCAAGGGAATGCTAGAAACAGCCAAGTATGACTAAGTCAGAACGAAATAAGAAACAAAGAAGGTATATCGCAAGTAAGTGATATACCTTTTACTTTTGTACAAAAACAAGACAAACTAAATAACTTGTCACAAAATTTGCACATGTTGTCTTTCTAATCTGCAATTTCTACATAAAAATGTAAAAAATATATAATAAAAATATTTCAAATTGTGTTATTTTGTAATGAAAATGTTATAATAATGTGATAAACGAAAAAAGGACGAGCAACATAAGAGAATGAAAAAGAAAATTATAGTGGCATCAGTGTTTACAGTAGCCTTAATTGGCGGAATTATAGGAATTAAATCTGTTTCAGGAGGACATCACACAAGCGGAGCGGAGACGAAGATTGTACAGAAAACAACAATTCAGGAAACAACTACGGCAGTGCAACATGAGACAAAGGCACCTGTAGAAACTAAGAAAAAGGTTGATTTGATTTTTCCTGAAAAGTATAAGAATGTAAGTGCAATAAAGATTGAAAAGAAGAAAGTTAAGTCTGAAGATGATTCAGATGAGATGGTTGAAATATACGATAAGGACGATGAAAAGTCTAAAGTTGTAGGAATCGGTGTAGATGGCAGTTACGTTAAGATTCTTAAAAAAGGGAAAAAATTTTACAAGATTAAATCTGACAAGATTACAGGATATGTTAAGAAAGAAAATGTAGTAACAGGCAAGATGGCTAAGGAAGTTTTAATTGAAGCCAAGGACGTTATTGCAAAGGTTAAAGCGAAGAAAACAGAACTTAGAAGCGAAGATAATAAGAAATCAAAAGTTTTGTGTAATTTACAGGAGAAGGCAGAATATCCAATAACAGATATAAGTAAGGACAAGAAGTGGATTAAAGTAGAGAGAACATCCACAATGTCAGGATGGGTTAAGACTAAAGATGTTACTGTAAAGATTCACAAGGAATATTTGTATACCCCGGAAGAATATGATGATATGCTTGAGCAGGAATGGGCAGCTAATGCCATTACATATACTTTGGAAGAAACTTCTCTTCCAAAAGAAGGCGAAGCAGCAGAGTTTTTGAAATATGCAACACAATTCCTTGGAAACAGATATGTTTGGGGTGGAACAAGTCTTACAAGCGGAGCAGACTGTTCAGGTTTTACAATGTCTTTGTTTAAAAAATTTGGATATAGTTTAAGCAGAACGGCAGCAGAGCAGGCTCACAATGGCAAAGCAGTAAAAGGTAACAAGCTTAAACCGGGAGATTTAGTATTTTATCATACAGACAGAAAAAACAAGAATAGAATAAGTCATGTTGCTATTTATATTGGCGACGGGAAGATTCTTCATTCTGCAAACAAGACTCAGGGTGTAATAATTTCAAGACTTGGCAATCCTTGTGTCGCAAGACGAATTTTAAGTGGAAAGTCAGTAAAAAAAGACAAGGATAAAGATAAAGATAAAGAGAAAACAGCAGTTGTATCAACAAAGAAAGACATTAAACGATTAAATCAGGAAACAACAACTAAAGAAGAAAGTTCAACTGTTGAAATAGAAACAACGACACAAGTTCCTAATACTACAGAAGTGGAAACAACTACAAAGGTAGAGGAAACTGAAAGTTGTACAGATGAAAAATAAACATAAAAAAGAGTTGTACTAAAAAATGTATAGTAAGTGAGAATGGGCTACTATCTTTGTAAAATAAAATTTGCAAAGATAGTGGCCCATTTAATGTTTTGTGGAATAGTATAAAAGTTGAATTTTTATAGATTATCATAATAAATAATTTCTGATGTGGTAATAAAGTTAAGTTTCTTATAAAGATTATATGCCGGAACGTTTTCTTTTGTAACGTGAAGTATAATATTTTGGCATATATTTTTTATATCATATAAAGAATATTGTAAAAGAAGTTTGCTGTAACCATTGCCACGAAAAGCTTCATTAATTTCAACATTATGAATGCATCCACAGGTTTCAAAAATGCTTACGAAACAGGAACCAATGTTGTTATTATCTTTAAAAATCTCAAATATAATTTCATCTTCATTTTCTGTTTTCTTAAAATCAATTGAACAGTCAAAGGATGAAGGCTTTTCAACAATGTTGTCTGTGTTAATAACCATTGAACATTCAGTGGTACTTGGATAATAACCATTGGTTTTAAGAAAATTTGGAGCTGTCTTATTATCTTTTGCAACAGGAATGGAAATATAGAAATCTTCCATTTCATAAGAAAGCTTCTCCATAAGATAATTGCCAATGTTATTATTGCGATATTCGGGCAATACAAAGCCACAAATTTCTGCAGTTGATTCATCTATGAGATAGATGGAAATAAAACCTACAATTGTTTTATCTTTTTTTGCAATAATGACTTTTGAATAATCATCTTCTAAAGTATTATTATCTTTTATATTTTCATTCGGTTCATTATCAATAGTTGTTTCACAATCCTCGTTATCAATAAAAAATGTATTCTTAACATTATCAAATTTATTACATATATTAGCAATATTAGACAGATCTTCATAAAGTTTGTCATTTATTTCAGATATAAATTCAAACGTAAGATTATCTAAATCTATTTCAGAGCTATTTTTTGCATTAGAATTACAATTATTATTAGAATCACAATCTGTTTTAAAATTATAGTTCATATTATTAGTCTCCGCTTTCAATAAAAATTACTTAATTAGAGTATCATAAAGATAAAAATAATCCAACAAAAATAGTAAAACCTTATGGAATGTGGTATATTGTTTTAGGTAAAATCAATATAAAACAGATAATATTAAAATCAAGAATAGAAAGTTAAAAATGGTATAGCATATGAAATTAAAAATAGGTTCTCATGTTGGAATGAGTGGAAAGGATATGCTTTTAGGTTCAGCTAAGGAAGCTTATTCATATGGAGCAAATGTCTTTATGGCGTATACAGGTGCTCCACAAAATACGCGCAGAAAAGAAATAAGTGAATTAAAAATAAAAGAAGCATGGGAGTATATGGCGCATCATAATATAGATGAAATAGTGATTCACGCACCATATATTATTAATCTTGCCAATACAATAAAACCGGAAACTTACGAAATAGCAGAAAAGTTTTTGGCAACAGAATTGGAAAGAACAGAGGCAATGGGAAGCAGAATTATGGTTCTTCATCCGGGTTCACATGTTGGAGCAGGAGTTGATGCAGGAATTAATCAGATAGTGAAAGGCATTAACAATGTGCTAACTAAGGATAGTAAGGCATGTATTGCCCTTGAAACAATGGCAGGAAAGGGCAGCGAAATAGGAAGAAATTTTGAAGAACTTGCAAGAATATATGATGGAGTAGTTTACAATGACAAGCTTAGAGTTTGTTTTGATACATGTCATGTTAATGATGCCGGGTATGACCTTGTTAACGATTTAAGCGGAGTTTTTGAGAAGTTTGATAAAGTTATCGGAACAGGCCAGATTGGTGTTTTTCATATTAATGATAGCAAGAACGTGCTTGGTGCAGGAAAAGACCGACACGAAAATATAGGTTTTGGAAACATTGGATATGACACTTTAAGACAAATAATTTATATGGAACAGTTTGAAAATATTCCAAAGATTCTTGAAACACCTTATGTTAAAGATCCGGAAAACAGCAAAAAATCTTATGCACCATATAAGTTTGAAATAGAAATGATTAAGAAAGGAGAGTTTAATACTAACTTGCAGAATGAAATCCTGCAAAATGGCAGATAGTATTATGGACAGTTTAATTTATAGCTTAAATGCTACAGTACCCGTTTTTGTGGTTATTGTAGTTGGATATTTACTTAAAAGAATAGGATGGATAAATCAGGGATTTATTGAGGCATCCAATAAAATAAATTTTAAAGTTACTTTGCCGGCACTTTTAATACAGGACATGGTAAACAATAACTTTATGGAAAAATTTGAATTAGGTTATGTTATTTTTTGTGCCGTTGCAACAACAATAAGCATACTTACAATGTGGTTTCTTGCAAGAATTTTTATGAAAGATAAATCAATTATAGGAGAGTTTGTACAGGCTTCCTACAGAAGCAGCGCTGCAGTACTTGGAGCGGCATTTATCTTAAATATTTATTCAGATACGGGAATGGTTCCATTGATGATAATTGGTGCAGTTCCACTTTACAACATATTTGCTGTAATAATTCTTACAGTTGAATGTCCCGAAAAAGGTGCAGGTTAGTCAAAAACTTTGTCATCAACGTTAAAGGGAATAGCTACAAACCCTATTATTTTAAGTATTGTTGCAGGGGTTATTTTGTCAGTGCTTAATGTACATTTTCCTAAAATGCTTGATAACACCATTTCTAATTTTTCAAAGATGGCAACACCACTTGCACTTATTGCAATAGGTGGAAGTTTTGAGTTTGGCAAGGCACTTCAAAAGATTAAACCGGCAGTTATAGCAACTGCAATGAAGCTTGTTGGCTGGGCTTTAGTATTTCTTCCAATTGCAATATGGATTGGATATAGGGACGCAAAATTAATGGCAATAGTAATTATGCTTGCCTCACCAGCAACACCAAGTTGTTACATAATGTCAAGAAGTATGCACAGCGAAGGAACTCTAACAAGCAGTGTTATTGTTTTGACAACAATGTGTTCAGCATTCACAATTACGGCAATTATCTATATTTTAAGAGCAATGGGACTTGTTTAAAAGAAAAAGAAAGGTAATTCATTTAGGAATTATGTGGTATTGAAATGAAAAGAGAAGAACAAAAAATAGAAAATACATGGAAAATGGAAGATATGTATTCTTCTGATCAGGCTATGGAAAATGATTTAGACAAAGCCTTAAAAATGATATCAGAATATAACAAATATAAAGATAATGTTTCGAAGAATAAGGAGACATTATTAGAATATTTGAAATTTAATGATGAAATAAACCTTATGGCAGAAAAAGTTTATGTATATTCCAATCAGAAATATCATGAAGATATGACAAATTCTAAGTATCAGACATATTCTGGTAAAGCTCAAAAATTAGTTGTAGAGCTTGGTAGTGCAACAGCATTTTTTGAACCGGAAATTCTTGAAATGGATGAGAATGTTTTAAAGGAATGGTTGGAAAATAAGGAATTTGCCGATTATAGAAGATATATTAGTGAAATACTAAGAGCAAAGGCTCATACATTAGATAAGAAGACGGAAGAAATTCTTGCAAAAAGTAAACGTATGGCAAGTGCTGCTGACAATATTTATGCTATGTATAATGGAGCAGACATTGATTTCCCAACAGTTAAGGATAAGGATGGCAATGAAATAAAGATAACACATGGCAATTTTGTGCCGATTTTAAGTGGCGCTGACAGGCAGCTTAGAAAAGCTGCGTTTAAGGCTTTATATGGCACATATGGAAAAATGAAAAATACTATTGCGGCAACATATAATGCCAATGTGGAACAGGCTTGTTTTTATGCTGATGTAAGAAATTATCCTTCAACTAGAGCAATGTATTTGGATGAAAGCAATATTCCGGAGGAAGTCTATGACAACTTAATTGAAGTTGTTCATGAACATATGGACTTAATGCACAGATATGTGTCGCTTAGAAAGAAAGCTTTAGGTGTTGATCAACTTCATATGTATGATGTTTATGCACCTATAGTTGAAACTCCTGATAAAAAAATTACTTTTGAAAAGGCTAAAGAAATGGTTAAGGCAGGTCTTGCACCACTGGGCAAAGACTATATTAACAAACTTCAGGAAGGTTTTGACAATCGTTGGATAGATATTTATGAAAATGAAGGAAAAAGAAGTGGGGCATATTCATGGGGAGCCTACGGGATACATCCTTATGTTCTTTTAAATTATCAGGGAACATTAGATCATGTATTTACTTTGGCACATGAAATGGGTCACGCCCTTCACTCATATTATTCAGATTCAAACCAGAGCTATATCAATGCCGGATATAAGATATTTGTGGCAGAAGTGGCATCAACATGCAATGAGTCATTATTAATACACTATTTGCTAAAAAATACTGATAACAAGGCTGAAAAAGCTTACTTAATAAATCATTTTCTTGAACAGTTTAAGGGGACATTATATCGCCAGACTATGTTTGCAGAATTTGAAAAAATAACTCATAAGATGGTTGAAGAAGGTGAAACTCTTACAAGCGACATTCTTTGCAAAGTATATTATGATTTAAATAAGCAATATTTTGGCGAAGATATGGTATTAGACGAAGAAATTGCTTTGGAATGGGCAAGAATTCCACATTTCTACAATCCATTTTATGTATACCAGTATGCAACAGGAATTTCTGCTGCAATAGCATTATCTAAGAAAATAATGGAACAGGGCGAAGCAGGAGTTAAGGACTACATGAAATTCTTAACAGGCGGCGGCTCAAAGGATCCAATCGATTTGCTTAAATTAGCAGGAGTGGATATGACAACAAAAGAACCAATAGAAAAAGCACTGGAATTATTTAAAGAATTATTAGACCAAATGGAACAATCCTTTTTATCCATAGATACTAATGCATAATAACAATCCTAAAGGAATAGTAATTAATGAAAAAAGGGTTGAAATAAAAAATAAATAAAAAATAAATTTTTATAAGAATGGGAGTGTTAATGAACAGAGAAAACTGGTTAAAAAATATTGAAGGTGCTGTTTTTGATTTAGATGGTACCCTTCTTGATAGCTCATGGGTATGGGAAAAGGTAGATGAAAAATTTTTAGGTGACAGAGGCTTTCAGGTTCCGGATGATTATGTAGATGAGATTTCTCCTCTTGGCGCTGAGAGAGCAGCAGTTTATACAATAGAACGATTTGGCTTAAACGAAGACAAAGATGATATTGTAAGGGAATGGATTGAAATGGCAAAAAAGGAATATGCAACAGAGGTTGTATGCAAGCCTTATGCAAAAGAATTTCTTGAAGAACTACATAAACTTAATATAAAGATGGCAGTGGCAACATCCTCAGACAGAGAACTTTTTATGAAAACATTGGAGCGTGAAGGAATATTAAAATATTTTCAGAAAATTGTGACAGTGGATGAAGTTGAACGTGGAAAAGGTTATCCTGACATATATGAGGAAGCTGCAAGACGAATAAAAGTTAATCCACATAAATGCCTTGTGTTTGAGGATATTCTAGCGGGTGTAACAGGAGCATCACTTGGAGAGTTTAATGTTGTGGCAGTCTTCGATGAAAAGTCGAAACATAACTGGGAAAAAATCAAGAGTATATCAAAGTATAGCATTAATGATTATAAAGAATTATTGTAGAAGTAGTGATGAAAAATTATAAAATAATATTAAAAAATATATTGACAGATGTGTAAAGCTATGATATCATCTTTCTTGCGTGTGACGCACACGTACAATGCGCGAGTGGCTCAGTGGTGGAGCACCTCCTTGCCAAGGAGGGGGCCGCGGGTTCGATCCCCGTCTCGCGCTTATTTTTTTGCCCTTTTTTAAAGGGTTTGCGGGGAATTTGCAATTATTCGTGTTGCATTTTGTGTTGCATAAAATCAAAAATTATAATTTTGAAAAATACTCATTAGTCATATCTGTGTATTTTCTTTGATAGTCAGTTAATGAATTTCTATAAATAGTTTTCAATGTTCTGTCTGAACTCCAACCACCACGTTCCATTATGTAAACGTCAGGAATGCCAATGGCATGCATTATTGATGCAGAGTAATGTCTTAAATCGTGAAATCTAAAATGTGGCAATCTTAATTTCTTTACGGCAGAAGCAAAATTCCTTGTTAGTGTGCGTGGAGCAATATGGACCAGTTTCCCACTTTTCGGTAATTCGTCAATGACAAATTGGGGTAATTCGATAACTCGCGTGCTGGACGCGTTTTTTGTTGCCTTAAGGATTAATCCTTTATCGTGAGCATCAACCAAAGCCTTGTTTATTGTAAGTTTATTATCCTTAATATCATCAGCAGAAACACCACATATTTCTGAACGTCTCAATGTGCCATAAGCTGCAAGATAAACAGCAATTAGCATATCCTTGTTTCCCTGGTCCTTGAAGTACTGGATAAGTTTCTTTATGTCGTTGTCTGTTGGAATGTACACGTCTACATCCTTTTTCCTTTGCGGTAATTTCACCTTGAAAGTAAATGGTATGTCCGCATAGTCAATTGCAGAATGAAACAATCCATACGCATTCAAGACTGTCTTAGGTGAAAGTTTCTGATTCAAGTCACCAATCCAACGCTGTAAAATACTTGAAGTAAGAGCATTTATAGGCAAGTCAAAAATAGCCTTATAATGATTTTTGTATGAACATTCATATCCATTGATTGTTGTTGGGGACAATGTTGTTCGTTTGGAATCAATGTATTCAGATAGAATCTGACCAACAGAGCAGTTGCTCTTATCATCCTTGCATTCATTTTTGTTAAGAAGGTATTCGGCTGCAAGGTATTCACTTTCCTTTTTTGTGTTGGCAGTGAATGATTTGTAGTGCCTTTTTCCATTTTCATCCGTATGGTCATATATTAATGTTCTCCAATTTCCGGATGATAGTTTCTTAGCTTTTGCCATGTTGTATCTCCTTTCTCCCTAAAAAAGGGTATAAAAATAACACCCATCCACA
>OLRA01002576.1_pt1 | contig 17804 bp, 17 predicted proteins | sample 1673011 | NCBI WGS metagenome assembly OLRA01 (sample SAMEA3136746, study PRJEB25190) | human gut metagenome | reverse complement strand
CAGAGATCTGCAAACCATGCCTCTTTATTTTTGCGAAACTTATTATACCTTATCAGATAAGATCTTTTTACCTTTATTAAGTGTTGTAAAGATGCATCATCATTATTAAGAATCCCGTGCCTTAGGCACGGGATTCTTAATTGATCATAATAAATATATTTTTTAATTAAACTGCAAATTATTTCTTCCTATTTTTGATAATGCGTATCTCCCTCTTGGCAGCATAGGGAAGAATGGCTTTCAGCTTATCCTCCGCCTTGTACATCTTGCTGCACTCCGGCATATCCCTGCGCAGATGGATGGCATCAAACTCACACTTGGTGGTACACAGGCCGCAGCCGATGCACTTGTTCTCGTCCACAACTGTGGCGCCGCAGCCCAGGCAGCGGGAGGCCTCTTTCCTGACCTGCTCCTCAGTAAAGGTGACCCGGTCGTTGGCAAAGCTCTTTGCCTTAGCTTTGTCGTGGGCTGGAACCTGGCGGGGTGAATTGTCAAAGCCCATAGGAACTATGGCCTGGGATTTGTCCAACTGAACAAATTTCCGCAGATTCCTGTGGATGCGCAGATCCTGGCCGGGCTGTACAAAGCGGTGTATTGACTCGGCTCCAACGCGGCCTGCGGCAATTGCGTCAATGGCGAATTTAGGTCCGGTGACAAAGTCGCCGCCGGCAAAGATATCCTTCTGAGCAGTCTGTGCTGTGACTTCATCCACGATGACAGTGCCTTTTTTTGTAAAGCTCATTGATTCCGTGGCAATACCGCCCAAATCAATAAGCTGGCCCACGGCACCAATGACACTGTCCACGGCTATTGTTTCAAACTTGCCGGTACCTACAGGCTTGCGGCGGCCGTCAGGCCCGGCTTCGCCAAGCTCCATAAGCTCCACTTTCACCGCGCTGACCTTGCCTTCGTTGCCGATGATCTCGGTGATATTTGTAAGGAAACGGAACTGTACGCCCTCTTCCATGGCTTCGGCCAGCTCCTCCTCGTCGGCGGGCATCTCACTCTGGCTGCGGCGGTAAAGCACATAGGTGTCTTTGGCACCCAAGCGCACGGCGGTGCGGCACACGTCCATGGCCACATTGCCGCCGCCAATGACGGCACACTTTTCGCCAATCTCAGGCTTTTCACCCAGATTTACACTGCGAAGAAAGTCCACGCCGCCGAACACACCCTTAAGCTCCTCGCCGGGCACTCCAAGAGGTGCCGATTTCTGGGCACCGATAGCCAGGTAGAAGGCTTTGTATCCCTGCTCACGGAGCCGATCCAGAGTGACATCTTTGCCTACATCAACACCGCATTTGAACTCTACGCCCATCTGGCGCAGCACGTCTATCTCTGCATTGACAACGTCCTTTTCCAGACGGAAGGATGGAATACCAAGAGTAAGCATGCCGCCGGGCACTGCGTTGCGGTCAAAGACGGTGACGTTTTCGTAACCCATCATGGCCAGGTAATAAGCACAGCTCATACCGGCGGGACCTGCGCCTATAACGGCAATTTTCTCCGGGAACCTCTCAAAGTTGGGACGGAAGTTCTTAAGGGGCGGAACGTGGCGGCTTTCAGCCTTCAGCTCCTGTTCCGCAATAAATTTCTTGATTTCGTCTATGGCCACAGCTCTGTCCACATCACCGCGGGTACACTCTTCCTCGCAGCGACGGTTGCATATGCTGCCGCAGACGGCGGGGAATGGGTTGTCCTGCTTTATCAGCTTCAGAGCGTCCAGGTATCTGCCTTCAGCCGCCATTTTTATATAACCCTGAACGGCTATATGTGCGGGGCAGGCAGTCTTGCAGGGGGCGGTGCCGGACTCATGGCACTGCTTCTGGTTGTCGGTTCTTATTTCAGCGAACGCTTATGCTCCACTTTTCCGGACCCCACTTCACCGAATCAGGCAGCTCATGCTTGGGATACTGGATAGGACCGCTCTTGGTGCACAGCTTTTGGCCCAGCTTTGCAGCACCTGCAGGACAGACTTCTACGCACTTGCCGCAGGCTACGCAGTTTTGCGTGTCCACATGAGCTATGTAGGCACTGCGGGAGAGGTTGGGGGTATTGAAATACTGGGAAGTGCGCAGAGCATAGCATACGCCGGTGGCGCAGTTACATATGCCGAATATCTTGTTCTCACCGTCAATATTGGTTATCTGATGCACATAGCCCAAATCTTCAGCCCGCTGGATAATGGCCATGGCCTCTTCCTTGGTGATATATCTGCCTTTGTTAGTCTGACAGGTATAATCGGCAAACTCGCCCACGCCTATACACCAATCATCCATAACGTCTCCGGAGCCGCGCCCCTGGAGGGTTTCGCTGCGCCTGCAGGAGCAGACACCTGCGGCTATGTGGCCTTCGTATTTATCCAGCCAATGGGATAAGTGCTCGATATCCAGGGACTGTGATTGGGCCGGAATCGCCTTCTCAACAGGTATAACATGCATACCTATGCCTGCCCCGCCGGGAGGTACCATGGGGGTAACGTGCTCCAAAGGCAGAAAGGACATACGTTCAAAAAAGCGGTTGACCTCCGGATTGGTTTCAGGTATGGTCTTGTGCATCAGCAGCATCTCCGCCGAACCGGGTACATACATGCAAAGCACATAGCGTTTGTTCTCTTCGGTCATGGGCAGGCCCTTTTCTCCCCAATGGAACTCAATAAGACCTACCACCGCCATCTCATGCAGCAGCTCTCTCAAGTGCTCCCTGTCTTTGCCGGTGGCCTTGACCAGTTCGTCCAGGGATATGGGTACCCTCTTTTTCATTTTCAGGGCCACTTCCACCATCTCATCACTGAGCACATTGACCATGCCCCAGTATTCAGGGTCGTCTTCGGTTATCTTTGCTATACCCAGCTGCTGGGGTATCCTGTCGGTAATTTTCTTTCCCAGTTTAAATAAATTTTCTTTATTGGTAACCATTGTGTTCCCCCTTTATTTCAGTTCCTGCTTTAGTGGCTATACTGATAAAATCATAGCACATTATGTGCATGTTGTCACGCAATTTTCAATAATAATATAACAATTTTTACACTTATGCACAATTTGTCAAAATAATATCGTTTATGAAAATACACTTGTATTTTTTCCACGGACGGATTATCATATATTTGAATAAGAATACAAGCAAGAGGAGAAGCAGGATGCTGGATAATTATCTTATAATCCACAAAAGTATTTTGCCGGAGTATTATGAAAAAGTGCTTCAGGCCCGACGGCTGCTGGAAGAGGGAAAGGTGCATGAGGTGAGCCAGGCGGTGAAGCAGGTGGGCATTTCACGCAGCACCTACTACAAGTATAAGGACTATATACTGGAGCCTATGGATATTGCAGGGGGGCGGAAAGCAGTACTGTCCATGATGCTGACTCATGAACCGGGTGTTCTCAGCGCCTTGCTTATGGAAATTTCCCAGGTGGGGTGCAGCGTTCTGACTATTACACAGAGTCTGCCCATCAGGGGCAAGGCCAGTGTCACCATTTCTCTGGATATCAGCAACATGTCCACTACTCTTACGGAGCTTTTGCAGAAGATAGAGCACACTTCCGGAGTGGAGCAGGCGAGGCTTGTAGCCGTGGAGTGAGCACCAGTGCCTTTATCAGGTTTAGAGGAGGAAAAAAACATGAACAGAAACGAAAGAGAATATAAAAACTATGTGTCCATACTTAAAGAGGAACTGCTGCCCGCCATGGGCTGTACGGAACCGGTAGCCGTGGCTTATGCCGCAGCCAAGGCCAGGGATGTACTGGGATGCTTACCGGAGCGATGTAAACTCTATGTCAGCGGCAACATAATCAAGAACGTCAAAAGTGTGGTAGTGCCAAACACCGGCGGATTGAAAGGCCTGAAGGCCGCAGCTGCCGCCGGAATAGTGGCAGGCAAGGCAGAACTCCAAATGAGCGTTATTGCCGAAACGGACCCAAAGGATATACCTAATATACAAAAGTATATAGACGAGCATGAGATACTTATAGAGCGTAAAGAAGGCGGCAGCGCCCTGTATATCGAGGTTATCCTGGAGGGCGGCGGACATAGCAGCAAGGCCGTTATCAGCGACTATCATACCAATATCATCCTGCTGGAAAAGGACGGGGAAGTGGTATTTCAAAAGGAGCCTGAGCTGCGCTCCAGCTTTGCTTCAGACCACAGTCTCATGAGTCTGGAGGGCATGTGGGACTTTATAAATACTGTGGAGATAGAGGATATAAGTGATTTGCTGGACAGCCAGATTAATTGCAACAGCGCTATTTCCAGAGAGGGTTTGGAAAAGCCCTGGGGTGCCCAGATAGGTCGTATCCTCCTGAGCACTGCCAGCGATACAAAGACCAGAGCCATGGCCAGAGCTGCTGCCGGTTCCGACGCCCGTATGAGCGGCTGTGAAAAGCCGGTTGTCATCGTAGGCGGCAGCGGGAACCAAGGACTCACCGTCACCATGCCGGTGCTGGAATACGCAGAGCGACTGGGCAGCAGCCGTGAGCAGGTATACAGGGCCTTGGCTCTGGCAAACCTTATGGCTGTGTATCTCAAAAAGGATATCGGCCGACTGTCTGCCTATTGCACCGCAGTCACTGCCGGTGTTGGAGCGGGCTGCGCTGTGGCATATCTGGACGGCGGTAGTCTGGAGGCTGTACGCCACACCATAGTCAACGATTTGGCAGTTCTTTCCGGCATGTTCTGCGATGGGGCCAAGCCATCCTGTGCAGCAAAGGTGGCAAACTCCGTTGGAGCGGGCATCATGGGTTATGAGATGTACAAGAACGGCCAGAGCTTCAATGGGGGAGATGGATTCCTCCAGTCCTCTGCCGATGATACCATTGATGCAGTTGCAGAGATTGCCAGAGAGGCCATGTCCGAGACTGACAAAAAGATACTGGATATCATGGTGTCCAGCTCCAATAAGGAGCAGTAAATCTATTGCCCCCGAGCACAGAGAGATCTCCGGAATGCAGGGGCCTTGATTCAATATAAAAATTACCCGTCTGGAATCCGTATCGCGTTCCAGACGGGTAATTTTATCCTCAATGTTTAATGTTATGTAAACTTAAATGAAAAGACGTAGGGAAATGAGGGAGTTCATCTTTTTGCTTTGGTGTTGGAATATATAACGGTGGCCACGGCAGCAGCCAAGATCACGGCGGCAGAAGCCAGACCATAAGGGAGCATTTCTGCTTCCGACATCGTTCCGGTTTCTACCCGGTATCCAAGCCAAGCCAGGACACACATCATCACACAGCAGAGCAGACATAATAATCCCACCGCCCGGCACAGTTTCTTTTCATCGTATTTGTCTCGTTCATTCTGAGAGGCGGTGTTGTAGCCGGCAATGAGCCAGGAGCCCTTGCCGTTGAGGAGAAAAAGGGACATGATTAAAAACAGCAGAGCCATAACAATAAGGATTATTACACCTGTCATTAAAAAAAACCTCCTCTGCCCCATTGGTTGGGGGACTATATACAAGGTGACTATCTGATGGCATATTACCATGACAATGGAGTAAAATCAACAGCTCGCTTGCTTAAACAATTGTGCCGTAAATTATGGAAACAGGCAGCAGAAAAAATCTGCTGCCTGTGACATGTTTATGTAGCCGGACATTGACGGCCAGTATTGTCAATCATTGTTTTTCCGCTGAGAAGTATTTTGGATATGGGTACAATCTTGTAGCCGTCTGCTATGAGGGATTCAATGATTCCCGGCAGAGCCTCAGGAGTGTTTTCCGCCGCATTGTGGAAAAGAACTATGCTGCCTGGCTGTACTTTATCCAGCACCCGTCCCTGTATTTCCTGAGCGGATATGCCTTTCCAGTCCAGACTGTCCACATCCCACTGCACGGCGGTCATACCCATGGAAGTTACCGAGCTTATCACATGGTCATCATACTCTCCGTAGGGGCAGCGGAATAGAGTGGGGGTAACACCGGTGACGGCGGCTATCTTCTCGTTGCAGGCGGTGATGTCCGCCACTATCTCCTCACTGCTTAGCTGAGAAAAATGGGCGTGGGTGGAGGAGTGGTTCATCACCTCATTGCCATTGTCGGCAAGAGCCTTCACCGACTCCGGATATTTATCTACCCAGTCGCCAACCACGAAGAAGGTGGCGTTTATTTGATACTTGTTAAGTATGTCTATCAGTGTCTGGGTGTCTTCATTGCCCCAGGCGGCGTCGAAGGAAATGGCCACCACCTTTTCGTCCCGCTGCACGGAGTAGACCGGCAGCTGGCGGGAGGAGGCTGAGGCCCCAACCAGGGCCGGGTTGTTCACCGTCCAGAAAATCAGCACCACCGCCAATATCATACCTATGCCCGAAAGGGCACCTCTGTGTCTTCCTACGAATCCTTTCAAGTCTAACAAGCGCATCACTCCTTTTTGTACATCCTATGACAAGCAAGCGCCGGATATTATTGGACTGGGAAGAACTTAAAATATGCCGTTCCAGAAAAAGTAAGGTCAACCCAGACAGGTCTGCTTTACTTCAAATCCTGGCTGGAAGTGAGGAAAGAGGAATAGGCTTTTATTTTTAGGCGAGGGCATTGCCAATATTGCAGATAATGAGTTTTTCCCACTTGGACATCCATAAGCCCTATTCTGTCAGACCTTGTTTCTCATTACCCTGACTTCGTCCAGCTTGCCGTAGTAGTAATTGAGAGCATTATCCATGGAGTATTTTGCCACAAGATAATCAGAGGTTTCGGAATAATATCCGCTGTGGGGAGTGAGAAGGACATTGTCTCTTCCCAGCAGCTTGCACTGGCTGAGGTCCGGATTTTCGGATTCCAGCATATCCAAGCCTGCACCGCGTATAAGTCCCTGATCCATGGCCCACAGCAAGTCATCGTCACAGATGAGAGCACCACGGCCTTCATTGATTATAATGGGCTGCTTTTTCATTTTCTTAAAAGCGTCCTTATTAAATATATGGAAGTTCTCATCCGTCAGATTCATATGTATGGATATCACGTCGGACTGCTCCAGAAGAGTATCAAAATCTACCAGCTTTACCCCCAGTTTTTCTGCTATCTCAGGGGGGAGATAGGGGTCGTAGGCAATCACCGGCATATCAAAGCTCATGGCCTTCCTGGCGACAGACTGGCCGATGCGTCCCAGACCGGCTATGCCCATGGTCTGACCGGCAATACGGCGAAGATGCATGTCCTTTGCAACCAGATAATCCCAGACTTTGTCCTGCTGTACACTCCTGTCATAGCGGCGGATGCCACGCTGCAGATTCAGCATAAGGGCCATGGCATTTTCCGCGGTCTCCTGGGTGCAGTAGTCCAGAATGGAGCAGACGGCAATGCCTCTCTCAGTAGCATACTCCAAGTCTACCTCATTATATCCGGTGGACTGGAAAGAGAGAACTTTGCAGTGCTTCATAGTGTCCAGCTCTTTCTTTCCGAAATACACATAGCCGTTGATTATTATATCGGCGTCTTCAATTTCCTTATAGAAAGAGCTGTTGTCCTGGCTGTGCTCATCGAATACGGCGATTTTAAGCTCGGCGCCCTCAGGGCAGCAGGACTGCTCAACGCTGATATTTCTGTCCTTTGTATATGGGACTTCAGCAAGAACTATCTTCATAATAAAGCTCCTTATCACATTTAGCTAAAAACAGATTACAGGCTACTTTATGGCGCCTGCTTCTTTCATGTTTTCTATCTGAGAGGGACTGTAGCCCAGACCCTCAAACACCCTGTCCGTGTCCTGCCCAAGAAGACCGGCCGGTGTATACTCTCTATCCTCGTATTCAGAGAACTTTATCGGGGGACACGGCATCATCACAGACAAGCCGTCGCCAAAGTCCACAGGCTTCACATAGCCGTTGGCAATGGCCTGTGGGTCTTTGCTCACATCGCTGAGCCGATGCATCAGTTCACAGGAGACGTTGTTCTCTTCCAGATAACTGAGCCATTCTTCGCTGCTGCGGCTCAGAAAGACTGCGTTGAGCTTTTCCACCAACTCCCTTGTGGAGCCGGTGCGCCGCAGAGATTCAAGAGATTCAAAACGGCTGTCCTCCGCAAGCTCCGGCAGGCCCAGAAGTCCGGCAAATTTTGCCCGCTCCCGACTGTACTCATTGTCAAATATCCCTATCCAGCGGCCGTCACCGCATTTGTAAAAGTGGCTGAGGGGATCAGAAGGGCAGAGAGGGTCATTTACCCTGTCTCCGGCAAATTGCTCCTGATGGGAAACAACTCCTATGGCATTGCACCATATCCCACTGGCCTGAAGAGAAGTGCTGACGAGGGTGCCTTTGCCGCTGCTCTCACGGCCGATAACAGCCATGAGGATACCTGAAAACAGCAGAGAGCTGGTGGCCATATCGCCAAAGGCATAGGTTGGGGTAAAGGGGAAAGCACCCGGTTCCTGCCAGTCGGCAAGAGGGCCGTTGCGCAGCCAGAAAGCGGTGCTGTCGAAACCGGGTTTGGCTGCATCGGGACCTTCCAGGCCGAAGCCGGAGAAGTGCGCGTAAATGAGACGGGGATACTTCTCGTGGAGAGTATCATAGTCCAGCCCCAGACGGCGGAGAGAGGGCATGCGCACATTGGTCAAAAGGATGTCAGCCCAGGACAGCAGGCGGTGGAAAGCATCAATACCTTCCGGTGTTTTAAGATTTATGGAGGTGAGAGTCTTCCCGCTGTTTTGTATAGTGAAGAGGGGATTTTTCCTTCCCTGACAAATGACCTGCTCCCATTCTCCTGCAAGCCGCATCTCGTCTCCATAAAGAGTTTCTACTTTAATTACTTCCGCTCCATAGGCGCACAGCATGCGCCCGGCCGTGGGAGCTGCCACGACGGTTGCAAGTTCAACTACCTTGAGCCCGGAGAGGGGCATCCTGGATGTATCTGTCATTGTTACCTCTCAATCTGAATTTAATTTCTGGGGTCCTGCACCAGCTTAAAGACATTGTCATATTCTCCGTTTATGTAGTAAATGGCATTCATAACGGAAATACGCTCGCAGGCCTCTATGGAGTCGTCGGAATAGAAAGCACTGTGGGGAGTGACGATGCAGTCCTCGCGGCCTATAAAGGGACACTCTTCCAGATTTGGACTTTCGCTGACAAGAACGTCCAGCCCGGCGGCCAGAATCTTGCCGGTATCCAGAGCTCTGAGCAGAGCGCCTTCGTCAACCTCACCGCCCCGGGATACATTGAGGAAGATGGGCTTTTTCTTCATCTTGTCAAATTCGGCATCTCCAAAGAAGTTAACATTTGTGTCATTGAGATCCATATGGCTGGAGACAACATCGGAGTTTTCCAGCAGATAGTCAAGCTCAACTTTACGGGCTCCGACTTTCTCAAAGTCACTGTCGGGAATGAAGGGGTCGTAAGCAATGACTTCCATGCCGAAGGCGGCGGCCCTCTGAGCAACTGCCTTGCCTATTTTCCCAAGACCAACCAGGCCGATGGTCTGGCCCCATATGCCCTTTATACCTAGCGTTTCCAGGCTGGCGGTCTCCCAGACCTTTTCCAGGTTGACCCGGCGCTGGAGATATGGCAGCCTCTTGCGCAGGGCCAGCATGAGCATAATGGTGTGGTCTGCTACTTCCCGGGTGCAGTATTCACCGATGGCTGACACAGCAATGCCCTTTTGCTTTGCATATTCATGGGCCACAAAGTTCCAGCCTGTTGCCTGCACGGAAATTATTTTGCAGTTTTTCATTCGGTCTACAGCATTAGTATCTATTGGCGCAAAACCGGTTATCACTGCGTCACAGTCTGACAGCGCTTCATAATATGCTTCCAGATTCTTTTCGTCATATACTGCGTAAGCAACCTGGGTTCCCTCAGGCATACAGGCAAGCTCAGTATCAACATTCCTGTAACGGGTTTCAGGGAATTCGGCAAAAACGATTTTCATTTAAGCATCTCCTTTATCCATATCTTTTTCGTGTCCCACGGCAAAGAACATATTTGCTTTTTCAAGTTCTTCGGCAGTTTGTTTGTGGCTTAAGCTGAGCACAAAAAATAAACAAGCGGAAACTCCGAAAGCGGGCCACAGAGCATCGGTCTTAAACAGAGGAAGCTCCGACACACTGCCGCCGATGTACCAGATCACAGCAATAAGGGTTGCAGATACCATAGAAGCAAAAGCGGCGCCGGAACTTGCCCGTTTCCAGAAGAAGGCGCAAAGTGTCGGCAGGAAGAGTCCTGCGGAGTTTATGGTAAAAGTGATCAGAAGGATGTTCATAATATCCTGGTTGAACCATCCGAAAAGTGCTCCCGCAAGCCCCACCAGCAGAGAGGATATTACCCCTATACGCATCAACTGTTTCTCACTGACTTTGGGATTAATATAGGTCTGGTATATATCCTTTGTTATGCTTGCGGAGGCCGTTAGGACGGAAATATCCGCTGTGGACATTATGGCGCTGAGAACGCCGATAAGAATGAGCCCCTTGAGACCATGGGGCATTATCCTTACCACCAGCTCGGCAAGAATGTTGTTTGTATCGGTACATTCAGGCAGCAGCAGTTTCCCGGCCATACCCAGATATGTCCCGGCACCGGCAATCACAAGGACCGCAATTGCCGCATACACTGTGCCGGCCCTGGCGCTTTTGGTGTCTTTGGCGGCAATGCAGCGGGTGAAGCTGTCCATACAGGTGAAAAAGCTCATTACGGTGGAGACGAACAGGGCAATAATGGTGGACCAGCCCCAGCTGCCCAGGTTGAAATATCCTTCGGGCAGCTGGGAAAAAGAAAGAGAGGACTTGTCAAGAGCCGAGGCTGTGAAAGGTATTCCCAGAACCACGACTCCCAGAATAAGGAGCAACATCTGGACGATGTCCGTATATGTCACCGCCAGCAGGCCGCCAGTGGATACATAGAAGACAATGACCACGGCTGCAACCACATAGCAAAGGCCAAGACTCCAGCCGGTGAGTACATTCAGTATCGAGGCACCGGCAACAAACTGGGCTGCCGTATAGCCAATCATGGCCATTATGGTGGTTATGCTGCACATCAGGCTGTTTTTCTCGTCGTAGCGGCTGCGTATAAGCTCCGGAAAAGTTATGTTGTGAAGCACCGTGCTTACACGCTTTATAGGCTCCGCCATGACAAAGGCAAATATTATACAGCCGGCTGCAATGGCTGCCACGTACCATATGGCAGTTATGCCCATTGCACAGGCGTTGGCCGACGTACCAATTACTGCGGAGCCGCCTATCCAACCGGCCATCCACAGTGCGCCGATCTTGAAGCTGCCCATAGAACGTCCGCCCACATAATAGTCATCGGAATTCTTCTGCATCTTCTGGGCGATAAGACCCAGAAATATCATGCCAGCAAAATAGGCGAGGATTATTCCAATATCTAAAAGATTCATTGCTTCCCTCCTTATTTATTTTTTGCAGAGACCCTGAGCTTGTTCAGAAGTCTCTGCTGTTATCCGTATCAAATCCGGGGGAGACGGGGAAGCTGTTTCAAAGCATTGCGCCTGCCCTCAGACAGTCGGCGTTTTTCGGGTTAACCTTGCCTTTTTTTGCAAAATAATGTGCCACCTGTTCTTCCAGCTCGTCCAGGGTAAAGATCCCGGTGTGCTGTGCTACAGCCCCGAGCATGACCAGATTTGCACCTTTGGGGTTACCCAGGCGTATAGCTATCTCAGACATGGGCACTCTGACAACATGTATGTCGGACCTGTAGCTGCGATGGGGGTCTACAAGAGAGTCGTTGACAAAAAGATAGCCGGAGGGCTTTATGCTGCTTTCAAACTTATCCACGGCGGGGGCATTTAAGGCGCATACGATGTCGGGCTTTTTTGTGCAGGGGCTGGCAATTTTCCCGTCGCTTATTTTCACCGTGCAGTTTGCGGTGCCTCCCCGCATTTCCGAACCGTAGGAGGGATACCATGTGACTTCCTTGCCCAGCATCATGGCCGAATGGGCAATGATAAGTCCGGTGGTCAAAACACCTTGGCCGCCAAAGCCGGCACAGATTATTTCTACCATTATTCGACGCCTCCTTTATCTATAAAAACTCCGGTGGGGAAGTACTTGGTCATCTCGTTATGTACAAAGTCCCGGGCCTTTACAGGCGGAAGATTAAGGTTGGTTGGGCAGGGGCTCAGCAGCTCCACCAGAGAGAAGCCGTCTCCCTTCAGCTGATGCTGAAAAGCGCTTTTGATTAGCTTCTTGGCTTTTATCATACCCGCAGAACCTACGAGCTCTCCCCGGGCAAGATAGGCTATGTCCATATGTTTAAGAAGCTCAACTCCACTGAGAGTGCCGTAACGGGAGGGGTCTTTGCCCTTGGGGGAGGTGGCGGTCTTTTCACCGGGAAGGGTGGTGGGGGCCATCTGCCCGCCGGTCATGCCGAAAACGGAATTGTTGATAACTATAACACATATATTGTCGTTCCTCAGTGCGGCGTGGATGGTTTCCGCCATACCTATGGAATAGGCGGCACCGTCGCCCATGTAGGCAAGCACGGAGCTGCCGGGGCGTACGTGCTTGACTCCCACCGCAGTGGGGATGTCACGGCCATGAGCGGCCATTATGGTATCGAATTTCCAGTAGTCTATATTGAAAGAACAGCAGGCGACATCCACAACGGTCACCAGGCTGTGCTGAATACCCAGCTCCTCAGCCACCTCGCCTATAAGCCGGCTGGCAAGTCCGTGACCGCAGCCGGGACAGAAGCTGGCAGAGGAGAATACTGATTCGGGAGCTTTCAGTTTCATTTAGATACCCTCCTTTTCCATGAGGCCTTTGGCCTGTTCAACGATTTCTTCAGGCTCCGGCAGAGAGAAAAAGCTGCCGTGAAATCCAACGGGGTAACGGCTTGAGACAGCCAGCTTTACATCGTCCACCATTTGCCCCAGTATATTTATCTCAACAGTCATAAAGGCCTTTGCTTCGGGGCATTCGTCGAAGGCTTTTACCGGGAAGGGCCAAAGGGTGATTGGTCGTATCAGTCCAAGCCTGAGCCCCTGAGCTCTTGCCATATCCACTGCTTCCCGGGAAATCCTGGAGCTGATGCCGTAGGCTACGAGAACCACGTCTGCATCTTCTGTCATGTAGCTTTCCCAGCGCTGCTCATTGGCTTCCATTGAAGCATATTTTTCTCTTAAATACTCTACATAGTCCGGGCGTGTGTAATAGGTGTTCTGGATCTTGCGGGGACTGTCACCGGGGAGGCAGCCCCGTACTGCCCAGTCGTAGCTGTCAATGTCATGCTCGGTCATGGGAGGCAGCTCCACACCCTCCATCATCTGGCCTATGGCGGCGTCGGAGGCCACCAGCACGGGATGGCGGTATTTCTCGGCCAGCTGGAAGGCTACCTGCATCATATCGCAGTTCTCCTGAACACTGGCGGGAGCGAGGACAATGGTGTGGTAATCGCCGTGGCCGCCGCCTCTGGTGAGCTGCCAGTAATCACCCTGGCCCTGGGCAATGTCGCCAAGACCGGTGCCGATGCGCATCACGTCAATTATGACGGCGGGAAGGTCTGCGGCAACCAGATAGGATATGCCTTCCTGCTTCAGAGAAAAACCGGGTCCTGCAGAGCTGGTCAATGCCCTGGCGCCCGCCGCTGCTGCTCCCAGCAGCATATTCACTCCTGCCAGCTCCGACTCTGTCTGAACAAAAGTGCCTCCCACTTCATCCATGCGCCAGGACAGATATTCCAAAATCTCCGTCTGGGGCGTAATGGGATAGCCACTGTAAAACCGGCATCCGGCACGTATGGCTGCCTCAGCCAGGGCCTCGTTGCCCTTCATCAATTCTTTTGCCATTTTAGAAATCACCTCACTCAAGTATTTCAAATACGCTGTCAGGGCAAACCCTGTAGCAGGAGCCGCAGGCGATGCACAGGCTTTCATCCACCTGGACTGTGTCATAGCCCTTGTCGCTTATGTGGCCGGAAAAGCTCAGTGCCTTTCTGGGACATTCTTCCACGCAATAGCCGCAGCCTTTGCAGCGGCTTATGTTGAGTTTGATCTTGCTCATAAGTGTATCCCTCCAAATTAAATCTCTGCCTTGGCGGCGGAGCGATTAGCAACCTTTCTGGCCTGGAAGATGGCAAAGATTGCGGCCAAGGCGCCAAGAACTGCGGTCAGTACACCGTAAACAATTATCCGGGTGTATCCAGCGTTGCCGTATGCATCTATCCAGTTGCCGAACATTGTATGCACGAACATGTCCGGGAGATAGCCGATAAGAGTGGCGATAGCCACGGCCGTGGCCGAGATCGAGTAGAGGGGGACGCTTTGCAGCGGCAGCGAGTTGTCCGTGCGGTGCATGTAGGCCGTCAGATCGGGTTCGGCGTTGAACATGTTGCCCTTGCCGGTTTCGAGCCAGTCGGGATTGACGTTCAATTCCTGAACCAATATGTTGCGGTTGCGCGCCGAAAGCCCCGCCTTGCCGGTTTCGATCATCGACAGCGCCGCTTTGCCGATTCCAAGTCGTTGTGCCAGTTGCTCTTGTGTCATGCCGAGCTGCTTGCGTATCAGTTTTACCCGTTCGTTCATCGCTTTGTTATCGGAATTATTTATATAAAATATTTGAACTTTATTGCAGAAAATTCAAATTTTGAACTTATCTTTGTTCTGCAAAGTTAAACAATTTATTTTCTTCTGCAAACTCTTTTGCGAAAAAACGATTAATTATCAATGATGTATTCGGTTTCATCGGAACTTTACCTTGAAGTGGCCGCGCGTCTTGCGGAGGCCATCGGCGGGGGAAGTTACTTTTCAGGCTCGCTCACGTTTCCTTTCGGCGATATGGAGTGCCGGCTCACGGCCTCGGTGATCGTCTACCGGCGGCGCGAGCAGCTCCCCGAGGGCGACCGGGACGCGATTGCGGACCTGGTTCCCGTCTGGTGGGAGTTTCACACCGTCGGCAGCGACGGCGAAGCGCTGAACGACTTCTCGTTTTCCGAGGTGCGCGCGCTCCTCTGACCTGCCGCCGCGCTCCGGCCCTCCTTCCCCGGCACGGCGCTGCCGCCGGAGCGCACCCCGACAAAAAACCTGCCCGCCGCGGCGCCGCGCATGGGTTTTTCAAAAAAATTCAGTAAAATGCTCAAACCAACCGAACCGACCTCTGCGGAGCGCTCCTCCGCAGAGGTTTTCGTAACCGGCGGGAACGCCTCTCCGGATGCTCCCGCGTGCGATGCCGTATTTGCGGGCTTTCCGCTGTTTTCCGGCGGCTCGCCGTTTCCCGAGGGGCTGGTGCTTCCGGACGACGCGCCGCCGGCCGCGCCCCCGTCCTTCGCCGATTTCGCCCTCGGGGTCTATCCCTTTCTCGAGCTCGAACCCTTCCACCGGGCCTATTACCGGGTGCTGGAGGCCTTTGCCGCGGGGCGCGTCCGGCGGCTGATCGTCACCATGCCGCCCCAGCACGGTAAGAGCGTCGGGGCCACGACCCTGCTCCCGGCCTACGTGCTGGGGCTCGACCCCGACTGCCGGGTGGCGATCGCCTCCTACTCGGGGACGCTGGCCTCGAAGTTCAACCGCCGCGTGCAGCGCATCCTCGAATCGCAGGAATACGCGGCCTTTTTTCCGGACACCTCCATCAAGCGGGGGGCGAAACCGCCCGGCTACATCCGCACGGCCGACGAGGTCGAGATCATCGGCCGCCGGGGCGGGCTGCTCTCCGTCGGCCGCGAAGGGTCGCTGACGGGTAACCGCGTGGATTGCTTTGTTTTGGACGATTTATATAAAGACGCGCTTGAAGCCAATTCGCCGCTCGTCCGCGCCAACTGCTGGGAGTGGTACACCTCCGTCGTGCGGACCCGCATGCACAACGCCTCGCGCGAGCTGGTGGTCTTCACCCGCTGGCACGAGGAGGACCTGATCGGCGCCCTCGCGGTCCGCGAGCCGGTCGAGGAGCTGCGCGCGTGGTCGCAGCTCGACACGCTGCCTGCCGACCGGTGGCTGCACCTCAATTTCGAGGCCCTGAAAACCGCGCCGCCCACGGAGGTCGACCCCCGCCAGCCGGGCGAGGCGTTGTGGGAGCGGCAGCACGGCGCTGCGCTGCTGGAGGCCAAGCGGCGGCTGGACCCGCTGCAATTCGAGGCGATGTATCAGGGGCGTCCGTCGGCCCGCGAGGGGCTGTTGTACGGGCTGAATTTCGCCGAGTACGACTGTCTGCCGCACGAGATCGTCCGCCGCGCCAATTACACCGACACCGCCGACACGGGAGACGACTACCTCTGTTCGCTCTCGTATGCAGTCGATGCCGACGGGGTAGTCTACATTACCGATGCCGTCTATTCGCGCGAACCGATGGAGGTCACCGAGCCGCTCGTGGCCGGGATGCTCCTGCGCTCCGATACGCGGCAGGCGGCCGTCGAAAGCAATAACGGCGGCCGCGGTTTTGCACGCTCGCTGCAGGCTTTGGCACCCTCCGTGCGCATCGAATGGTTCCACCAGGGCGCCAACAAAGAGGCGCGCATCCTCTCCAATTCGGCCACGGCGCTGCACCTCGTGCGCTTTCCCCGGGGCTGGAACCTGCGCTGGCCGGAGCTATACGCCCACCTGACGACCTACCGCCGCCGGTTCCGCGCCAACCGCTGGCACGATGCCGCCGACGTGGTGACCGGTATCGTCGAGCGCGAAGCCCCCGGCCGCAACCGCGCCCGGGTGAGAGGTGTCCGGTTCCTGTAATTCCCGCTCCCCGGCGGCATGACGGGGCGCTGCATCCTCCGCCCGTGCCTTCCCGACGGTTCCGGCGCCGCCCGGCAGAGAATTAACAATTAATTCGTATGGGATATGGTGTGTTCCGTTTTGTTTTTCGTACCTTTGGTGCGGTTAATTAGGTTTGCACTAATCCACAACAAAATGAAAGCATTGAAAATCGGAAATTTGCTCGCTCCCGTCCCCATCGTGCAGGGCGGTATGGGCGTAGGCATATCGCTCGCAGGGCTGGCTTCGGCCGTTGCCGACCAGGGCGGCATCGGCGTCATTTCGTCGGCCGGCCTGGGAGTGATTTACAAAGACTATTCGAAAGATTACCGTACGGCCTCGATCTGGGGGCTGAAACAGGAACTGAAAAAGGCCCGCGAGGCCACGAAAGGCATCGTCGGCGTGAACGTCATGGTCGCCATGTCCAATTTCGCCGACATGGTCAGAACCGCCATCGCCGAGAAGGCGGACATCATCTTCTCGGGCGCCGGGCTGCCGCTCAACCTGCCGTCGTTCCTTACCGAAGGAGCCAAAACCAAACTGGCACCCATCGTATCGTCGGCGCGCGCCGCGAAACTGCTGTGCCAGAAATGGTTTGCAGAATATAAGTACATTCCCGACGCCATCGTGGTCGAAGGCCCCAAGGCGGGCGGCCACCTCGGCTATAAGGAGGAGCAGCTTGTCGACGAGCACTATGCGCTCGAGAGCATCGTCCCCGAAATCGTCGCCGAAGTACATGCGTTCGAGGCCGAGCACGGCTGCCATATCCCCGTCATCGCCGGCGGCGGTATCTATACCGGCGAGGATATCTACCGGATCATGCGGCTCGGCGCGACGGGCGTGCAGCTCGGCAGCAAGTTCGTGACGACCGAGGAGTGCGACGCTTCGCCCACCTTCAAGCAGACTTACATCGACTCGTCGAAGGATGACATCGAGATCATCGCCAGTCCGGTAGGCATGCCCGGCCGCGCGATCGGCGGAGAGTTCATCCGTCGGGTGAAGGAGGGACTCATGCGTCCGAAGAAGTGTCCTTTCCATTGCATCAAGACCTGCGACTATACGAAAAGTCCCTACTGCATCATTATGGCGCTCTACAACGCGGCCAAGGGAAATCTTTCGAAGGGGTACGCTTTCTGCGGGGCGAACGCCTAACCGAAGAATATGAATCCGCTGAATTTCTTGATCG
>OLRA01002570.1_pt1 | contig 17872 bp, 7 predicted proteins | sample 1673011 | NCBI WGS metagenome assembly OLRA01 (sample SAMEA3136746, study PRJEB25190) | human gut metagenome | reverse complement strand
CCAAGGGCAAGTGGTATCTCCACCTGACCCCCGACCCGGCACAAACCCCTTCAACCGAAAACGCACATGGAGAATAGGAATTCCCTGCAACCCATCCGCACCGCCGCCCCTGCCGACCGATTGCTGGGGCGCGTGTGCAGCGTCGGCGGCCGCCGCTACCTCGACTGCGGATTCGACCAGCTGATCGCCGTCTCCGACGCGGACGCGGCGCGCTACGCCGACGGAGCCTTCGTCGAGGTGGAGATCGCCGCCGGGGCAACCCCCTGGCGCGACGCGGTCTCGCAGCAGCAGGCCGTGCAGCAATCGTTCGACCAGCTCATCGCCTCGATCCGCGAACATACGACACTCGAAGTCGGACTGGCCGCGGCGGACGTGGAGCGGCTGCAAAGCGAACTGACCGCCCACGCCCCTTCGGGCCGACGCTTCCGGGTCTACGCCCCGGGCAACAGCTGCCATTTCACGCTCAACCCGAAGAACTGCACGGGCGAGCACCTCTTCCGGCTGCTGGCGGGCGAGCGGATCGAAGCGCAATGCTGGGACTATACGGATTTCAACCGACTGAAAACCAATGTCGACGAACCGGTCTGCCTGAATCCGGTGCGTCCCGCTCCCGTCGAGGCCGCGGAAGGCGAATGTTTCGATGTCTATGTCAACCGGGCGGTCGATTTCGGTCTGTTCGTCTCCTTCGGCGGAAACGACGGACTGATCCACAAAAAGTCGCTTCCGAACTACGACGAGCGTTTCCGCAGCGGCGAGATCGCCGCCGCCTACCGCCGCGGCATGAAAATCCGGGCGAAGCTCCTTTCGAAAACCCGCGACGAGCAGTCGGGCCGGCTCCGGTACACGTTCGACCCCGTAACGGACGACGCCCCGGTCGCCTTCGACTCGCTGACGCTCGATGTCGGGGACACGGTCACGGTCCATGTCAACAACGTCACCCGCAACGGACTCTCCGTACGCTATCGCGGCGAGGTCCACACCGTCGACAGGAACTCGATCCCCAACTGCGTGGAACGCTTCCGCAACGGGGTCTACCTCCCGAACCAGCCGTTGCGGGTGAAGATGATCAGACGCAACGACAAGCAGCGCCATTTCCTGTTCGAGCTGCTCGACAAAACGGTCGATTACGGGCTGGCGGAAGGCGACATCCTCCGCTGCGAAATCACCCCGACGGAAATCCCTGCCACGACCGAGATCCGAACCACGATCGACCAACGCTCCTGCTCGTTCCACCTCCACCCGCAGGAGCTGCCCTACTCGCTGAACAACTACCTCCGGGAACACTCGCTCGAGACCGAGGTGCGCGTCTGCGGCTTTTTCGAGCACGGCGATCCGAAATTCCAGTTCAAAAGTCTGATCGCCGACCGTATCCAGGCTCTCGACGAGGGTCTGACGCTCGACGCCGAGGTGCTCTTCGAGGACGGGCAGGCCGGGATCATACTCTGGCGGGCCGGCGAGGTGTTCGGGTTCCTTCCCGTCGGCAGTTACTCCTTCCCGATGGCCCGCAACATCGCCTTCTCGCCCGGCGAGCGGATCGCCGTACGGGTCGGACGGTCGGACGGAAAGACCTTTTTCCGGCTGGCGCAGCCGCCGGTCAACCCCTGGGACTCCCTCTCCGGCATTGCCGAAGGGAAGCGCATCCGGGTGCAGGTGTGCGACGTGCGGGAGGACGAAATCCGGATCGGCTACGACCGGGTTTTCGGCATTCTGAAACCCTACACCGCCCGCCGGCCCGAGGCGGGCGAAACGGTCGAGGCGTTCGTCTCGCGTTTCTCTCCGTCGGAGGCTGTGCTGGAGTGTTTCACCACGGACTGCGACACCGTTCCGGACAGTCTCGAACCGGGGACCGAATACGACCTTCAGGTGGTGGCCCACGCCGCCGGGGCGGGCAAACTGTGGGCCTTGCAGCAGGAACGGCTGATCGAAATCGAACTGGAGCGGCCCGAAATGCCCGATTACGTCACCGGGTGCCTGCTCCGCCACGGCAGCCGGGTCCGCGTACGCGCCGAAGAGCGTGACGGCGTCCGCCGGGTCCGCCTGCTCTACGACAGGGAGTCCCTCTGGGCGCAGGCCGGCCTGCGCGAAGGCGACCGCTGCTACCCGGTCATCGCGGAGATACGCCCCGACCGGATGATCGTGACGCACCGCGACGTGATCGGCTATATCCCGAACGACGAACTCGACTGGAATTCGTCCCGGATCGTCGACCGCTCGGCCTACCGCCCGGGCATGCAGGTCGAAGCGCTCGTCCTGCGGGCCGACGCGGCGAGCGGCGAGCTGGTCTTCAGCCGCAAGGAGCTGCTCGAAGACCCCTGGCCGGCCTACCCCCACCGGGAGGGCGACACGACGGAGGGAACCGTCGCGGCGGTGCTGCCGAACGGCAACCTGCTCGTAAATGCCGACGGCATCGTGGGCGAGGTGCTGAAATACAATGTCTCGTGGTTCAATTTCCAGAGCGGAATGAACCGTTACAGGACCGGCGACCGGCTCCGGGTCCAGCTCGTGAAGTTCGACCCCGAAGCCCGGGTTCTGTTCCTGAGCGGAACCGGCGGCACCGAATCCCCGTGGAACGGGGTAAACTACCGAGTCGGCTCGAAGTATGAGGTAACGGTATTGCGGACCGACCGCATGGCCGTCATGGTCGCCCTGGACGGAATCATCGGCGAGATACCCCGCGAACGCATCGGGTGGATCACCCCGCCGAGCGCCGAAGGCGCATTCGCCGAAGGCGAGCGGATCGAGGCGCAGCTCATTTTCATCAACCGCACGAAGCGGGTGGCCCAGTTCAGCCGCAAGGCCGTGCTGCCCGATCCGTGGGGCGTTCCGATCGCCGAAGGCGACGTGGCGGAGGCGAAAGTCGTGGAAGCCACGGCGTCAGAGGTGCGTTTCGATGTCGGGGGCCGGCTGGGCGTCTGCTCCCGCGAAATGGCCCGCGCGTTCGTCGCCGGAGCCTGCGGCGACGTGCAGCCCGACGCGCTCTTCCACCCGGGAGAGCTACGCCGCGTACGCATCGAGGGCATCGACCGCCGCAACCAGCGCCTCTACGTCGGTTCGCCCGACCGGGAGGACTGCCGCCGGATGGTCGGCCAACGATTCGACATCACCGTCCTCGGCCGGGAACGGGCCGGGTACCGGGTCGAAACCGCCGGCGGCATCCGCGGCATGCTCTCCTTCGAACGCGCCACATGGAGTGCGCCGGAAACCTCGCGCCTCGCACCCGGCGAGCGTCTGGAGGCGCAGGCCGCGGCCTACGATTTCAAACGCGGCTGCCTGCTGTTCGACCATCGCACCCTGATTCCCGATCCGTGGAAATCGCTCCGTATCGCCCCCGAATCCTTCATCGAAACGCAGCTCGTCGCCTTCGACGCAGGATCGGCCATCGTGCGTTACGAAGGAATCGACCTGTGGCTTTCGCCCCGCGACACGGCGATCCTCGCCGGAAAGCCGTGGCTGGAGTCGGTCGCAGCCGACGAGCTGCCGGCAGACGGCCGTTTCCGGCTTTATGTCGCCAGGTTCGACGCCGGAAAGCGCCGGCTGCTGACGGAGCCGCGCCCGCAGCTCTCCGACGCATTCCGCAACGGAGCCGGGGCCGAAGTGGAGGTGAAGCGCTGCACCGAAGAGGGCATCCATGTCTTCTGTCCGGGCGAAGGGTGCTTCGGATTCATCCCCCGGGAGGAGATCATCTGGGGAATCGTCGACTCGGCCTGCTCGCTCTACGACGAAGGCGAGAGGCTGTGGGTCTGCCATCTGGATTACGACGCCGCCCGCGGCCTCTGCCGCTTCAGCCGGCGGCGACTGCTGGCCGGGGCCGCCGTTCCGTTCGTCGCGGGAGCGCGCCTCTCCGCCCGGATCACGCGCATCACCGAAAAACTCATGGTGGTGAAGTGCAACGACACGGAAGCCTCGGTGCTTCTCGGGGATACGACCTGGACCCCGCCCTTCCGGCTGGGCGAACGTTACCTGCCGACCCGCTACGCGGCGGGCGGAGAGATCGAGGCCGTGGTCGAACGACTGGAGAAGAGCGGAGTTCCGCGGCTCAGCATCCGCCGGCTGCAACCCAATCCGTGGCTTTACTGCCCGGTGTCGGACAACGATACGGTCGTCGCCGAAGTAGTCGGGCACTGCGGAGAGAAGGCGGCGGTCGAATACGCCGGCTATGCGGGCCTGATCGAAGGTCTCGCCCCGGGACTGGGTTCGACGCTCGTTCCGGGCGACCGGGTGGCCGTCTGTTGCAAAGCCATCGACCGGGAGCAGGGACGCCTTCGCTTCTCGCTCGTGAAAATCCTGCCCCGCCCGTGGGTGGAAGCCGGATTCCGGCAATACGGCACGGTGGAATGCACGGTCGTTTCGGTCGGTGACGACCGGACGCTCACAGTCGACGCGGCCGGTTATGCCGGCGTCGTGCCGTGCGGGGAGCTGGCATGGGGCGAACCTTCCGCGACGTTCGTTCCGGGCCAGCGTCTTTCGGCGGTGATCCTGCAAATCGACTACGAAGACCTCTCCCTCGCGTTGAGCCTCCGCTATGCCGAGGGCATTCCTCCGGCGGACATGCCGCTGCGCATCGGCGAAGCGCACCGCGTCCGGATCACCGACGTGCGGACCGCGGCGCGGAAAATGCCCGAGCAGCTCACCGTCGAGAGCGTCGAAATGCCGGCGCTGCGCGGCGTGATCTTCGCCCGCGACCTAGCCTGGGAGCGGGCCGGACGTTCGGCGGCGGCCTACCGCCCGGGCGAAGAGATCGAAGCGGTGGTCACCGACCTGATGCCGCGCAAACTGACTTTCAAGGCGAGCCTGCGCGACATGGTCGACGACACGCGGTCGCTCGACGACATCCGCCCGGGCGAGAAACTCGACGTGACGCTGCGCAAATTCATCCCGCAGGAGTTCGCCGCCGAAGTGACCTATTACGATTATGCGGGGCGGCTCACGCTCGACGCCGCCGTCTGGAGCGGCGTCGAGAATCTCGCCAACTTCTTCCGTCCCGGCCGCGAGATCGAAGCCGAGGTAACGGCGGTCGATCCCGACACGCGAAGCCTGGCGTTCCGACTGCCCGAAGACGAATATACGCCCGACTGGGAAGGCGTCCGGCTTACGGAGGGCGACACGCTCGAAGTGACGGCGGACTACGTGATGGATTCGGCCCTCTTCGTCAACTACCACGGAATCGTCGTGACCCTGCGCCGCGAGGAGTTGAGCTGGCTGCCGGTTTTCCGCATCGGGGAAAACTACCGTGACGGCGACACGCTCCGGGTGAAAGTCAAACGGTTCGACCGGGAGAGCCGCATTCTGAAATTCAGCGTCCGGGAGCTTCTGCCCAACCCGTTCCTGCAGGAGATGCCCTTTGCGGAGGGCGATCTGGTCCGGGGGAGCGTCATGCAGGTAGTTCCGCAAGGCATCTACGTGGATTGCAGCGGGTATCCGTGCTACATCGCCAATACGGAGTTCGCAGGCGAAATCCACCGCAACTACAAGGCGGGCGACGCGCTTCGCGCCCGGATTCTCTCCATCGACCCCGTGCAACGAAAAATCCGGCTCACCCGCCGCTGCGAAGAGCTGTCCGGCGAAGAGCTACGGTTCAGCCCCGGCGAATGGCTCTGGTTTACCGTGACGGAACGGACCGCCACAGGCCTGTGGGCCGAATACGAAGGCTATCGCGCCTTCCTGTCCGACACCGATGCCGGGTTCCGGGAGAACGAGAGCCCCAGTCAGCGTTACGGACCGGGCCAGCTGGTCCGGATGCGCGTGACGGGCATCGACGAAAAGGCCAATGCGCTCACCGTATCGGCCGAACTGGTCAGCGACTATTCGCAGTTCGACAGCTGTACCGTAGGCACGGTCGATGTCGCCGAGGTGATTCATGTGGCCGTCAAGGCGATCACGGTCTGCTTCCGGGGCATCTATTGCCGGGTTCCGCTCGAACGCGCCAGCCTCTTCCCGATCGCCAACGCCAAGATGCTCTACGCGGTGCGCGAACAGCTGACGATGGTCGTCGAAGCCGCCGACCCCGAGACGCGGACGCTGAAGCTCAGCGTGCAGCAGCGTTACAACGACTGGTCGGAGATCCCGGTGCGGCCGGGCGACCGGGTTTCGGGCGAAATCTGCTTCCGGTCGCCGCGCTTCGGACTGTTGCTGCGCGACGGCGATCTTTTCTACCGGGTGTGCGCCGAGAGCCGTTTCTGGCAGCCGGCGACCGAGCTTGCGCTCTACCCGATCGGCTCGCGCTGCGAGGAGGCCGTCGTGGAACGCATCGACCCCGATGCGCGGATGATCTACGTCTCGATCGGAACCCGCGCCGCGACCGACCCGTTCGAGCAGGCCCGGCTCCGCAACGGCGACATCGTGAAAGCCACGGTGGCCGGAGGCGACAAGACGGTCTGTGTGCTCCGCTGCGGGGAACTCTACCTCTCGATGCCCCGGGAGGAGGTTTTGCCGGGACATGCGCCCGAATGCGGCGACGAGGTCAAAGTCCGCGTACTGTCGGTGGACAAGGTCAAACGCACCTTCTACGTTTCGCAGCGCGCCGTAACGCACGATCCGCTGCTCACGTTCAGCGTGGGTCAGAAGGCGGAGGGCACGGTGCAGAGCCTGTTCGGAACGATGTGCCTCGTCCGGGTCAACGGACTCGTCGGAACGCTTCCGGTCAGCGAAGCGCAGATCAAGGCCATGAACATCCGGAGCGATGCGAACATAACGGTTTACGTTTCCGCCATCCGTTTCACGAAGCGGCAGATCACATTCTCACTCACGCCCACGACCAACAACGACCTGGCCATCGGCTCCCGCGTGCAGTGCACCGTAGTCAAGGCCACGGCGCACCATGTGTTCTGCACGTTCCCCAAACGGGGCAGGCTCTACGACGCGGCGATCCGGTCCTCGGAGTTCTACTGGAACCGCCCGACCGACGTGCCGTGCCAGCCGGGCGACCGGATCAACGCCGTCATCACGGGCGAAGAGATCATCGGCAAGACAAAGTACACGACGCTCAACGCCTGCGCGCTGACCCCCAACCCGCTGCTGACCTGCGAGACCGGCGACACGCTCCCCTGCACGGTGCTGGGGACGACCGCAGGCGGCTACCTGATGCGCTGCGGCGGAGCCGTCGGCTTCCTCCACTGCTCCGAGATCATGTGGCAGTACTGCGACCAGTGGCACGGCGTCTGGAAGCGCGGCGAGAAGGTTTCATGCCGGATACTGCACCTCTCGCCCGCGGAAGGCGGCCTGCTGCTGGGCCACAGACAGACCGTCGGCGATCCCTTCCTCAAACACACGCCCGGCGTCGGGAGCGGTTATCCGGCCACGGTGCGGCGCTCCTCGGACGAGAGCGTCGTCGTCCTGCTCGGGGACACCGGGATCGAAGCCACGATCTCCAAGGCCGACATGAAACTTTTCTTCACGGGCGTCGGCCAGTTTATCCCGCAGCCCGGCGCAACCATATCCGAGGTGACGGTCGTCCGCATCGAAAACCCCGGGGACCCGAAGCGGCGCCATCCCTTCGTCCGAGTAACCCTGCTTTAACCCACAACGATCCATGGATAACAAACTGCATTACGCGCATACCTTTTTCTGCGGCCACCTCGCCGCCGTCGGACGGGCCTCCGAAGTGCAGGCCGCCGACAAGCGGTGGCAGGCGGAAAAACCCCTGACCCGCGAGGCCTACGAACGGCTCAGCAGCATCTATTACGAGAGTTTCATTGATTCGCTCATGCAGGTCGACGGACAGACCTCGGGGGCGGTCTATGCCGACACGGCGCACCTGACCCTGGAAACCGACCGGCTCTGCACGCTGCGCCACCCAAAGCTCCCTGCCGCGGAATACGCCTTCAGACTGTGCCGGTTCCACCTCTTCTTCTTCCCCTACGACATCTGCCTTTTCGCCATGGAGATCGCCGAAGAGCCTGAAACGACGCTCGACACGCTGATCGCCGCACACGGCATTCTGCGCGAGACCTCCTGCTATGAGATCGCAGAGCAGGGGATTCTGAAATCGCAGATCGACGCCCCGGAGTACCTCGCCCTGCTGGAAGAGATCCTGCGGCTGTGCCCTCCCCGGCCGTCGGCCGAATCCCCGCGTCAGGGACGTTTCTCCGGCCTGACCCTCACCGGCAACAAGCTGAAATGTTTCCAGATCTTCATTTTGGACGACTTCTCGGACGAACTGCTCTTCGAACTGGGAACCTTGAGCCCCGTCGGCTGCGTCGCCGACCACAAACACGAATATTCCCCCTCCCAGGAATATTACGACCGGATCATCCGCACCCACACGATTTCGGCATTCCGCAACTGGAAAGCGCTGGCGCTGGTCGACAGTTTCACCGTGGTTGCAAAAAGCCGCACGGCCGCACAGATGTGGGTATGGCCCAACAGCTATTTCCGGCTGATCTACATCCATGCGCTTTACCAGAAGACGCTGCTCTTCGTCGTCAACCGGCAATTCCGCTCGGCCGCCAACGACCGGAAGTCCATCCGGCTGCTCCACAAAATGAAGGAGCAGGAGCATTGGTACGCCTTCTCGAATATCTCCTACAACTTCCTGCCGCAGCTCATCTACCGGGCCATCGACACCGGGCTGGACATCGCCACCGAGCGCGAACAACTGCACCGCCACCTCGAACAGGAGGCCGAACGCCTCGAAAAGAACTCGGAGCGGCGGCTGGCGGGCCTTATCCTCTTCCTGACGATGCTGACCGTCTGCTCGGCGACCTACGACGGCGCGTCGCTGGTCAAGGATTATTTCGGCTGGGAAAGCGGCACGACCCCGTTCCGGATTTTCGCCGCGCTCCTGCTCTCCGCAATCGTGATCACAAGCATCTCCGTCTGGCATTACCGGCGCAACAAATCCTGATCGGAGATGGAACGAATATCCTATTCGCCCGAAACGCTTTTTCACGTCCTGACCCATTTCGAAACGGCGGACGAAGCCCTGCGCGACAGCCTGCGCCGGGCGGGATTTACCGACGAGGCGATCGACGGCCAGCTACGCATGCCCGGGTCCAAATTCCTCCGCACTTTCGCCCTTTCTCCGCAGGAAGCCGTCGCGCGGCTGCAACGGGATTTCCCCGAATCTTTCACCGCCCTGCACCCCGGAGCCGACGGCCGGGTGCGCCTGTCGTTCCGCTACGACGCACCCGTCGGAACGAGCGGACTGGCGGCAGACGCGGAGCTGACGCCCGCCGAGCGGGCTACGGTTCGCAACATCCTGCGCAACGGATGCCCTGTCCGCACGGTCCGCACCTCCCGCACGATCTCCACCGGAGCCTGCCAACTGATCCTCGAACGCACCGGGGAGGCCGGGTATGCCCTGCGCACGCTCTTTCCCGGGGAACTCGCCCCTCCCCTTCCCCTGCCGGGCGAAGCCCCCGATCCTTTCTGGGCGACGCATCTCCTCATCGAATTCAACTGAATCCAGCCGTAACCGGGGACGGCATGCGCACCGGTTCCGAACCCGTTTTCCAACCAGTGCGGTGCAGATGCCGTGCATCGTGAAACAGATTTTTGATTTTAAGCCGGGGAGTTCCGTATATCGTGAAGAACGGGGCGGATGGATAGTACCTCAAGTATTATCCATTCATTTTTAGATAGAGTTGTAACTTAAAAAGTTATGACTCTATTTGCATATAGCAGGTAATGGTTAGGAAACAGTCGTATGCATTTGTTCGCATCTGCGTTCCATCTTGTCAAACAACTCCTGTTATTGAATACAAATTTAATAAAATGTCCCGATTTTTCAAATTGGATAATTTATTTAGAATGACTTCACCATGATAAATAGACAGTCCTCCAATGGTTATATTCCATCAAATGATCGTGAACAACAAAACTATCTCGGAGGATATGGGTTATCGTTCCGGAATATTGAGGAACATAAACACATTGACAAACGCTTGTACACTAATATAGAGCGTATGACTTTAAATATTTGGTTCTCCCGTCTCTAAATAGATTGAACCTGATAGATAAGCCGATTATATGCGATGTTGAACCGTTCACATAAATATCGATCGCTTCTGAATCGTACGATAAGCCCCGGGGATCTTTGATTTTGAAAACTAGCAAATCTCCGGGGCGATCTATGACGAATCGGTTATCGACCGGTGTGTTTATCGGGCATTGCCCCCTCCGGAACGTCAATTACGATGTCGTTTCTGTTTGCGAAATGAAGACGATCTTTCGGAACAGGAGCGACCCAACGGCATATTCGTCCGCGCCAGGGCATACGGGAAAAATCCGAAGGCCGAAAATAAAAGGGCTGTCTGTTATTCCCTCCACCCGGACCTTTTCCCGAATCAACCCAAAGTCAGCCACGTCCGACTCCGTTTCAAGGCTGCGCACAGTCTGCCGCCCAGAAAGAAAAGGCGATAACGCACAATAGTCGATGGAACGATTAATCGAAATATTCTTTCCAGATTTCCGGCACATCGAACGGATAATAGTTGTCGATCTCCGCGGCGAGAGTAACCAATTGTTTCCGTTCAGGACTTCGAATCACTCCATCCCGACATACGGCGGCCCGGACCACCGTCGAATCGGTCACGGTAAAAGGAGCTTCGTAAAGCGAAGCGTCGGGCGTCGGCGGGGTTCCGTCTAACGTGTAGCGAATCTCTGCGGGATATTTCTCACAGTCGAGAGTCACCTCAACCGCTCTATTTCCGGAACGAATGCGAGTCGTGATCTCAACTTCGTCGCTCAGCGTAAAAGTATTTAGCCCCCGTTGCTGCAACAGTGGGATATGGGAGTTCATCCGGACTTTGAAATCGCTCCATTCGCGCTTCTCCTGCGGTGTCCATGCCAATTCTGCCACAGCCAGCAGACGCGGAAAGATCATGTATTCCTGTTGCTCTTCATCTTCGATATATTCAGCCCACGTACATCCCTGCACACCGACGATGCGGTCGGCGCGATCCGCCCGGATCGGCTCCACGGCCGCAGGGTCCACGAATTCGGCCCGGATGATCGACTCGTTGCGGGCCGCCGATTCCGGATCAGCCGGCACCGGCTCGAAAGCGTACATCTTTTTAATGGGAGAATATCCGTACATGGCACGCGGCTGAGTGGAAGGATCGGCCTGATACCAGTCGAAATAGAGCACTTCACCGGGTGTCATTACGGCATAATTGCCCCGATTAGCGGCTTCGATAGCCCCTTTCTGTCCACGATACGACATAACCAAGGTTTCGGAATGCAGTTCGTTGTGCAGTATTTCATCCCAGCCGACCATAACCCGCCCTTTCGAAGCGAGAAAATCCTGGATACGGGGGATCATATAGGGTTGGAGTCCCTGTATCCCGTCAAGTCTCTCCCGCTCGATCAGGGCCTGGCATTTCGGACAGGTCGCCCAGGCGACTTTCCGGGCCTCGTCGCCTCCGATATGGATGTATTTCGAAGGGAAAAGCTCCATAACTTCGGTAAGCACATCCTCCATAAAAGTATATACCTGTTCGTTGCCGACACAAAATTCTCCCGTCGTATAAGGTTTGCCCGTACAGCACAACTCCGGATAGCCGATGAACACGGCGTCGGAATGCGCCGGGAATTCGATCTCGGGAATGACCGTAATGTGCCGCTCGGCGGCGTAGGTCACGATCTCACGGATGTCCTCTTTGGTGAAATATCCGCCGTAAGCGCCCGGAGTTCCCTCGGGAAGATAGCGACGGTCGTTCTGGTCCCACCATGCATACCAATCCCGCTGCGTGCGGAATGCCCCTTCGGCGGTGAGCCGCGGATATTTGTCGATCCGGATGCGCCAACCACCGTTATCGGTCAGATGGAAATGGAATACGTTGAGTTTGTAGCGGGCCATTTCGTCCAGCATCTTCAGCACCTGACTTTTCGGAAAGAAATGCCGCGATACATCCATGTGCATGCCCCGGTAGGCAAACCGGGGCCGGTCGCTGACCCTTACGCAAGGAATACCCTTGTCGGTCATCAACTGTTCCAGCGTCCGTTTCCCATAGAAAATGCCGGTCTGGGTGGCGGCCGTGAGTCTCACCGACGAGCGATCGACCGTAAGTTCGTATCCCTCCCGTCCCAGCGCATCCATCCGGGAATTGTCCACAACTACGGTCGTGAAGTCGTCCACCGTCGTGTTTCCCGGCTGAAAATACCCGGACAGCACCTCCATTTCCGCCGGGCGCGGAATGAGATTCACCCGAATCGCTTCGTGTGAACAGCACCCGGAAAGGGCCATTAAACAAAGAAAAAGAATAGAGACTCCCCAGCCCGAACGGATACGTCCCGGCAACAATCGTTCATTCATGTCCAATTGATTTTTACATAAAATACGGCCCGGCCGTCAAGCCGGGCCGAAACATTCCTATTTACAGGACCACACGGTTATCTGCACTTCGGCAACATTCACATCGGAATCCTCGACCACATTGCCGTCGGCGTTCACCCGGGAGGTGATCTCGCATTTCACATACCGGTAGGTCGCATTTCCCTTGTCGAATTCGATCCGCCCGGTCGTGACCTCGGCTCCGGCGTCTTCCGTAGGTTTCGTCCGGTCGGAAGTGAAAGTCGTGATCAGCGTCCAACTTTCGTTGCCGCCCCGATAGTCCTCCGGAGCATTGCTTCCATAGATATTCATCGTGCGGAGCTTCTGGCCGCCTTTGCCTCCGAATTTGTTCCAGTAGGTGAGCGTAATGCCCTGACATCCGGTTCCCAAATCCACATACCACGACGGAACAGTGCCTTTTTCTGCCTCCCCAACTGCGTCGGGGCCCCAATAGAGGTCCTTGTGCTCGTCGCTCCCGTCCATGATACCGTCATAAAGATACGAATCGTATTTTACGGAACCGTCCCAGTCGGTGAATACGGACGAAGCCCAGAAATTGTCATATCCGGGATCGGCTGCGCCGCTGATGGGAAGCGGCGCCGAGGACCAAACCTTATTCAGGTCGTCGTCGGTCTGGAAGTGATCCTCGATCGTTATGCTCGCATCCCACGGAGCATAGGTCAAACCCAACGTCAGTTCAGCATTCTTCAAGATCTCTTCCGCACGGCCTTCAAGCCGCGTGAGTTTGTCTGCCGGAATACTTCCGGAAAGACGTACGACGAAATCCTCATACGCGTCGCCCCGGAAAACCCGAAAATCCATCTTCACATTGGCCCTCGTCTCGTCCGAAGGCATCAGCACACTCCGGGCTGAAAAAACGGTTCCCTCTTTCGTCAGCTCGATCCGCTTCGAAGCAGGCTCCCCCGTCGAAAAGTCGTACTGCCCCGTAAGGTCGACCCGGTCGTAGAGATCGCCTACGGTAAGTTCCACGGCCGTGACATCATTCGGGACATCGGTCAGGCGGACATCCAAGGCCCCGACCAGCCGTTGCAGGTCGGAGACGGGAACCGTCGCGCCGACATTCCGGGAAACGGACGCCGTACCGAGCACCATATCCGGAATAGTCTCGTTCATGTCCGTTACGGTCACGGTTGTGTTCTTTTTGGCCTCGTCCGAAGCCTCATAGAAAACATGAGGAACATCACGATCCATCATCAGCGCGACAAGCGAATAAGCCGCCTTTTCCACCACGAAAGGTTCGAGATCGCCGAACGAGTCGGCATGCTGGTATTTATAGCAGTCGGATGACATGTCGTTGAAAAGGTAGAGCGACACCCCATACTCACCGAGCCCCTCGAAGCCATCGCTTTCGGATGCAAGAACGGGAACGATCTTCCAAAGCTGATCCCCCTCTTCCGGTCTTTCGGATTTCGCCTTGTCCTCGTCGCACGAGCAAAGCAGAACGAGCGTGAGCGCAGGCAGTAACAGAAGGCGTGCAAGGCGACCCGCCCATCCGCAGGCATTCCCGACATTCTGTTTTTTCATCATCATGGCTTTCATATTATATACTTGATTCTTCAGGCCCCGCAGGCCCACACGACTGCCGTTCGGGGCGATGCCGGGAACGGACCGTTAAAGTCCGCTCCCGCAAATCCCCATTCAGCGTATCGCAGGAGGAGAACTCCCCTCCGACAATTATTTGAACTCCCAGTAGGAAACCTCTACCTCGCCGACATTCACGTCGAGCACATCCGTAATGGTCGCACCGTCAGGATTGACCTTAGATGTCATCACGCATTTTACATACTGATAGGAGACGCTTCCATCCTCCGAGAATGCGATCTTGCCCGTCGTCACCTGCGCCCCGGCGTCCGTGGTCGGAGTGGTCTTGTCGGAGGTGAAAGTCATGATCTTCACCCAATCCGCATTGCCACCGCCGTAATCGGCTCGCGTATTGCTTGCGTAAATGTCCATCGTCTTGATTTTCTGACCGCCCTTACCGCCAGCCTTGTTCCAGTAGTCGATGGTCACGCCCTGCTTGGCAGCGCCGAGGTCGATATACCAGACGGGAGCCGTGCGGTCCCATTCGTCAGGACACCAATAGTTGCTTCCGTCCGTTTTGTTCCCGTCATAAAGGTTGTACTGCCAGAATGTCTCGCCCCAGCCGGAATCGCCTCCATCGGACGACGCCCAGAAATTGTCGTATCCAGGAGCGGCTGAACCGCTGATTGGAAGGGCTGTCGGACCCATCCACTGCTTGTCAGGGGTAGTCTCGTCGATGGTAAAGCTGTCGGAAAGATTCACCACCGTGCTGTCCCAGGCCGCGTAGGTAATCGCCGAGTTGAGGTTGACCTTTGAGGAGGAACTGCCGGCTTCGACCGTCGTCGCCAGTTCATACTGCCCGTTGGCCGCGATCCGGCCCGCAGGGGTGCTGGTGTAATCCGTGCCGTTGACGCTGTAAGTCAGCGAGAGGTTGGAAGCCTCCGTATCGGTAGGCATCACGATAGCATTGCCGACGAACTTGCCTTCGGCATTCTTGGTGAGTACAAGACTTTTCGATGCGAACGCAGCTCCGCTCTTGGAAAACGCTCCGTCGAGACTCACCTGATCGTACATGTTGCCGATCGTCAGGGTGATGCTCTCGGCATCGACGTTCTCCAGTCCGCTGACCGTCACCGTGACCGATGCCACGACGCGCTTGAGCTGGAGTGCGGCCGCCGCGCCTTCGGCACCGACCGTAACGACGTCGGAATTACCGACCAACAGTTCGGGAATCTGAGCCGAAATGTCGGTTATTTTGACACGTGCATCGGCAACGGCATTCGAAGCGGCGACACCCGTAAAAGTGAGATTCGTCTCGTCGCTGGAAGCGACGGCGTAAACGGTGTAGCTGCCCGGCTCGACCGAGAAAGAACCTAAAGCCGCAGCATCGGCGGCGCTCTTTGCATCCGCAATGTTACCCTCCGACACCAGAATCGCCCGGTGTGCATAAGCAGCCTCGGCGGCATCCGCCGAGCGGGTCTCGATCTTCAGTTTCGGTCCGTTGTCGGGAGTACCTCCCGGAATCTCCTCCGAAGAGGAGCAGCCCGTCAGAATCATACCGGCCAGCATGGCGACGGCAAATGTGTACATGGAATACTTTTTCATAATTATGCGTTTAAGGTGGTTAATAAAATCTTTTTATTGATTTCAGGCGGTTATTCGAACGTCACGTTCCGGACGTATCCGTTTATCTCCAGATGAGGCCCCGATCCGTCGGTTACCGGCGCGCCGTTGACCGTGAAGTTCCCGATCGTCACTCCGTCGATCGACTGCGCGTCGCTGCGTCCTCTGATCCAGCTCGGAGTCGCCCGCGTACCGGTATAGGCGATGTTGCGCAGGGTGATGTTCCGGGCCCATTGTCCATAAAGTCCGTCGAACGCCCAGGCGTTGGTGAAGTGCGCGCAGAAAACCTTTCCGCCGTCGATGTCCTCGACAATGATGTTTTCGAACGCAATGTCCTCGAACGTGCCGTCGTCGGCGATCATCACCGCCATTGCCCCGGGATAAATCCCGTCGTCCTGACGGTTTTCCAGCACAATGTTGTCGTGGAACCGGATATTCCGGAATGCAATGCCCCGCGCCTCGGGGCCTACGAGCATATTGTGCGCCTTGTCGGCCCAGAAAACGCAGTTGCGGATCTCGTAGTTGCAGACCTCGAAATCGCGAAGCCCGGCAACCATCCAGATCGCCCCGTCGGAATAGGAGCCGTCGGTATTCGTATGGGAAGCGATGTATTCGGGCGTGGCATTGAAAGCCTTGATGGTCACGTTATCGTCGTAGTTACGCTGGAAGGTGTTTTCGACCAGCACATCGCGGCAGCAGATGAAATCCATGCCGTCGGAGTTCATGATCCAGCCGATCTCCTTGATGTTGTCGATATGCACGCCCGTGCTTCCGACGATCTTGAGCGTCCAGTTCGGCGTGTCGCGCAGCAGGATGCCCTCGATCTTCAGATTGTCGCAATTGCGGAACTCCATCTGCGGCCGCCGGCCGGCGCCGTGATCCTCCTGCGACGAACAGAAAACACCTCGTCCTCGAATTGTAAGGTTGGCGGCATTTTCAGCCTCGATCCGTCCCAGCACGACCGCCCCTTCATCGAGATAGAGAATACGGCCGCTTTCATTCGCAATACGGATCACACCCGCATTGTGCACCCCGGGACCGAAATAAGTTACATTGGCACCCATCGGGATCGCCGTGTCGGGCAGGTCGGGCAGGATGAAGAGGTTCTCCATCCGGTTGTCGTCGAACTCCACCGAAACCTTTTGCGCGGGATCGCCCAGTTCGAACTCGACGCTGTTCGGGGTCTGCACGTCGGGCACGATGCCGTAAGAGAGCGGACGAATCTCCACTTTCGAAAACGTCCCCGCACGGCGGGTCACACGGACCTTCAACGGAGCGGCGAACGCATCGGTGAACATTGCAAAGCCCATGTCATGCTGGACGTACCCCGCAGCCGGATTGGCGGCATAGTCCGAAACTTCGGCATTGTACACGAAAATCTCTTCCCAGCATCCGTTGCGGAAAATCTCCACCGTGAAATCGTCATTGGCCGGACGGTCGTCCATGGCGGGCAGCCCGTCGTCGGGAATCGTCGTCGGAGCGTCCCAGGGGAGATAGCTGATCACGGGCGTAAGTTTCAGGTCGGTATCGTCCTTAAATTTCGCCGCGACCGAAAGCGCGTATTTCCGATTAGCCTCGATACGCGTTTCCTGCACGGAAACATAATTCTTTCCGTTGATCGTGAAGCGGAACTCCAACGTCGCGGAGGCTGTGTCAGTCGGCAGGACGACGGCCTGGCCGACATAACGTCCCGCGCTGTTCCGAGCCAGCACGATCGCCTTTTCGGAAAATTCAGCCCCGCTGTTTCCGGGCGTTCCGTCGGAGGCGATCCGGTCGTACATCCGGGGAATCGAGACCGTGATACTTTCGCAGGAGAGCGCTTCCAGCCCCACGACAGTCACCGTAAGGTGAGCCACGGCCCGCTTCATCCCGACCGGAGCCGAAACCGATCCGGCGACGGCTTCGAAACGGCTGTTGCACCCGATCAGCAGGTCGGGAATCGGAGCGGTCATGTCCGTTATCCGGACGCCGTACTCCGACAGAGCGATCCCCTCCGCTGCCGGAAAGGTCAGATTATCCTCGTCCGCAGCAGCAACCGCCAGCATTCCATAGGTTCCCGGCTCTACCCGAAACGGTGCGAGCGCCGCGGCGGATGCCGCAGAGACGGACTGCGCAACAACGCCTTCACGGATCAGGCAGACACGGTGGGCATAGGCGGCCTCCGCAGTCACGGACTGCGGTACGGCCCGCACCATAGCCATTCCGCCCGCAACCAAGTCCGAATCGCACGCGGAGTCGGAGCAGGCGGCTGACAGCGCGGCCGTACACAGGGCAAGAGAGGTTATTAAGATTCTTCTCATGACAAAAGTCTATTCGAACGTTACGTTTCGGACATATTCATTGATCTCCAGATGGGGGCCCGATCCGTCGGTTACCGGCGTGCCGTTGACCGTGAAGTTCCCGATCGTCACTCCGTCGATCGACTGCGCGTCGCTG
>OLRA01002569.1_pt1 | contig 17888 bp, 9 predicted proteins | sample 1673011 | NCBI WGS metagenome assembly OLRA01 (sample SAMEA3136746, study PRJEB25190) | human gut metagenome | reverse complement strand
TATACTTATTATAATTATATTATAAACCTAGACGCACTAAAATGGTTTTTAAGACGTTTTAAGATTACAGTAAATAAGTTATCGTTTATAATTAATTGTAGAAAACAAACATTATATAAGTTATACTAAAAATGATACAAAATGTTTATTATTATGGGTTTTCTAAAAATCATTAAAAAGTGGTAAAAAGACGACGCACGAGAATCGTTTTTAAGGCGTTTTTATTTTTAAGACATATAACTTGTTGTCTGAAAAATGCGATAAAATAAGGCTTTAGAGGATTTTTAGAAATTTTGAGAAGATGATTAATAAAAGAACCAATAAATTATAAAAAATATAAGGAAATGAAACTTATATAAAATAGAACTATGGTAGTATTGCCAACTCCTGCCTCGTTATTCGCAAAACTTTGATAATATAAACCAAATGTAACCTCTTTTTATGTCTAATAGGATACATATATTATTCAGCATAAAAAATGTAGTTATTGAAATAATATCTAACAAAAAGTTAATTAAAAAAATTAGCTTTATTTTTTTGCCTTCAAAATAAAAATTTAGGAGGTAATTTTAAATGAAAAAATCAATATATGATTTTAAAAGAAAGTATGCAGTACAAGATGAATTATTAAACGAAGGAACTTTAGAAGGATTAGATGAAAGAACATTACACGAAACTATAAAAGCAATGTTAGTGAATACAACTAAAGACTGTATTAAATATGAAAACTGGATGGATCCTGATATGGCAGAAATAAGTAAGTTACTTGTTAAAGAAAATAAAACAGAAGATGATATGAAAAAAATAAAAAATGCCCAAGACAGGTTAAAAAATTCATTACATTTTGCTCAAATATCAGAAAATAGTTTATATACTTTAATCTATCAAATGTTATTATCTGAAGATATAAAGCGAGTTTTTAAACAAGAAATACCATTGATGTATAATGACCTATATTATCTAATAGATATGGAAGATGAAATCGCAGAGAGTATTGAATTTTCACTTTCAGAGCTTTATGAATCTCCAAGCTTTAAAGAAATATGTTCACTTATAAATGAAACTATTGATGACTTTATTGAAAATGCAGAAGAATATATAGAGAATGTAAAAGAACGAGATTTATATGAGCAATTTGTAAGTTATAGAGAACAATACAGAAAAAGTAAGGAAGAAAAGGAGAATGCCAATGAGTAAAGTTATAGCAATAGCAAATCAAAAGGGTGGAGTTGGAAAAACAACTACCACTTTTTCTTTAGGTGTAGCTCTTGCTAAACAAGGAAAAAAAGTATTACTTATTGACGCAGATCCACAAGGCGATTTGACCACTTGTATGGGATATTATAATCAAGATGAATTGCAGAATACCATTGGAACTTTAATGTCTGATACAATATGTGATAATGAGATAAATGCGGAGAATAGCATACTTCATCACAAAGAAGGTATAGATTTAATTCCATCTAATTTAGATTTATCTGCAATAGAGTTTTCTTTGGTAAATGCAATGAGTAGAGAGTTTACACTTAAAAATTCTATAAGAGAAATAAAAGATAATTACGATTATGTTTTAATTGATTGTATGCCCAGCTTAGGAATGATAACCATAAATGCACTGGCTTGTAGTGACAAAATAATAATTCCAGTACAGGGAGAGTATCTTGCTGCAAAAGGTATGGGACATTTATTAAAGACAGTAAATAGAGTTCATAAACAAATAAATCCCAATTTAAAAATTGGAGGTGTCTTGCTCACTCTTGTTGATAAAAGAACTAATTTGTCAAAAGATGTAAGAGATACGATAAATGAAAATTATGGACACTATGTAAACATATATAATACTGAAATTCCTAAAGCTATAAATACAGCAAAATCTACATCAACAGGGAAAAGCATTTTTGAGTTTGATAAAAATAGTCCTGTCGCAGAGGCATATAAAAATTTAGCAAAGGAGGTATTAGACAATGAAAGAACAAGAACAAAAAATGAAACTTCCAAAGCTAGATGATTTGTTTACAATTCAAGAACAGAGAGATTATGAAAAAGCCGAAAAAGTTGAAGAAATTAATATAAGTAGTATCAAAGATTTTCCTAATCATCCTTTTAAAGTAATTAATGATGAAAAAATGCAAGAAATGGTTAAGAGTGTAAAGGAATATGGAGTAATATTACCTGTTATAGTTAGACCAAAAGAAGATGGAACTTATGAAATGATTTCTGGACATAGAAGAAAAAGAGCTTGTGAACTTGCAGGAATAAAACAAATAAGATGTATAGTGAAAGATTTAACAGATGATGAGGCAACAATTCTTATGGTTGATAGTAATATTCAAAGAGAAGAAATATTGCCTAGCGAAAAAGCATTTGCATATAAACTTAAATTAGAAGCAATGAAACATCAAGGAAAAAGAATTGATTTAGAAAAAAATGAAACTTCGACACCAGTGGTGTCAAAGTTGAGAACTGATGAAATACTAGGAGAAGAAGTTGGAGAAAGTAGAGAAAATATAAGAAGATATATTCGTCTTACATATTTAATACCAGAGTTATTAGAAGAAGTTGATAATAAAAGAATAGCTTTTAGACCAGCCGTAGAATTATCTTATTTAGAAGAAGATTATCAATATGTAGTTTTAAATAAATTACAATATGACGAGGTTTCTCCTAGTTTAAGTCAAGCTATAACATTAAAGAAAATGCAACAAGAAGGAACTATATCTGAAGAAAAAATAGAGAATTTGTTAGATAAAGAAAAACCAAATCAAAAAGAGTTCATAAAGATACACAATGATAGAATAGAAAAATATATACCAACTAAAGTCAAAGACTCTGGTAAGATAGAAGATTTTATTATCCAATGTGTGGAAGAACACAACAAAAGGGAAAGATTAAAACAAGAACGAAATGCTCGATAATGTGTGTGAACAATAGATTTACAAGTAGTTTTATTTTTTTGTGTGAACACATTACAAAGTTTTCCCTTACAATCCCTTTTAAATACATACTATATTACAAACTAAAAAAGAATTATTATATTAAATATATATAATGCTTTATACATTTGTTTTTATATCTAGAAAGCATATAATTAAGCTATAAGGAGATGGTAGTAGTGAAAAGTAAAAAGATATTAGTTTTAATAATTATAGCCTTAATAGTGATATTATTTGCAAATATCATGATTATAAAATCAAAGAAATTTAGTAAGATAGAAAAAGAGAAAGAGATTGTAACTGAAATAAATAATACTGATAATGAAGAAATAGAAAATACTGAAGTGATGGTTTTTAAAGATGATATAGAAAAACAAGAGAAAGTAGAAGAAATACCACAAGAAATTGATACCGTAAAATATAATATTCAAGAAGAAACAAAGGAAAATTCAATAGCAACACAAGATAAAAAAGTAGAAAGTTCAAAACCAGTAGAACAAGCCAAAACAATACCTGTTACTACAAGTAAAAAGACCGTAGAAAAAGAAACAACGACAGTACCAGAACAGCCAAAGGAAGAAAAACAAAGAGATATAAAACAATCTGAAGAAGCGAAGTGTTCTGATACCAAACATGGTGTAGGAGTTGGAAACTCAAATAAATGGTTTAGCTCAAAACAAGATGCAATTAATTACTATCAAGGAATAATTAAAACTTGGGGAGATAAATGGGAAAAATTTGAGATCAATGATGAAACATATCAAAAAAATTGTCCGTATGGGTATGAAACTTGGTCATGTCCGTTTTGTGGAAAATGGACAATAAACTTTTATTATAATTAAATAAATTATTAAAAATATAGAGCAGGTAGAGTATTACTTGTTCTTTTTTTATGAAAAATAGGAGGTAAAATTTTATGAAAATAAAAAAAGTTAATAAAATATTAGCTAGTATAATGTTATTTTTAATATTATTTAGTATAATACAACCTGTTTTTGCAGCATCGGGAAGTGGAAAATGGTCTGGAGGTCAATATGCCTCTGGAATGAAAACCACCGATAATGCAAATGGAACAACAGGTGTGTTAATAAGAAGATTAAATAATTTAAATACAGGAGAAAGGAGAACCGTATTCTGTGCAGAACATGGAATAGATTTTAAAACAGGAGCTTCATATAATGGAGTTTATTATACACCAACTAATTCAAACATTAGAAAGGCATGTAAAGTTGCTTATTTAGGATGGTATAAAAATAATGGTGGATATACAGTAGATGGAGGAATTTTAGCTAATGATATGAAATGGGTAAAATGGGATTATGTGTTTACTCAACAATATATTTGGGAAATTCTTGGACAAAGCAATGCAACATTTATTAAGTCAGATGAGCAACAAGGATATATAGACTTTAAAAATAGAATAAATAATGAAATAGCAGATATCGAAAAAAGACCTAGTTTCAATGGGTCTACAATTACAATTCAAGCAGGAGAAACAAAAACAATAACTGATTCTAATGGAGTTCTTGCAGAATATGGAACAATTGATAATACAAAAGATGGAATAAGATTCGTTCACCAAAATGGTAGTAATTCAATGACTATTTTTGTAGATGAAAATACAAATTTAGAAAATTATAGAATTTCAGATAATACTTTTAAAGAGTGGGGAATGATAAAAAACGGAACAGAAGATAATGATACAATGGTTTATTTTGAATTCGCAAGTGGTGTTCAAAACCAATTATATTGTATGAGTTATAATGATCCAGTAACATTAAATTTTTCACTAGAAATTGAAACATTTGGAAGATTGGAGTTACAAAAATTAAATACAAATGGAGATTTAGTAAATGGTGCAGTTTTCAAAGTAAGAGGAGCAAATGACTATAATAAAGACGTTACTGTTACTAATGGAAAGATTACTATTGATAAATTAAAAAAAGGAACTTATACAATAAATGAAATATCAGTGCCTTTTGGGTATTTAATAGACACAAAATCTTATGATGTAGAAGTTAAAGTAAATCAAACAGCAACAAAAGCAATAGTAAACGAAGAACCAACTGGGGAAATCAAAGCATATAAAACAGATAATTATAATAACAAACTAAAAGGAGCAGAAATAGCATTATATGCAAGAGAAGATATAAAAAATGTTGCAGGAACAATTACATGGTATAAAAAAGGAGAATTGATAACAAAAGCCATAACTAATGATGATGGAATGGTACAATTCTCTAATTTACATCTAGGAAAATACTATGTAAAAGAAACAAATGCACCAGATGGATATTTATTAAACTCAAAGGAATTTGATGCTGAATTAAAATATAAAGATGCTAACACAAAAATTATATATATTGATGTTACAGGAATAAAAGATGAAGAACCAACAGGAACAATTACAATAATAAAGAAAGATGCAGAAACTGGATCAGTACCACAAGGAGATGCAACATTTAATGGTGCAGTTTATAAAGTTTATGCAAATGAGGATATATATAATAAAGCAAAAACTAAAAAATTCTATTCTAATGGAGATTTAGTTGCAACAAGAACTATAAATGAAAAGGGAGAAACAGAAGATATAAAAAATCTTCCTTTAGGAAAATATATTGTAAAAGAAGAAATTAATCCAACTGGATATATGTTAGATAAAAATACCTACAATGTAGAATTAAAATACAAAGACCAATACACAAAAGTAATAGCAGATACTAAAACAAGTTTAGAAAATGTTAAGAAAATGGGAGTACATATATTCAAATCAGGAATAAAAGAAAATTCAGGAGAAACACCTGGATTAGAAGGTGCAGAATTTACAATTAAATTAAATTCAGCAGTAGAAAGAGCTTATGCACAAGGATATTCTTACGAAGAAGTTTGGAATGGAATTGATGAAAATGGAAACAAAGTTAAAGTTGATAGCAAAAGAGTTAAATCAGCTCAAGCTATTGCACCATCTTATGCTGTAATAGTAACAGATAAAGATGGAAATGCTTACACAAAAAATAACTTGCCTTATGGAAAATACATTGTTAAAGAAACAAAGACACCTACAGATTATGAAACAGCAGTTGATTTTACATTTTCTATTACAGATGATGAATCAGAAATTAAGGAAATAGCAAAGAAAACAAAGCATATCGTTGTTAATAATGAACAATTAGAAACATATATTAAATTGATCAAAAAAGATTTAAAAACAGATAAACTTGTTACATTAAATTCTACAACATTTGAGATAAAAGCTACAAAAGACATATATGATAGAGCTACTAAAAAAATATTGTTCAAAAAAGGAGAAACTATCTCTCAAAAAATAGGAAATACAACATATACATCATTTACAACTAATGCAGATAATATAGTTGTTCCAGATAATTCATTTAATAGTAAAAATGATGATAAAGCAACAATCACTACACCATTAAAATTACCAGTAGGTAGTTACGAAATAACTGAAATAAAAGTTCCAACAGGATTTTTACAATTAGAGGAAGCAGTTAAATTTGAAATAAAAAATGTAAAAGATTATGACAAAGATAAAGATGGAGATTTTATAAAAGAAGTTATTATTAAAAATGAGCAACCAACAGGAACAATTAAATTAGATAAAACAATTAGCGTAAGAGAAGATGCAGATATATCTTTAATTGATACATCAGATTTATCAGGTATAGAATTTAAGCTTTCAGCAAAAGAAAATATTATTGACATGTCAGATGGTAGCGTTATTTATGAAAAAGGACAAGAGATTAAAAAATATAATCTTACTAAAGATGGAAAACTAGAAATAACAAATTTACCAATTGGAACTTATGAAATTGAAGAAACAAAAACTTTAAATGGACTTGTATTAAATACAACAAAATATGAAGTTAAGTTTGAACAAAAAGACTTAACAACAAAAGTTTATACTGAAAAATTAGATATATCAAATGATACAACTCTAGTAGAGTTTTCTAAAACTGATATTACAGGAGATAAAGAACTTAAAGGGGCTAAACTATCTGTGTTAGATAGTGATAATAAAGTTATAGATGAATGGATATCTACTGATAAAACTCACAAAATTGAGGGACTTGTAGTAGGTAAAGAATATATACTAAAAGAAGAGATAGCTCCAGAGGGCTATGTAATAGCTACAAGTGTTAAATTTACAATAGACGATACAAATAAAATTCAAAAAATAAATATGAAAGATAAAGTTGTTTCAATGTCTAAAACTGATATTGGAGGTAATGAAGTAGAAGGTGCTAAAATTCAAATCATAGATAAAGATGGAAATATTGTTGATGAGTGGATTTCTACTAAAGAAGAACATAAGATTAAAAATCTAATCGAAAATGAAACTTATACTTTACATGAAGAAACAGCTCCTAATGGATTTGTAAAAGCTACAGATGTTACCTTTAAAGTAACTGATGAAAAGAAAGATCAACGCATAGAGCTAATAAATAAAGTAGTTGAAGTTACAAAAACAGACTTAACTAATGGAAATGAATTAGAAGGAGCAGAATTAGAAGTAATTGATGAAAATGGAGATACAATAGATAAATGGACATCTGCAAAAGAACCACATCAAGTAAAAGGTCTTGAAGAAGGTAAAACATATGTATTAAAAGAAACAACAGCACCTTATGGCTACGAAATTACAGAAGAAATAAAATTTGTTGTAACATCAGAAAAAAATACACAAAAAATTGAAATGAAAGATATGCCAATATTAAAGAATGTAAAAGTAGTTAAAGTAGATTCTGAAACTAAAGAAACTATAAAAGATAAATTTATTTTTGGTATTTATGAAGATTCAGAATGTACAAAGCTAATTAAAGAAGTAAAATCTGACAAAGAAAATGGAACAGCCTTATTTGAAGAATTAAGATATGGCACATATTACATCAAAGAAATAAAAGCACCAAAAGATTATGAATTATCTAGTAGAGTAGCAAAAGTTGAAATCAATGATAAAGGAATATTCGTAGATAATGAACAAGTAGAAGAAAAAGATAGCACAATAGAATTCACTTTTGAAAATAAAAAAATAGAAGTTCCTAAAACAGGAGATGAAAGCAAAATTAAATTATTTGCTGGAGCAATTATATTATCTTTATTAGGAATTACTTATATAGTTATTCGTAATCATAATAAGAATAAACAAGAATAGTTTAATTTAAGAGAGGTTAATAAAAATACAAAATTAATCTCTCTTTTTCTGTTTATACATAAGACAATAATTAAATGATATGATATAATCTTCTCAAATAGTAATTTTTGAGGGGAGATTATAATGTTTGAAAAAAAGAAAAAGCTAGAATTAAATAATGAAGAATTGAGAATATTGCGTTATTCTTTAATAGATTTTAGAAATAATTTATTAAAACAAAATAAATATGTTGATGTGGTTGATGAGGTACTGGTAAAATTAAAAAATAAGATGAAGGTAAATAAACACGATTTAGGACTTATAATTAATAGTTTATATGAAAGTAGAACAGCAATGGTTAATGAGAATAAAGACACAGAAGCAATGGATTATTTTCTTTTAAAGCTAATTAGAATTCATGATACTCTATAATAATTAAGAATTGTACATAAGTAAGGCCTAGTTCTTTTTGACAATATTAAAACATTTATTTGAAAATGTGTTATAATATTGATAAATTTATCAAGTTAACATAGAAAAGAGGAAAAATATTGAATGATAAAAAATATATAATAGATATTCCTGAATTGATGAAAGAATGGGATTATGAAAAAAACAAAGAGTTAGGTTATTATCCTGAAAAGATATCTTATGGATGCCATACAAAAGTATATTGGCACTGTAATAAATGTAATAACATATGGCAAGCTGCTCCACATGATAGATATAGAAAAGACGGGAGAGGAAATGGATGCCCTGAATGCAAAAGAAACAAATTATCATTAAAACATTCAACACCCATTCTTGGAGTAAATGATTTAGAATCTCAATTTCCAGAAGTTTTATGTGAATGGAATTATGAAAAGAATGGCGATTTAAAACCAAATCAGTTTTTAAAAAAATCTGGATATAAAGTTTGGTGGAAATGTATATTTTGTGGTAATGACTATTTGGCTGAAATAAGAAGTAAAGTTAGTAGAGGATTAGGTTGCCCTGAATGTGCAAGTAAAAGAACTGGAGATATAAATGCAACACCAGTTATTGGTGTTAATGATTTAAAAAGCTTGTATCCTAAATTATTAGATGAATGGGATTATGATAAAAATCCTAATTTGCCAGAAAATTATATGGCTAAATCAAATAAAAAAGTATATTGGAAATGTAAGTATGGACATAGTTGGGAAGCAAGTATTGTAAATCGAGTCAAAGGCAGAAATTGCCCAATATGTAAGAAAGAATATAAAGTATCATATCCTGAAAAAGCTATTTTTTATTATATTAGTCAAAATTTTAAAGATGCTATTGAAAATTTTAAATTAAATAATCAAGCTGGAAAAGAATTAGATATTTATATTCCATCTATTAAAACAGCAATTGAATATGATGGAGCTCTTTGGCATAAAAATATAAAGAAGGATTTAGAAAAAGATAAAATTTGTAATGAGCTAAATATAAAGTTGATTCGTGTGAGAGAAAAAGGATTACCATTATTAGATTCAACATCAATTATTTTTGAGACTTTCCAAATAAAAGACGGAAAAGAAAATTTAGAGAAATGTATCTTAGATATACTTAATTATCTAAAGTGCAAAAATATGAATATTGATTTGGAAAATGATAATGATAAAATTTTGGAGTTAATGTATTTATCAAGAAAGAAAAATTCGTTATTAGAATTAAAACCAGAAATTATCTATATGTGGGATAATGAAAAAAATGGAAATTTAACTCCGGACATGTTTACTAAAGGAAGTGAAAAAGTTATATGGCTAAAATGTACAGAGTGTGGTAAATCATATAGTGCTAAAGTAAAAGATATATTTAGAAAAAATACTACAAAATGTATTGAATGTTCTTATTATAGATTAAAAAAAGGAACTAATGATTTTAAAACAATATATCCTAGATTAGCAAATGAATATGACTATGAAAAAAATAAAATCAGATTTGAAGATTTAAATCTTGGAGAAAGAAAAAATAAATTTTTTTGGAAATGCTCGAAATGTGGGTATGAGTGGAAGGCATCTATAGATAGTAGAATCAATTCAAATGATTGTCCAAAATGTGCACCGATTATTGGAGCAAATACTAGAAAGAAGAATTTAATAAAAAAAGAAGGTTCTTTGGCAACGAATTATCCAGAGTTAGCGAAAGAATGGCATCCTATAAAAAATGGAGATTTAAAACCAGAGAAAATGACTTGTAAAAACAAAACAATAGTATGGTGGAAATGTAGCATATGTGGAAATGAATGGCAAAGCTCAATAGCTTTGCGTACGCAAGGATTCGGCAGATGTAAAAAATGTGATTATCATGTAATAAAAAAATAAATATAATATAAAAAGAAGTAAGTTAGATTAATATCTAGCTTATTTTTTATGTTTAAAATAGGAGGTGGGAAATGCCTAGAAAAAGAAATTTAAGAATGGAAACATATAATAAGTTGATAAATATTGGAAAATCAACAGAAAAAGATATTTCAAACTTAAAAATAGAAGATTTAAAAGAAATAACAAAAGATCCTGATGTTTTGAATATTATTGCTTTACGAGAATTTATTAAAGAACACAATACAATAGGGTATTTTAATTATCAACAAACAAGAAAGGAGGAATCCAATGGCGAATAAATATCAATTAGTTAATGAAATGGCAAATGAAACCATAAAATACATTTCTCAAAGTAGTGAAAACTGGATAGAATTTTTAAATACTGCTAGTAATAATTATAAATATTCTTTTAGTGAACAAGTATTGATATATGCTCAAAAAGCAAATGCAACAGCTTGTGCTGATATAGAAACTTGGAATAAAAGGCTAAAAAGATGGGTAAATAAAGGTGCAAAAGGTATTGCATTATTATCCATTGAAAATGGTAGAAGTGTACTAAGACATGTATTTGATATTTCAGATACTCATAGTGGTATAGGTCAAGATTTAAAATTATGGGAAGTAAAACCTTCTTATACAAATGGAATTATTGAAACATTAGAAAATAGCTTTGGTAATTTAGAAATAAAAGATACTTTAGCTGAAGCAATTTATTCTAGTTCAATAAATTTAGTAGAAGATAACTTTCAAGATTATTTAGTTGATTTAAAAGAAGTTACAGAAGGGAGTTTTCTACAAGAATTAAATGACATTGAATTGGAATCTTATTTCAGAGGAATATTAGCAAATTCAATAGCGTATATGACAATGAAAAGATGTGGAATTGATCCAATGGAACATTTTAGCCTAGCTGATTTTGAAATAATAAAACAATTTAATAACAAAAGAGTTATTTCAAGATTAGGTGCTGCAACGAGTGATATTGCAGAACGAGAAATAAGAGAAATATATTCAAGTGTAATTAATTTTGAAAAAAATAATAAATTAACAAATCGTACATTTGTTAATAACGAAAAAATGAATTATCATAATAATGAAGAAAAAAATAGTGAAGGGAGAAACGATTATGATAGAATTAACATACAAACAAATGGGAGATTATCAGATACCACAAGTAGCATTACCAAAAACAAAGAAAATGACACAGGGGAGATTTTCAAGAATGAGGGAGAACTTCCTAAAAGAATACAAAAGAGGGTTATACGAGGAATTGATGATAGATGGCAAAATGGAAGAACATTTAGGAGAAATAGAACAGACAGCTCAAAAGAGAATGAAACAAATAATAACAAGTTTAGCAGAAAAGAACCAAATAACAGAGAAAATGAAAAGAGAAAATCAAATGGAGTGGGTACAAGCAATGAACTCAATAAGAAACCAAGCAGAGGAAATGATAATAGCAGAGTTAATTTACAATTAAATCTTTTTGAAGACACTTATGTACCACCAATAAAAGAATTACCAAGTGTAGAAAAACAAATAGATAATATCAAAACACAAGCAGAAGTAGAAAATACTCCTGCTTTTTCTTTTACACAAGAAATGATAGATAAAACATTACAAGATGGAACAGGACATCAAAATGGAAAATTTAGAGTATTTAGATTATACCAAGAAACATTATCATCAAAAGAAAGACAAGATTTTTTAAAAAAGGAATTTAACTATTATGGAACTAATGGTGTAGCTGGACTTGATGGTATATGGGTTGAATATACCCCAAGCAAAGGTTTGAAACTTTCTAAAAGAGAAGTTGAAGATACAATGCAAGTTAATTGGAATACAATAGAAAAACGAATTGGAGAACTTATTGCATTAGATAGATATTTTATCAATGATGAAAAAGAAAAATATCAAAATTGGTTAGAAAATGACTATGAAAATGAAAAATGGATGTTTAATCAAGTATTCAAAGATGAAAATGATAAAATAGAAATTCAAAATATAGATAAAAATTACAAATTAAAAAATGGAAATTACTTTCATTTTCATACAAATGAAGAAGGATATTATTATGCTATATATGATAAGTTTGGAGTTGAACAAGATGGTGGATTATTAGAATACTCCGATAATGAAGAAAATGAAACGTTAATGAGTATTAAAAAAAGACTTGCAGAATTTACTGATATTGAAGAACTTACAGACAATAACCTTCAAGAAGTATCACAAGATGATATGGACTATATTACAAGTGGTCAAAAAGTAGAAGATGTTGGAAAAGAAGTTAAGCAAGTTGTTATAAATAACGTAATAGAGGCAGTAAATGAATTAGGACAGGATAAGCCTAAATTTAAAATAGGTCAAATCATATATTTGGAAGATGATAGAAAGTATAAGGTTGAGGCTTATAATAGGGAGTTAGATCAAATAATTTTAATGGATATGACATTATATGAAGAAGCTCGTTATCCAATGTCAAGAAACGAAAGCTACTTACGAGCACTAAATTTATATAATAATAATCCTAGAAATTTTGGAGAAAAAATAAAAGAACCTATAATAGAAGAAAAAAACACAACTAATCAAGAAAAACATAATTATCATATAAAAGATAACTTATTAGGAGAAGGTACTCCAAAGGAAAAAGTAAAAAGAAATATTGAGGCAATAAAACTTTTACATAAGTTAGAAGATGAAAATAGGTTAGCAAATTTTGAAGAACAAAATCTTTTGTCGAAATATGTGGGTTGGGGTGGACTTCCAGATGTATTTGATGAAAGTAAAACTAATTGGAGTAAAGAATATTACGAACTAAAAGAACTATTAACAGATGAAGAATATAAATCAGCAAGAGCCTCTACTTTAACTGCTTTTTATACACCACCAGTAGTTATAAATGCAATATATAACACTCTAAAAAATATGGGAGTTGAACAAGCAAATATACTTGAACCAAGTTGTGGTATAGGAAATTTTTTAGGAATGTTACCACAAGAAATGCAAAGTTCAAAACTCTATGGTGTAGAACTTGATACTATAAGTGGCAAAATAGCAAAGCAATTATATCAAAAAGCAAACATTAAAATTCAAGGATATGAAAAGGCAGACTTTCCAGACTCATTTTTTGATATAGCAATAGGAAATGTACCATTTGGAGATTTTAAAGTAAATGATAAAAGATATGATAAGAATAATTTTTTAATTCATGATTATTTCTTTGCAAAAACTTTAGATAAAGTGAGACCAGGAGGAGTAATTGCATTTGTAACATCAAAAGGAACAATGGATAAAGCGAGTCCAGAGGTTAGAAGATATTTAGCACAACGAGCAGATCTTTTAGGTGCTATCAGATTACCAGATAATACATTTACAAAGAATGCAGGAACAAAAGTAACATCAGATATTATTTTCTTACAAAAAAGAGAAAATTTGACTGATATAATGCCAGATTGGGTATATCTAGACAGAGATGAAAACAATATTGCGATGAATAAATATTTTGTAGATAATCCCGAAATGATATTAGGAAAAATGGAAATAGTATCTACAGCTTATGGCTATGACTCAACTTGTAAAACTGAAGAAGATACAAATTTAGAAGAACAATTAAATTATGCAATAACTAATATACATGGAGAATTACAGAATAATAGTATTGAAAACGAAATTGAACAAGAAGATACATCAATACCTGCAATTCCTACTGTTAAGAACTATTCTTATACAGTAATAGATGATAAATTGTATTTTAGAGAAAATTCAAAAATGATTTTACAAGATGAACTACCATTGACGGCACAAAACAGAATTAAAGGATTGATTTTATTAAGAGATCAAACAAGAGAACTGATAGATTTTCAAATGGAAGATTATTCTGATGAAGAAATTCATCTTGCACAAGTAAAATTAAATAATTTATATGATAGATTTACAAAAGAATATGGCTTAATTAATTCAAGAGCAAATGAAACAGCTTTTTCAAATGATAGTAGTTATTTTTTGTTATGCTCACTTGAAAAGATAGATGGAGAAGGTAAATTTGTTGGAAAAGCTGATATATTTAGTAAAAGAACTATAAAGGCTAAAAAGAAAATCTTACAGGTAGATACTCCAGATGAAGCATTAATTCTATCTATACAAGATAAGGCAAAAGTTGATTTGAATTATATGCAAAAATTATGTGGTATAGATACAGATAAAATGATAAAAAGTCTTGAGGGAGTAATTTTTAAAGTTCCAGAATATGGAGAGCCAAACAATTGGGTAACCGCTGATGAATATTTATCTGGAAATGTTAGAGAGAAACTTAAAATTGCAGAACAATTTGCAAAAGAAGATTCTAGTTTTAATATAAATGTTGAAAAACTAAAAGAGGTAATTCCAAAAGACCTTACTGCAAGTGAAATTGGAATTAAGTTGGGTTCAACATGGATACCACCAGAAATTATTAGAAAGTTTATTTTTGAATTATTAGATACACCAAGTTATAACAGATGGGATATTCATGTTAAATATTCAAACATAACTGCTGAATGGTATATTGATGGGAAAAGTAATGATAAAAATAATGTAAAAGCATACACAACTTATGGTACATCAAGAATAAATGCATACAAAATAATAGAACAAACACTTAATCTAAAAGATGTGAAAATATTTGATACATTTATAGATGATGAAGGAAGAAAACAAAGAGTATTAAACAGGAAAGAAACAGCAATAGCTTGTAGTAAACAAGATGCAATAAAAGAGGCATTCTTAAATTGGGTATGGGAAGATCCAGAAAGAAGAAATGATTTAGTAAGACTTTATAATGATAAATTTAATTGTATAAGACCACGAGAATACGATGGTTCTCATATAGATTTTGTAGGAATGAATCCTGAAATAAAATTGAGAAAACATCAATTAAATGCAGTAGCACATATCTTATATGGAAATAATACTTTGTTAGCACATGAAGTTGGTGCGGGAAAGACATTTGAAATGGTTGCAGCAGCAATGGAAAGTAAGCGTTTAAGCTTATGCAATAAGTCTTTATTTGTTGTGCCAAATCATATTATAGAGCAGTTTGCAAGTGAGTTTTTGCAACTTTATCCAAGTGCTAACATTTTAGTTGCCACGAAAAAAGATTTTGAAACAAAAAATAGGAAAAAATTTTGTAGCAGAATTGCCACAGGAGAATTTGATGCAGTAATCATTGGACATTCGCAATTTGAAAGAATACCAATGTCAATAGAAAGGCAAATTACATTATTAGAAGAACAAATAAATGATATTACAAAAGGAATTGCATCAGAAAAAGCAAATAAAGGAGAAAATTATACTATTAAACAAATGGAAAAGACCAGAAAATCATTAGAAAATAGATTAGAAAAATTACATAAGGAAGAAAGAAAAGATGATGTAGTTACATTTGAAGAACTAGGTGTAGATAAATTATTTGTTGATGAAGCTCACAACTATAAGAATTTATTTTTATATAGTAAAATGCGTAATGTAGGTGGAATAGCACAAACTGAAGCACAAAAATCTTCGGATCTTTTTATGAAGTGTAGATATTTAGATGAAATAACAGGTGGGAAAGGAACTGTATTTGCTACTGGAACACCAGTAAGTAATTCAATGGCAGAACTTTATACTATGCAAAGATATCTACAGTATGGAGAATTAAGAAGAAACGATTTAGAACATTTTGATAACTGGGCTAGTACATTTGGAGAAACAATAACGGCAATAGAGCTTGCGCCAGAGGGAAGTGGATATAGGGCAAAAACTAGATTTGCCAAATTTCATAATTTGCCAGAGTTAATGTCGTTGTTTAAAGAAGTAGCAGATATTCAAACTGCTGAAACCTTAAATTTACCAACACCAGAATTTGAAAATATAAATGTCGTTATAAAACCAAGTGAAATACAACAAGAAATGGTTAAGGCTTTGGGAGAAAGAGCAGAAAAAATAAGGTCAGGAGCAGTTGATGCAACAGAAGATAATATGCTTAAAATCACAAATGAAGGTAGAAAACTTGCACTAGATCAAAGACTTATGAACCCTTTATTGCCAGATTCAGAAAGTAGTAAAGTAAATTCATGTTGTGAAAATATTTATAGAATATGGGATGAAAATAGTGATAAGAAATCAACACAACTTGTATTTTGTGATTTATCAACTCCCAAAGATTTAAAAGGATATGAAAAAGAAGAATTTACAGATGTATATAATGAGTTAAAGAAAAAGCTAATTCAAAAAGGTATTCCACCTGATGAAATAGCTTTTATTCATGAGGCAGACAATGAAGTTAAAAAGAAAGAATTATTTAACAAAGTGAGAAAAGGGCAAGTTAGAGTATTAATTGGTTCAACTCAAAAAATGGGAGCTGGTACTAATGTTCAAGATAAGTTAATTGCAACACATCATTTAGACTGTGCATGGAAACCATCAGATCTAACGCAACGCAATGGTAGAATGATTAGGCAGGGAAATGAAAATAAAAAGGTATATGTATATTCTTATGTTACAGAAAAAACATTTGATAGCTATATGTATCAATTAGTAGAACAAAAGCAGAAATTCATTTCTCAAATAATGACATCCAAAACTCCTGCAAGAACAATGGAAGATATTGACGATAAAGCATTAACTTATGGAGAAATAAAAGCTCTTGCGACAGGAAATCCTAAAATATTAGAAAAGACATCATTAGATACAGATGTAGCAAAATTAAGATTATTAAAACAAGAATTTATGAATCAAAAATATTCATTGCAAGATAAAATTATAAAGTATTTTCCAGAAGAAATAGCAAGACTTAATAATAAAATTGGAGCAATGGAAGAAGATACTATTAAATTACAAGAATACACTAGACCCAATGCAGATGGATTTTCTCCTATGAAAATAAATGGAATAACTTATACTGAAAAACAAGAGGCTGGAAAGAAACTATTAGAGAGTATTCAAGATTTAAAAAGTATGGAAACACGAGAAATAGGAGAATATAGGGGATTTACAATGGAAATTAGTTTTGATTCAATAACTAGAAATATTAGATTAAAATTAAAAAACAAATTTAGTTATTCTATTGATTTAGGAACTGATGTAAATGGAAATATAACAAGAATAAATAACTGTTTAGAGAATATTGCAAAAGACATTCCTCACGAAAGAGATTTATTAGATAATACATATTTTCAATTAGAAAATGCAAAACAAGAATCTCAAAAAGAATTTCCTAAAGAACAAGAATTACAAGAAAAGTTACGAAAACTAGAAGAAATAAATGCAGAATTAAAAATAAATGAAAATGAACATGAAATGTTAGGAGATGAAAAGGAAGAAAAACAAGATAAATCTCCTGATAAAAATTCTCCAGAAAGATGTTAAAAAAATTAAATTTATGCTATAATGATTTCATCAAATAGTAATTTGCCGATAATCATTTTTTGAACAAAAGTTGTAACTTTTTTAAAA
>OLRA01002565.1_pt1 | contig 17925 bp, 15 predicted proteins | sample 1673011 | NCBI WGS metagenome assembly OLRA01 (sample SAMEA3136746, study PRJEB25190) | human gut metagenome | reverse complement strand
CATAGCTGCCCAGTGCAAAGATCTTGCCGTTGGAGGGCACATACAGGCGGCAGGCGATGTTCTGCTGGCCGGTGGCCACCGAGAAGTCCTCCGCGTCGATCTCCACGACCACCTGTTCCGGGGTCAGGGTCTCCAATGCAGCCTTCGGGCCGCAGAGGGTCACGTTCATCAGCCGTTCGGTCTCCACTGTGAGCTGATAGGTGGACGGCAGATTCACCACCTGCACACAGCTGGAAGGCAGGTTCATGGTCTTGGTCTCCAGACCGGAGCAGTCAAAGCTGAGGGTGATGGTGGAAATGTTGTCCAGCAGGTAGATGTCGCTGGGCAGCTCAATGGGCAGCTCATAGACCTTGTTCAGCGTGAAGGTGGACAGGTCGATGGTGCCGATGGACAGGGTGGACAACGCGTCAATCTTTTCCGCCGGGCCGGCCACCTTGAGCTGCTTGCGGCTGAGCTCATACACCAGCACCGACTCGTCAAAGTCGCGGGGCGCGTTGATGAAGCTCACGTTCACCGGCAGGGTGGCCATCTTGTACACCTGCAAGGTCACGTCCACGCTGCTTTCTTCCAGCTCGGTGTACTCAAAGTTCACTTCCGTGCCGCCGGAGGTGTAGAACCGCAGCGGCGTTGCCAGGGTGACCGAACTGTCCAGTTCGCCGGAGTAGGTCACCTCGGCGGTGCAGGTGGTAACCTTGTCCAGCTCACTGCTGGGGCCGGACAGAGTGACCATATCCTTGGACACCTCGGTGCTGTAGAGGATGTACCCGTCCGAGATGGCCAGGTAATTGGTGGTCACGGTGACGGGAAGGGTCTTTTCCTCCACCACATCGAACACCACGTCCACCATGTTGTCGGAGCCGTCGATGGTCACGGTGACGCCATTGAACATGCCGTTGGCCCCCCGCACCAGCAGGCGCAGGGTCTTTTCACCGCTGTCCCGCACGCTGGACCAGTCCGGGTAGACCACAAAATCCGAGGCCGTCAGGCTGCCGATGGTGTAGCCGTCGCCGGAGATCTTCAGGTTCACCGTCTTGTCCTCGGCGCTGACGATGCTAAGTCCACGGGAGGTATAAACGGAGGAATCGTAGGTATAGTCCACCGGCACATTGTAGATGGTGTTGGTGGTGCCGGGCTGCACGATGATGGTCACGATCATCCAGGCCACAATGGCACCCAGAATGGACAGTGCCAGCCGGATGCGGCGGTCGTCCAAAAAGTTCTTTTTGTGGGGAACAGCAGGCTTTGCGCCGCTGGTATTCTTGGGTTGATTGGTCATTGCTGCTCGTCCTCCCCTTTCTGGCTGACCCACTTCATCAGGCTCTTTGCGCGGTCCTTCCAGGTGTCGGCCGTGCTCTTTTCCACCACAGGCTCCTTGGGGATCATCTCGTCGATCAGGCGGGTGTACAGGGTCTGGCGGTCAAAATGACGGATCAGCACGCCATTTTTTGCCATGGAGATGATGCCCGTCTCCTCGCTGACCACGATGGCGATGGCGTCCGAGTTTTCGGCAATGCCCAGGCAGGCGCGGTGGCGGGTGCCCATGTCCTTGCCCAGATCCAGATTATTGGAAAGCGGCAGCACGCAGCCTGCGGCCTTGATGCGGCCGTTCTCAATGATGGCGGCACCGTCGTGCAGGGGAGTGCCCTCGTAGAAGATGGTGCCCAGCACTTCCAGATTCACCGCGCTGTTCACCGGGGTGCCGGTGCGCACGATCTCAGACAGGTTGGTGTGGCGTTCCAGCACGATGAGCGCACCGGTCTTGGTCTCCGAAAAGCGCTCTGCCGCGTCGCAGATGGCAATGATGGCGCTGCGCCAGGCCCCTTTCAGGCTGGGGTCGTTGTAGCGGCCTTTCACGTTGAACAGCTTTGCGGCCCACTGGTCGGTCTGGCCCATGCGCTCCAGAGCACGGCGGATCTCCGGCTGGAACAGCACCACCAAGGTGAGCAGGCCCACCTGCAGCAGCGAGTTGAGCAGCCAGGTGACCGTGCGCATGTTCAGCGTTTCGGCCACCAGATAAACCGCCATGACCAGCAGCGCGCCCTTGAACAGCTGCCCGGCGCGGGTGCGGTTGACGATGCCCAGCAGCTGGTAGATCAGGAACGCAATGATGATGATATCCAGCAGGTCAACGAGCTTGAAGGTCTGAAAATTGGCAATGATCGCATTCAGTGTCATGGACGCACACTCCTGTTACCGTGTTTCGATCAGGGCGACGGCGTGGGCGGCAATGCCCAGTCCCTCGCCGGTAAAGCCCAGATGCTCTTCCGTGGTGGCCTTGACGCTCACGGCGTCCACCGGCAGGCCGAAAGCCGCCGCCAGATTGGCCCGCATGGCCGGGATGTGCGGTGCCAGCTTAGGCCGCTGGCAGAGGATGGTGGCGTCGATGTTTTCCACCCGGTAACCGTGCTCCGACAGGATGCGGGCCACATGGCGGGCCAGCTCCAGGCTGTCGGCCCCGGCATAGGCGGGGTCATTGTCCGGGAAATGCTGGCCGATATCCCCCAGCGCCGCCGCACCCAGCACGGCGTCCATCACCGCGTGGGCCAGCACATCGGCATCCGAGTGGCCCAGCAGGCCCTTTTCAAAGGGGATCTCCACGCCGCCCAGGATCAGCTTGCGGCCTTCCACCAGGCGGTGCACGTCATAACCATGTCCAATGCGCATTCTCGTTTCCTCTTTCTGTACCGGGCGGGGCAGGTCCTCCCGCGTGGTGATCTTCAGGTTGGCGTAGTCACCCTGGGTGAGCTGCACCGAGCGGCCAGTGAGCTCGAACAGGCTGCAGTCATCGGTGACCAGCCGGGCTTTTTCGGCGTCCAGCTCCTGCAGGGCGGCCAGATACTGCGTCCGGTCAAAGCACTGGGGCGTCTGCACCGCATACAGGGTACTGCGGTCCGGGGTGCTGCGCACAAGGCAGGCTTCCGGCACCGTTTTGCCGTCACCGGGCACGGCCTGCTTGATGGTGTCCTTGACCGGCACTGCCGGGGCGGCGGCTCCGCAGCGGGCAGCGGCTTCCAGCACCGCCGCGATGACGGCCGGGCTCACAAAGGGCCGGGCTGCGTCGTGCACAGCCACCAGCTCACCGTGGGCTGCCAGCACGCCATTCTTGGCGCTCTCGGCGCGGGTGGCACCACCGGCCACGATCTGCACCGGCTTGGTGCAGCCGACGGCCTGCTGCTCCACGAAAGCACGGTTTTTGCCCGCCACCAGCACGATCTCGCCGATCTGCGGGCACTGGTCAAAAGCGCGGATGCTGCGGTGCAGCACCGTTTCGCCGCCCAGGTCAAAGCTGAGCTTGTCGAACCCCATCCGGGTGGAAGAACCTGCCGCCACCAGCACGGCCGAAATCGTTTTTTGCAATCTGCACACCTGCCCCTGCTGCCGCCGCGCCGGTGTTTCCAGCTGCGGCTGGCTATAATAAGTCATCTTTTATTATAGCGTATCGGCCCGCAAACTGCAACCGGTTCCGCCCAGCAAAAAAGCCCTTTTGCACCGCCGGGCAGGCGGGTGCAAAAGGGCTTTGGGACCTTATTTCAGTGCGGTTTATGCCAGGATGGGCTCAATGGCAGCAGCCAGGGCATCCTTCTGGGCCTGAGCATCGGCCAGGTCCTTGCCCAGGGTGGTGAAGTAGGTCTTGATCTTCGGCTCGGTGCCGGAGGGACGGACCACCACAGTCGCACCGTTCTCCAGTGCGTAGATCAGCACGTTGGCAGCCGGCAGGCCGGTCTCCTCGGGCTTCTTGTAGTCGGTGACCTTGACCACCTTGTGGCCGGCCAGCTCGGTGGGCGGGTTGTCGCGCAGCTTCTGCATGATGGACGCCATCTTCTCCATGCCGGTCAGGCCGGGGAACTCGAAGCTGTCCACCTTGTTCAGGTAGCGGCCATACTCCTTGTAGATCTCCTCCAGACGCTGCTTGATGGAGGAACCGATGCTGCGGTAGTAGGCAGCCATCTCGCAGATCAGCATGGAGCCGATGACGGCGTCCTTATCGCGGACATAGGGGCCTGCCAGATAGCCGTAGCTCTCCTCGAAGCCGAAGATGAAGCGGTCCACTTCACCGGCAGCTTCCAGATTGGCGATCTGGTCGCCGATCCACTTGAAGCCGGTCAGCACGCTGCGCATCTCCACGCCGTAGTGGGCGGCAATGGCATCGGCCAGCGGGGTGGACACGATGGACTTGACGGCCACGGGGTTCTTGGGCATGGTGCCCTTCTCGATGCGGCCTGCGCAGATGTAATCCAGCAGCAGAGCGCCCATCTCGTTGCCGGACACCAGCTCATAGCTGCCATCCGGGCACTTCATGGCGATGCCCACGCGGTCGGCGTCGGGGTCGGTAGCCAGCATCAGGTCGGCACCGGTCTTGGTGGCCAGTTCCAGACCCAGCTTCAGTGCCTCGAAGATCTCGGGGTTGGGGTAGGAGCAGGTGGTGAAGTAGCCGTTGGGGTACTCCTGCTCGGGCACGATGGTGATATCGGTGATGCCCATGTCGTTCAGCACATGGGTGACCGGCACCAGACCGGAACCGTTCAGGGGGCTGTACACCAGCTTCAGGCCGGCGGTCTTGCACAGGCCGGGGCGCACCTGACGGGCCTCGATGGCGTCGTACAGGGCCTTCTTGCAGTCATCGCCCACAAAGCGGATCAGGCCCTGCTCCACGCCCTCGGCAAAGGAGATGTACTTTGCACCGGTGAGCACATCGGTCTTCTGGATCTCATCATAGACGATGGCGGCGGCGTCATCGGTCATCTGGCAGCCGTCCGGGCCGTAGGCCTTGTAGCCGTTGTACTTGGCCGGGTTGTGGGAGGCGGTGACCATGATGCCTGCATTGCACTGATAGTAGCGGGTAGCAAAGCTCAGGGCCGGCACCGGCATCAGGGCATCATAGATGCGCACCTTGATGCCATTGGCTGCCAGAACACCGGCAGCCGTCTTGGCAAAAACGTCGCTCTTGAGGCGGCTGTCGTAGCTGATGGCGACGGTCTGGCTGCCGCCCTGGGTCTTGACCCAGTTGGCCAGGCCCTGGGTAGCCTGACGCACAACGTAGATGTTCATGCGGTTGGTACCGGCGCCCAGGACGCCGCGCAGACCTGCGGTGCCAAACTTCAGGGCCACAGCAAAGCGATCCTTGATCTCGTCGTCGTTGCCCTCGATCTTTGCCAGTTCGGGCTTCAGATCCGCATCGTCCAGCTCCGCTGCCAGCCAGCGCTTATATTCATCCAGATACATGTTGCACACCTTACCTTTGTTATTTTTTCCCAAAAAAGGAAACAGTTTATTCAAACCTAATTATACTATAAACACTTGTGTCCATCATGTCAATTGCATATTCTGCCACAATCTTACCGGTACAAAATCAGCAAATACCACAAAAACAGCCGCTCTCCGGGTGGATGTCGGCGGGCTGCTGTGCTTCCGGCAGCAGCCGGTAGGGCTGGTGCACGTCCTCCAGCACCTCCAGCCACTGTTCCGGGCCGATGCTGTTCTCGCACAGATAGCGCATGATCTGCATCATCCGGGCAAAACTGCCCTGCGGAGCCAGCACCGTACTGCACTGTACCCGGCCCGCCTGCTCCCACCGCAGCTGGGCCAGCACGCCCCCGGGCACGGTCTGGGCGCAGTACACCACCGTGTGGGCCCGCTGCAGCCCCTCCAGCTCTGAATAAGTACGGATGTACCGGCAGTATTCCTTGCCTGTCATCGTTTGTCGCTCTCCTTTCCGCTGCATTGACATCTTTCCTGCCCTTTACTATAATGAAATCGACCGGGAGATGCTGTCGAAGGCTGACGGTTCCTCCCAAATTTTTCCACCCAATTTTCGACCGTTTTCGCGCAGAAAATGCAAGCGAGGTGCACCCATGTATTCGGTAACAAAGAGCTTTGGCCTGAACGGCCTGCGCGGCTTTGCCGTGGCCGTGGAGGCCGACGTTTCGGGCGGGCTGCCCGCCTTTTCCATCGTAGGCCTGCCGGATTCCGCCGTGCGGGAAAGTGCGGACCGCGTGCGTGCCGCCATCAAGAACCTGGGCTTCAAGTTCCCGGACCGGCGCATCACGGTCAACCTGGCCCCCGCCGATGTGCGCAAGACCGGCCCGGTGTACGATTTGCCCCTGCTGCTGGCCGTGCTCACGGCCAGCGGCCAGCTGGAGGATGTACCGGAGGACGCCGCCTTTCTGGGTGAGCTGGCGCTGGACGGCACCCTGCGCCCGGTATCCGGCGTGCTGCCCATGGCACTGGCCGCCGCCGAAAACGGCATCCGCGCCCTGTATGTGCCCGCCGAAAACGCCGCCGAGGCTGCCGAGGCCTGTGCCGACAGCATGGCCGTCTACCCGGCCCACACCGCCCGGGAGGTGGTGGACGCCCTGCGCGGCATCCGACCGCTGACCGCTGCGGCAGCCGTTCCCTTTGACCCCGCCGAGGCCTGGGCACAGGTGCCGGATTTTGCCGACGTGATGGGGCAGGCACTGGCCCGCCGGGCCATGGTCATCGCTGCGGCCGGGGGCCACAACGTGCTGCTGATGGGTGCCCCGGGTACCGGCAAATCCATGCTGGCCAAGCGCCTGCCGGGCATCCTGCCGCCTCTCACCCGGGAGGAAGCCGTGGAGACCACCAAGATCTATTCCATCGCCGGGCAGCTGCCCCAGGGCCGGGGCCTGATCACGGCACGGCCTTTCCGCAGCCCGCACCACTCGGCCAGTGCCGTCTCGCTGGCGGGCGGCGGCGCACAGTTCCGCCCCGGCGAGTGCAGTCTGGCCAACTGCGGCGTGCTGTTCCTGGACGAACTGCCGGAGTTCTCCCGCGAGAGCCTGGAGGTGCTGCGCCAGCCGCTGGAGGACGGCCAGATCACCGTGAGCCGGGCAGCGGGCAGCGCCACCTACCCCAGCCATTTCCAGCTGGTGGCCGCCATGAACCCCTGCAAATGCGGCTACTACGGCCACCCCACCCGGCAGTGCACCTGCTCGCCCAGCGCGGTGCGGCAGTACCGCAGCCGGGTGTCCGGCCCGCTGCTGGACCGCATCGACCTGTGCGTGGAGATGGACCCCATCGCCTTTGACGAGCTGCACACCGCCGCCCCCGCCGAGAGCAGTGCCGACCTGCGCAAACAGGTGCTGGCGGCGCGGGCCATCCAGGCAAAACGCTATGCGGCCCCCGGCTACGAGGGGGTGCACTGCAACGCCCAGCTCAACGCCGGGCAGGTGCGGCGCATCTGCCGCATGACCCCCGGTGCGGAGCGGCTGCTCCGCGCCTCCTACGATGCACTGGGGCTTTCGGCCCGCGCCCACGACCGCATTTTGCGGGTGGCCCGCACGGTGGCCGACCTGGCCGGCAAGAGCCTGCTGGACGAGGACTCCCTGCTGGAAGCCCTGCAGTACCGCGCGCAGGAAAAAGTGGAGCTGTGAGCCTCTTTCCACCTACAAAAACACCGGCCCCTCTCCCCGGCAGCGCTGTGCTGCCAAAGGAGAAGGGCCGGTTTATTTTTGTTTGTTTTACGCCGGGGTCAGTGCGCCTTTGTTGCACTATTGTTGCATTTCTGGTTTTCCTGCTGTTCCATCCGCTCGATGAACGCCAACGCGTACCGGGGCAGATAGTTCCCGGCCCGCCAGGCTGCCACCGACTCCAGCGGGAGGGTGCAGTCCCGGAGCGGAAACGCGTTGAACGGCACCGCGTTGTTCAGGTGTTCCAGCAGCTCGCCGCTCAGGAAGCCGATGCCGTACCCGTTGGCGGCCAGCGCCGCGGCTGCCCGGATGTTGCTGCTTTCCAGAATTTCGGCCGGATGCAGGCGGCGGCTCCGCAGCTCCTGCAAAATATACTGGCCCTGCCGCTGGGTCTGGTTCTGCAGCAGCAGGGTCTGCCCCTCCAGCCACTCCCAGGCAAAGCTGCCCTCCCGGGCGGCAGCCTGCTCCAGCGGGTGTCCCTTGCCGAACACGGCGTACATCCGGTCCCGGCGCAGCACCCGGTAGCTCAGACCGGGATGCCGGGCAAAGCTCATATAAAAGGCCAGGTCGATCTCGCCTTCCAGCAGTTTGCGGTCCAGCTCGGCGCTGGGTGCTTCCTCAATGCGGAATTGCACCTGCGGGAACTGCGCGCGGAACGCCGGAAGCACCTCCGGCAGCGAAAAACTGCACCGGAACGGCGGCATGCCCACATGCAGCACACCGGTGTCTGCCCGGAGCAGGTCGGTCAGCTCCGCGTCCATCTCCCGCTTCTGGCTGAGCAGCCGCTCGGCGTGGGCCAGATACCGCTGGCCCGCATAGGTCAGCTCCAGCCGCCGCACCGGGCAATGGCCGCAAAATATTCCAGATCTTTGAAGTCCATGCAGATTCCTCCCTGCTGCGTGTATTTGCCGGTTCCAGTGTACCACAAATCATGCACGCAAGCTATTCTTTTTATGAGAAAAATGAATTTCAGGAATTGTGAAAGTTGTGTTATAATCTCGCTTGTGAAATCCATCACAAATCGACCACCCCCACCCAACACGAAGATCTCTGAGGAGGAAAACCATGAAGAAAAACGGGATCCTGCACCGCATCAGCACCGCTGTGCTGGCCGGTGCCATGCTGCTGTCGCTGGCGTCCTGCGGCGCTTCCAGCAGCCAGACCGCCAGTTCCGCCGCCGGGAAAGTCACCGGCACCGGTTCGGCCAAAGGCATTGAAGGCGACGTCGTCGTGGAAGTGACCGCCGACGCCGACACCATTTATTCCATCGTTGTCACCGAGCAGAACGAGACCCAGGGCATCGGCTCTGTGGCCTGCGAACAGCTGCCGGATGCCATGGTGGCTGCCAACAGCTACAACGTGGACGGCATTGCCGGTGCCACCGTGACCAGCGACGCCCTCAAGGAGGCTGTGAAGGCCGCTCTGGAGAACGCCGGACTGGACGCTTCCGCCTTTGCCGTGGCCAAGGCTGCGGACACCACCGTGGAAAAGACCGCCGAGACGCTGGACTGTGACGTCGTGGTGGTGGGTGCCGGCGGTGCCGGTCTGACCGCCGCCGCACAGGCCGCCGAGAACGGTGCCAAGGTCATCGTGGTGGAAAAGATGCCCATCGTGGGCGGCAACAGCCTGAAGGCCACCGGCGGCATGAACGCAGCCGACACCCAGTATCAGGCCGACCTGGGCATCACCGACAGCGGGGTGCAGGAGTTCATTGAGGACACCATCAACGGCGGCCACGGCATCAACGACCGCAGCCTGGTGACCGTGATGGCCGAGCAGAGCTCCGACGCCATCGACTGGCTGACCTCCATCGGTGCCCCGCTGCCCAAGGTGGCAGCCACCGGCGGCACCACCCACAAGTATCTGCATGAGCCCGAGGACGGCAGCGCCGTGGGCAGCTATCTGGTGGAAAAGCTGAACGCTCAGGCCGAAAAACTGGGCGTGCAGATCCTGCTGAACACCAAGGCCACCGAGATCCTGACCAACGACGGCGCTGCCTGCGGCATCAAGGCCGAGAGCGCCGAGCACGACTACACCATCAACGCCAAGAGCGTGATCATTGCCGCCGGCGGCTTTGGTGCCAACTTTGAGCTGATGGCCAGCTTCAACCCGGCCCTGGCCAACGCCGTGACCACCAACCACGCCGGTGCCACCGGCGACGGCATCCTGATGGCTGAGGCCATTGGTGCCGACACCGTGGACATGGACCAGATCCAGCTGCACCCCACCGTGTATCAGGAGACCGGCATGCTGGTGTCCGAGAGCGTGCGCAGCATGGGCGGCATCCTGGTCAACGCCGAGGGCAAGCGCTTCTGCAACGACATGTCCACCCGTGACGCGGTTTCCAACGCCGAGCTGGAGCAGCCGGGTGCTTACGCCTACATCATCTTTGATCAGCGCATCGTGGACGACCTGAAGTCCTGCCAGAAGTACATCAGCAACGGCCTGACCGTCTCTTCCGACAGCTATGAGGGTCTGGCCAAGGAGATGGGCCTGACCGGCGACACTGCCGCCAACTTTGTGGAGACCATGAACACCTGGAACGCCTCTGTGGCAGCCGGTGAGGACGCCGAGTTCGGCCGCAGCAACGGCATGGACGGCGACCTGTCCACCGCTCCCTACTACGCCATCAAGATCGCACCGGGCATCCACCACACCATGGGCGGCCTGAAGATCAACACCGACGCACAGGTGCTGGACACCGACGGCGGCATCATCCCCGGCCTGTATGCAGCCGGTGAGACCACCGGCGGTGTGCACGGCGGCAACCGCATCGGCGGCAATGCCGTGTGCGACTTCGTGGTGTTCGGCCGCATCGCCGGCAGCAACGCTTCCGCCTACGCTGCCGAGTAACCCCACTCTGCTCTCTTCTTCTTTCTTCTTTTTTGGATAAGCACAGCGCCCGCCTGCACCGGAACCACTCCGGAAGCAGGCGGGCGCTGTGTTGTTCAGGTTTCGCTCAGGGTCAGTTCGTGGTAGGTCCGGCCGTCCATGGTTTTCCACCGGAAGCAGCCGTTTTCCAACGTCATATAGCTGTGGGCGCTGCCCTCCTTCGGCAGGCTCACCGAGCCGGGGTTCAGGTAGAGGCTGCCCTGCCCGAAGGGCTCCCACGCCGGGATGTGGGTGTGCCCGTGCAGCAGAATGTCGCCGGGGGCCAGCGGCGGCGGGGTCTTGGTGTTGTAGACATGGCCGTGGGTAGCGTACACCAGCCGTCTGCCCACCGGCAGCACAGCATAGTCTGCCAGCACCGGGAATTCCAGCACCATCTGGTCCACCTCGGCGTCACAGTTGCCGCGCACGCAGAGCAGGCGGTCCTTCATGCCGTTGAGCAAAGGCATGACCTGCTTGGGCGCATAGCCCTCCGGCAGGTCGTTGCGGGGGCCGTGGTAGAGCAGATCCCCCAACAAAAGCAGCCGGTCGGCCTGTTCCCGTTCAAACGCCTGCTGCATCTGGCTGGCATAGAAATACGACCCGTGCAGGTCGGACGCGATCATCCATTTCATGCGGGTTTCTCCTTTTTATAAAAGCTACAATTTTATTGTAACCCCTGCACAAAAAATGGTCAAGCCTATAAAGGTCATACTTTTGCGCTCAGTCTCCTTGACAATGCCCCGGGGATGTGGTATCCTTCAGTCAATAAAAACCGTGTGGATTTTTACAGCACTATGCTACTTTTCGCCACACAATGACTTCAAAAAAGCCATTGTGTGGCTTTTTTGCGGTCTTTTTCCATTTTCGATCTGTCAGGAGCGAGAAATCAATGAACGATACTTTTATGAAAGAACGCCCCGTGCTGCCGCTGCTGTTGTCCATGGCGCTGCCCAACGTGATCTCCATGCTGGTCAACTCCCTGTACAACATCGTGGACAGCCTGTTTGTGGCGCAGATCAGCGAGGACGCCATGACCGCCCTCTCGCTGGTATACCCCATCCAGAACTTTGCCAACGCCATCGCCATCGGCTTTGGTATCGGCATCAACGCCATGATCGCCCTGTACCTGGGTGCGGGCGACCGCAAAAAGGCCGAGATCGCCGCCACCCACGGCATGGTGCTCAGCCTGCTGCACGGCGTGGTCATCACGGTGGTGAGCATTGCCGTCATGCCGGGCTTTTTGCGCCGGTTCACCACCGACGAGAGCCTTGTGGCCTCCGGCATCACCTACTCCACCATCGTGTTCCTGTTTGCCACCATCAATATGGCCGCGCTGGCCTTTGAAAAGATGTTCCAGGCTGTGGGCCGCATGAAGGTGACCATGGTGGCGCTGGTGTTCGGCTGCGCGTGCAACATCCTGCTGGACCCCGTCCTGATCTTCGGCCTGGGCCCGGTGCCCGCCATGGGCATTGCCGGTGCAGCGCTGGCCACCGGCATCGGCCAGCTGCTGAGCCTGTGCGTGTACCTGTTCGTCTACCTGCGCACCGAACTGCCGGTGCGGCTGAGCCGCAGCGGCCTGCACCCGGACGTTGCACTGGACGGCAAGCTGTACGCCATCGGCGTGCCGGCCATCCTGAACCTGGCTCTGCCCTCCCTGCTGGTCACCTTCCTCAACAGCCTGCTTGCCGGGTTCTCCCAGAGCTATGTGGTCATTCTGGGCATTTACTACAAGCTGCAGACCTTTTTGTACCTGCCCGCCAACGGCATCGTACAGGGCATGCGCCCGCTCATCGGCTACAACTACGGTGCCAGGGAGCACGCCCGCGTGAAGAAGCTGTACGCGCTCACCCTGTTCATGAGCATCGCCATCATGGCGCTGGGCACGGTCATCTGCCTGCTGGCCTCCGGGCAGCTCATCGGGCTGTTCACCTCCAACCCCGATACCATCGCCGCCGGTGCCAAGGCCCTGCGCATCATCTGCATCGGCTTTGTGGTGTCGGCAGTGTCCACCACCTCGTCCGGCGCACTGGAGGGCCTTGGCAAGGGCGTGCCGTCGCTGGTGATCTCGCTGTGCCGCTATGTGGTGTTCATCATGCCGCTGGCCGCAGTGCTGTGCGGCCGCCTTGGCCCGGACGGTGTGTGGCACGCCTTCTGGATCACCGAGGTGCTCACCGCACTGGTGGCCTACCCGGTGTACCACCGCGCGGCGGCCCGGCACTGAACCTTTCCGGCCCCTTTTGCAGCAGGCTTCCCGACCCCGGCGGCCTGCTTTTTTGTTGCATTCCCGTCGTCCTGCGGGGCGCATAAATGCAGGGATTTCATTTGACAGCTGCGCAGAAATACGGTAGAATAGTTTTTATGTTGCGCTGACAAAATGTGTCAGAACGCAAGACTTTATAGAGGATGTGGGACGAATTATGATCGAGACGATCACGGCCGTCAATACGGCGGTCAACAACTTTATCTGGGGCGTGCCCGCCATGGTGTGCATCATTGGTGTGGGTTTGCTGCTGAGCGTGCGCACCGGCTTTTTGCAGATCCGCAAATTCCCGTACACCATCAAAACCACCATCGGACGCATGTTCCGCAAAAAGGACGCTTCGGACGGTGCCATGACCCCCTTTCAGGCCGTGTGCACCGCACTGGCCGGCACCGTGGGCACCGGCAACATCGCCGGTGTGGCAGGCGCCATTGCCATCGGCGGCCCGGGTGCCGTGTTCTGGATGTGGTGCTCTGCGCTGCTGGGCATGTGCACCAAGTTTGCCGAGGTGACCCTGGCCGTGCATTTCCGTGAGCGCAGTGAGACCGGCGAGTGGGTGGGCGGCCCCATGTATTACATCAAGAACGGTCTGGGCAAACGCTGGCAGTTCCTGGCATTTCTGTACTCGCTGTTTGGCGTGCTGACCGTGTTTGGCACCGGCAACGCCACCCAGGTCAACACCATCGTGGCTGCCATCGACACCGCCCTGCTGGAATACGGTGTGGTGGGCAGCGGTTTCCTGAGCACGCTGAACCTCATCGTGGGCATCATCGTGGCCATGCTGGTGGCCATGGTGCTGCTGGGCGGCATCAAGCGCATCGGCAGCGTGAGCGAAAAGCTGGTGCCCTTCATGGCGCTGTTCTACATCGTGCTGGCTGTGGGCGTAGTAGGGCTCAACCTGCCCCGCCTGCCCTATGTGCTGGAGTCCATCGTGGCCGGTGCCTTCAACCCCGCTGCCTTCACCGGCGGCACCATCGGCAGCCTGTTCATCAGCATGCAGAAGGGCGTCTCCCGCGGCATCTTTTCCAATGAGGCCGGCCTTGGCACCGGCTCCATCGCCCATGCCTGCGCCGACACCAAAAAGCCGGTGAAGCAGGGCATGTTCGGCATCTTTGAGGTGTTTGCCGACACCATCATCATCTGCACCCTGACCGCCATGGTCATCCTGTGCAGCGGCACCCCCGTGAACTACGGCACCGCAGCCGGTGCAGAGCTGACCATCTCCGGCTTTACCACCACCTACGGCGGCTGGGCTTCCATCTTTACCGCCGTGGCGCTTTGCTGCTTTGCCTTTTCCACCATCATCGGCTGGGGTCTGTACGGCTCCCGCTTCCTGGTGTTCCTCTGCCACAGCGACAAGGTGGCAAAGCCCTTCTTTGTGGTGTACTCCTTCGTGTCCATTCTGGGCGCGACCGTGGACCTGGGCCTGCTGTGGAGCATCGCCGACACCTTCAACGGCCTGATGAGCATCCCCAACCTTATCGCATTGCTGCTGCTCTCCGGCACCGTGGTCAAGCTGACCAAGGAGTTCTTTGCCTCCGAGGGCTGAGCACCTGTTTTTCCCGATACGCAAAAGGACTGCTGCACTGAAAATTGTGCAGCAGTCCTTTTTTCGTGCGCGGCTCCGGAAAATTTTACTTTCCGGGTATTTTTCTGCAATTTTTATTGCCGCCTGTCCGTATTTAAGGCAAACAGACCGAATTTCGTTGGCAGAATGGAGGGCCCTCTATGGCGATTTTTGAAAAGACCATCCGCAATCAGAAATTCAACACGCTTCTCCGCAAATTGGAACAGGAGATCCCGAACAGCAGCTGGTCTGCCGACCTGGAAGCGGGCAGCGATTTCAAGGAGGACGAAGCACGGTGCAGTGTCCGCGTGTTTGAGCGGTACAGCATGGTCGGCGGCAACCGCCTGAGCCTGACACTGACCATGTTCCAGAACGGTGACAGCCCCATCCGGCTGTCCGCCATCACCGCAGGCGGCAGTCAGGCGGTGTTCTTCAAGGTGAACACCCTCGGAGAAGAAGCTTTTCTGGACGATGTAAAGGACCTGCTGGAAGAAATTTTGGAGGAGTGAAATGTTTTACGCTGGATTTGATATGCTGTTCAGCATTCTGTTTCCCATCCTGTTCCTTGTGGTTTTGGGCATGATCCTATACACCATCATCGGAAATATCAGCACATGGAATAAAAACAACCATTCGCCGCGGCTGACCGTTCCGGCAACGGTGGTGGCAAAGCGCACGGAAGTTTCTCGCCACCATACGGACAATACGATGATGCATACGTTCACGACCTATTATGTGACCTTTCAGGTGGAAAGCGGCGACCGCATGGAACTCGAAGTAGATGGTTCGGACTACGGAATGCTTGTGGAGGGCGACATTGGAAAGCTGATGTTCCAGGGCACCCGCTATCTTGGGTTTGAGCGTCGATAAGGCCAGACGGACTGCATTGTCAGCAACTGTATTCAGAAAGCGATTTGGACCTTCCGTTCGGAAAAAACGGAAAATTTTCATTCCAACTTGGGTATACTCCTGTTGTGTCCGACATGAAGAAAATCGTTCAGAAAACTGCCGCATTGTCTTTTCCCAAATGGGCGTTATCCGTATGGGATATGGATACTGCAACATTATATATGGTCAAATACGACAGAAGTCATTGATTTTCTTTGTTTATCTGTGATACCATTCGTTATGAGTCCAACGGCGTTGCTCTCTTCGCCTATGGTGGAGACTACAGCTTTCCGAAAAACACAGCGAGGTGACCATTTTTGAAACGTCGAACTTTTCTTGTCTGCACCGCTGCACTTTTTTGCGGTGCATTTCTGGCAGGGGGCTGCACTCCAAAAACTTCTCAGCCTGTCCTTCAGCAAATCGAATACTCCAATTTGGCAGATTCGGATACACAGACTCTTCTTTCCAAGCTTTTGCAGGATGCCGGCGTATCTGACCTGCGGATACGGACCTTCTTTGATCATGTGCAGAAGTTCAACAATGCCGTGGACCCGGCATGGCTCACCACAGGTTTTGAAAATGCCAAGCCTTCGGATCTGAAATACGATCCTTACTCCATGCAGGACGCATGGACGGAAAAATATGACACCTTCCCCGGCTGGAACTGTCGGATCACCGCTTGTGGGCTGTTCGGTGATTTTATCACTGTCACGGGCAAGGCAGACCTTGACTCAGCCGAGGACACCCTGTTTATGGACTATGAAACACTGGATTCTGACCCGGAATCCCTTTGCGGCGATGAACGGCAAAAGTTTGATGCGCTGTTCGCCCCGGTCAAAACTACCAATACGACCGATATTCCTACCCATTTGAAAACGATTCAGCAGGAATGGAAGAAACGCGGCCTCTCCTTCGTGGAAGATGATAAGATTCGTCTTGTCTCCGTGGTCCTGCACGATCAGTTCTCCGAAACGGACAATTCTCTTATGATCGGTCATGTCGGCGTTATGCTTCCCACATCGGATGCGGTATATTTCGTCGAAAAGGTCGCTTTTCAGGAGCCGTATCGCTTGTTGAAGTTCAAAAATCGAACCGAGTTGAGCGATTATCTGATGCTGAAATACGACAACTCGTGGGGACAGGATACTGCCCACACCTTTATTATGGAAAATTCAGACCTGATGGACGGCTGGCGCATTCTTGACGAACAGAAAGACGCAAGCTAAAAGCATCGCATTCGTTGGGAGCCGTTCGGTCTGACAGATCATTCGCCCTCTGATGCCAAAAGGACGCTGCAGCCTCTCACCCAGAGGCGGCAGCGTCCTTTTTATATCGGAATATTTTGTTCGCAGGGGAACTCCGGGCTTATGACAGGGTATGTATAATGTGCAGAGCCATATCAGCATTTTCTTTGTCCACAAACACCTCTGTGACATACTGCGGTTTTATGCCGAGGGTTCCAATTCTCGCTTGGTCAAATGTGTTATGCCGATTGACATCTTTGGATTTACAATAGAATTTAATTCCAGCTGCCGCCAACGCATCCGTGATGCGATTGCATTGGTAAGGGTCAGAAACTGTTGCAACTAACGATTTAAAAAAATGCTCTAACATAAAGAGACCTCCTTGTAAGCTGTATGATAGACCAGCCGCTTGTAGGTATTATAAGCGTCTATAAATTGTTCTTCTTCGCTTTTATCTTCAAGGACAGTTAAGTACACAGAAAACAACACAGCTGCCTCCAATTGATTCGTATGAATCGGATATGGTATGCCACAGCCAGAAAATGCTGCGGAGCAGGAACTTTCCGCTTTTCTGGTGATAGCACAAATGATGGCACAAAAAAGCAGCGTTCTGATTTTGCAAAAGCGAAAATGAGAACGCTGCCGTCTATCGTGCCGTATTCGATTTTCGATGTGCCGTTATTTTAGAGATGTCTCTTATAGGGATACGGAGTGTGTCAAAGTTCAAACCGATGAACACATCCATAAAACCCATCTTATTTCACAGCCTGTTTCAGCCGCTCCAGATCATCCGCATCCGGGTGAGAAAGAGCCTTGTCGAAATTCTCGATCATTGCGTCCAGATTGGGCAGATGAAGTGGCTGCTTTTTCATGTTCTCATATCGCTGGCGTACCGACATCGGCATCTTCCCCTGACACATGAAGCTGCCGATCACCGTGTTGCTGCTGTGCAGATCTTTTTGCACGGTTTTCAGGATCTTGTTAAAATATTCTTCGCTGCCGCCAAAACCAGCGGTACCAAACAAAAACACCTGCTTTCCCCGCAGCTGCTTCAAAAAGTCTGAAGAGCTTTCATCTGCTTTTCCCTTATCCGTCCAGAAACCCACATAAAGGGTGTCCGCTTCCATGGCGGCAGAGTTCGGGTTGCCAAAATAACAGCAATCTGCCTGCGGCAGGCAGCTGTGCAATGTGTCTGCCAGTAATTCCGTGTTGCCTGTTTTACTGCTGAATACGATTGCGTAACTCATAGCTTCTCCTTTGGAGCCGGTGGCTCTCTGATATTATAATGCTTCCCAGTTGATTTTTCAATCCCGATAGAAATACTCTTTGTCATGTTCGCTGATGGGACGCAGCACACGGCACCACGATCACGCCAGTTCCCAGCCAACAGTTGCGACCGATGCGGATTGGCAGATTGTACTGGTATGCTTTCTCCCGCAGTTCCGGCAGGATCGGGTGGTTAAGGAATTCTTCTCATTTTTCAGTAGATCCTTCCAGATTTTTTCGATACTGTGCCGGACTGACACCATACTCTTTCTTGAATACCCGACTAAAATAGAGGGGGTTATCATACCCTACAATCTCTGCAATTTCTCCAATATTGTATTCGGTGCTCTCCAATAAGCTTTGTGCATTTACCATCCGAAGGGACAGGATGTATTGTGCAGG
>OLRA01002556.1_pt1 | contig 17981 bp, 16 predicted proteins | sample 1673011 | NCBI WGS metagenome assembly OLRA01 (sample SAMEA3136746, study PRJEB25190) | human gut metagenome | reverse complement strand
TGATTCTGCTGCCGATCTTTCTGCTGCTGGGCGGCCTGGTCCCGCTGGCGGTTTACCGGTCGGTGGCCCGGGTCTCCGTGGTGGAGCGGCTGCGGGAGGCGGAGGGCTGAGGCGCTGCCCTGTCAAACTGCATAATCGTTCGGAACAAACCGGCCCTATCCCACAGGATAGGGCCGGTTTGTTGATGGCGTTTTGGCAGTCTCGCCGGGAAGGTGCAAAGATTGCACGAAAACGGAAGCAGGGGGAACACAAAACTATGAAAAGTCCTGAAAGTGAAAAGAAGCTCAGATATTTTTTTCGGAGTGCTTGACATTTTGCAGGGGAAGTGCTACATTAGCTTTAGCACTCAGGGAGAATGAGTGCTAAAATGATAGAAGAGGCCAAAGGAGGCCTGAGAATGGAACTGTCGGAGCGCAAAAAACAGATCCTTCGCGCGGTGGTAGAAAACTACATACAGACCGCCGAACCTGTGGGCTCCAAAGCCATTGTGGTCAGCGCCGGCCTGAAGGTCTCCTCCGCCACCATCCGCAATGAGATGGCGGAGTTGGAGACCCTGGGTTACCTGGAACAGCCCCATACCTCCGCCGGACGGATTCCCTCTCCCAAGGGATACCGGCTGTATGTGAACGAACTCATGGAGGAGCACCGGCTGACCATGCAGGAGGCCCAAAAGATCAACGAAGCTCTCAACCTCAAAATCCGGGAAATGGACCAGGTGATGACGGAGGCGGGGAAGATCATCTCCCAGCTGACCAAGTATCCCACCTTTTCCCTGACCAAGGGGACCAGAAAAGCCACCATCGCCCGCTATGACCTGCTCATGGTGGAGGAATCGGCGTTCATCGCTGTGCTGATGACCGATGGCCAGATGGTGAAGAATAAGCTCTTCCGCCTGCCTACCCCCCTGTCGGAGACCCAGCTGCAGCTGCTGGGCACCCTGCTGAATACCTCGTTTACGGGCCTGACCCTGGAGGAACTGGGGCCGGAACTGGCGCGGGTGGCCTCCCATGCCGGGGGCGAGGCCTACGGACTGATCAGTCTGGTGGTCTCCTTCGCCATGGAGGTGCTGGAGGAGCTGGAGACCAATGTGATTCACACCGCTGGCATCCCCACGCTGCTGGCCCACCCGGAGTACCAGAGCCTGGAGCGGGCGGAACCCCTGATGAACTTTCTCTCCGAGATGGGAGAGGGGGTCAACCTGCCGGTGGTGCAGGGAGAAAACGTAAAAATTCTCATTGGCCCGGAGAACGTGGCCGACGAGTTGAAAGAATCCAGCGTGATCATGGCCAGCTATGATATTGGCGGCGGAATGCAGGGCGTCATCGGCGTGGTGGGCCCCACCCGCATGGACTATGCGGACCTGGCGGCCCGGTTGTCCTACTTTGCGGAAGGTCTTTCCCGCATGTTTGGCAAAGGCGAGATTCCGCCCCCCGCCGGGAGCGAACCTGAAGAATGAGGAGGATACCACATCCCATGAGCAAGAAAAATAACGATCAGAATCAGGTCCCCGAGGAAACCAAGGAGGAGACCCCGGAGGAAGTGACCGAAGCCTCTCAGGAAAAGCAGGAATCCAGCCAGGAGGAAGCCCTCCAGCAGGCCCTGCGGGAGCAGGAAGACAAATACCTCCGGCTGCTGGCGGAGTACGACAACTACCGCAAGCGAAGCCAGAAGGAAAAGGAAAACGCCTGGACCACCGCCAGGGCGGACACCATCAAGGAACTGCTCCCGGTGTATGACAATCTGGAGCGGGCGCTGAAGCAGGAGACCGCCGACGAGGCCTATGCCAAGGGCGTGCAGATGACCATGACCCAGCTCAAGACTGTGCTGGAAAAGCTGGGGGTGGAGGAGATTCCCGCCCAGGGCGAATCCTTTGACCCCAATGTCCATAACGCAGTGATGCACATGGAAGACGAGGCTTTGGGAGAGAATACCGTAGTAGAAGTATTCCAGGCCGGCTTTAAGATGGGAGAAAAGGTCATTCGCCACGCCATGGTCAAGGTGGCCAACTGACCGGCCCTGTCCGGGCGGACAGCCCCGAACCATTTCCAGATCACCATATAAATTTGATAAACGTGTAAACAACAGCCATCTGTTCTTGATAAGGAGGAACAACATTATGTCTAAGATTATTGGTATCGACTTAGGAACCACCAACTCCTGCGTCTCCGTGATGGAGGGCGGCGAGGCCGTCGTTATCCCCAACGCGGAGGGCAACCGCACCACCCCTTCCATTGTGGCATTTTCCAAGGACGGCGAGCGTATGGTGGGCCAGGTGGCAAAGCGCCAGGCCATCACCAACCCCGACCGGACTGTGATTTCCATTAAGCGTGAGATGGGCTCCAACTACAAGGTGAACATCGACAGCAAGGCGTACACTCCCCAGGAGATCTCCGCCATGATCCTGCAGAAGCTGAAGGCAGACGCCGAGGCCTATCTGGGCCAGACCGTCACCGAGGCGGTCATCACCGTCCCTGCCTACTTCACCGACGCCCAGCGGCAGGCCACCAAGGACGCGGGCAAGATTGCCGGCCTGGAGGTCAAGCGGATCATCAATGAGCCCACGGCGGCGGCCCTGGCCTACGGCGTGGACAAGGAATCGGATCAGAAGATCATGGTCTATGACCTGGGCGGCGGCACCTTCGACGTCTCCATTCTGGAGATCGGTGACGGGGTCATCGAAGTCCTGGCCACCGCCGGCAACAACCGGCTGGGCGGCGACGACTTCGACAAGTGCATCATGGACTGGATGGTGGCGGAGTTTAAGAAGGCCGAGGGCATCGACCTGAGCGGCGACAAGGTTGCCATGCAGCGCCTGAAGGAGGCCGCTGAGAAGGCCAAGATCGAGCTGTCCGGCGTCACCTCCACCAACATCAACCTGCCCTATATCACCGCCGACGCCACCGGCCCCAAGCACCTGGATCTGACTCTGAGCCGTGCCAAGTTTGACCAGCTCACCGCTCACCTGGTGGAGGCCACTGCCGGTCCTGTGCGCCAGGCCATGGGCGATGCCGGCCTGAGCGGCAACGACATCTCCAAGGTCCTGATGGTGGGCGGCTCCAGCCGTATCCCCGCGGTCCAGGAGATGGTCAAGAAGCTCACCGGCAAGGAAGGCTTCAAGGGCATCAACCCCGACGAGTGCGTGGCTCTGGGCGCGGCCCTGCAGGGCGGCGTGTTCACCGGCGACGTGAAGGACCTGCTGCTGCTGGACGTCACCCCCCTGTCCCTGGGCATTGAGACCATGGGCGGCGTGATGACCAAGCTCATTGAGCGCAACACCACCATCCCCGTGAAGAAGAGCCAGACCTTCACCACCGCCGCGGACAACCAGACCTCCGTTGAGGTCCACGTGCTCCAGGGCGAGCGTGAGATGGCTCAGTACAACAAGACTCTGGGCCGCTTCAACCTGGACGGCATTGCTCCCGCCCGCCGCGGCGTGCCTCAGATCGAGGTTACCTTCGACATCGACGCCAACGGCATCGTGAACGTGTCCGCCAAGGACCTGGGCACCGGCAAGGAGCAGCACATCACCATCACCTCCTCCACTAACATGTCCAAGGACGACATCGACAAGGCCGTGCGTGAGGCTGAGCAGTTTGCCGCTGAGGACAAGAAGCAGCGCGAGGCTGCCGATACCCGCAACCAGGCCGACCAGATGGTCTTCCAGACCGAGAAGGCCCTGGAGGAGATGGGCGGCAAGATGGACGCCGGCGACCGCTCCAACATCGAGAGCGCTCTGGGCAAGCTGAAGGAGACCCTGAAGGGCTCTGACACCGAGGCTATCAAGAACGCCACCGAGGAGCTGCAGAAGGCTTTCTACGCCGTCAGCGAGAAGCTCTACCAGCAGCAGGGCGGCCAGGCTGGTCCCGGCCCTGACATGGGCGGCGCCAACTTCGTCGGCGGCCAGGCCGGCGGCAGCAACGGCGGCGATGACGTAGTGGATGCGGACTACACTGTCGTGGACGACGACAAGAAGTAAGAAATAAGCGCGAAGGATAGGCACACAGGGGAGCTTGGAGCGCAGCGACGGATGCAAACCAAGCCGGATGGAATACGGCTGTTTGCGTCCGGAGACGGAGTGAAAGCGACCAGGTTGTGTGCCCAATCCGCAGCGTGAGAATGAAGGGAAAGGCGGGGGATGCCCCCGCCATTTCCCATGTTCATAACTCCACTTGTAAAGTTGGTGAACCATATGCCAGAACAGAAACGAGATTATTACGAGGTGCTGGGCGTAAGCAAAGGCGCCTCCGACGATGAGATTAAAAAGGCCTACCGGAAGTTGGCCAAAAAATATCACCCCGACATGAACCCCGGCGACAAGGAGGCAGAGGCCAAGTTCAAGGAAGTGAACGAGGCTTACAGCGTCCTGTCCGACGAGCAGAAGCGTGCCCGGTATGACCAGTTTGGCCATGCGGGAGTAGACCCCAACTATGGCGCAGGTGGTCCCGGCGGCGGCTTCGGCGGCTTTGACATGGGAGATATTGACCTGGGTGATATCTTCGGCTCCTTCTTTGGCGGCGGTGGGTTCGGCGGCTTTGGCGGCGGCGGAGCCCGGCGCAACGGTCCCCAGAAGGGGGAGAGCCTGCGGGCCAATCTGACCATTACTTTTGAAGAGGCCGCCTTCGGCTGCGAGAAGGAGATCAACCTCAACCGCACCGAGGAGTGCGACGAATGCCACGGCTCCGGCTGCCAGCCTGGCACCACGGCCGAGACCTGCCCCGACTGCCGGGGCACCGGCGTGGTCCGGGTGCAGCAGCGCACCGGCGGCTTCGCCTTCTCCAGCACCGCGGCCTGTACCCGCTGCCGGGGCACCGGCAAAATTATTCACAGTCCCTGTAAGAGCTGTGGAGGCAGCGGCAGCGTAAAGAAGAGCAAGCGCATCACCGTTACCATCCCCGCCGGCATCGATGACGGCCAGGCCGTCTCCCTGCGGGGCCAGGGCAACGCCGGCAAAAATGGCGGTCCCGCCGGCGACCTCATTGTGGGCGTGCGGGTCAAGCCCCATCCCCAGTTCCGCCGCGACGGCACCACCGTGCTCTATGAGCAGCCGGTGACCTTCTTCCAGGCGGCCATGGGCGCCGAACTGGAGATCCCCACCATCGACGGCAAGGTGAAGTACACCCTGCCTGCTGGAACCCAGACCGGCACCACCTTCCGTTTGCGGGGCAAGGGTATCCCCGAGCTGCGGGGCCGGGGCCGGGGCGACCAGTATGTCACCATCCGGGTCCAGGTGCCCACCTCCATGAACGCCGAGCAGAAGGAGGCCCTGCGGGCCTTTGCTCAGGCCATGGGGGAGAATGTGCCGGAAGAGAGCGGCCTGAAGGGCTTTTTTGATAAGCACAAGAAGAAAAAATAAGGTTTGGCCATCGGCCGGACATTTGAAAGCGCCTTTCTCCAGACGGGTGTGGACCGCGGGGAGGGCGCTTTTTTGTAATTATGAACATTTTTTTAACACAATGCAAACAATGAGGGGAAATTCTTGACGGGACAGGCGTTCGTTTCGTACAATACTCTCTAGCCAAGATGACGTATTCCATGCTCAGACCAAAACCAGAGAAGCCGGAGGTCTGGCTTTTCTTTGTGTACTGCTGTTGTGGGTGCAGATCCATTTACATAAAAAGGAGCCAACGTATGAAGAATCTGCCCTTGATCTTATGTGCCGGGGCGCTGCTGCTGACCTTGGGGGGCTGTCACGCGCAGTCCGGTGTGCAGAGCGTCCAGAGCGCCGACGGGAACCAATCCAGCAGCCTGGACAGCTCGGTAAATCCGTACCAGAGCCAGGGTGCCCAGGCGGATATCTCAGAGATCCAGCCTGAAGAGAAGTCCAGCCAGGGAGAAGGAGCACAGATGGTGACGCTCTATATTGGTATGGACGACCAATTTCAGCAGTACCAGGAGCCCTACGAGGGTACGCTGAATGAACAGGGCATGGTCCCGGCGGAGGGCGTAGTGGCCGAGATGGCCCAGCTCACCGGCTGGAACCTGGACCTGGCAGGGGAGATCACCACCGGGAAAGGTGGGATCACCGTCAGCTTTGGGGAGACCTGTGCCCTCTTCTCCGGACCGCCTCAGGAGCAGAAGGAGGAGTTCCACGTCTATGACAGCTACCAGCTGGACCAGACCATTCTGGACAGCGTGAAAAAGACCCTGCAGAACTGGGCGGTGGTTCCGGGCCAGGGCGATCCGGACAGCGTGGACGTCTACTACTGCGGGCCGGACGGCAAGGATCTGGTGCTCATCAACTCCGGATGGACCATCTCCTCCACCCAGCCCTATGAGCAGTTTCCACAGGGGAATTAAATCATGTGCAAAAAACGCGGCGTGCCTTTGTAACAGGCACGCCGCGTGTGATATTTATAGGAACTTACAGGGAGAAGATCAACCCGCAGGTAAGGGGGATGAGAGCATCCCCCAGTTCCTCCCGGAGCAGAGCCAGGGCGGTCTCACCGGTACAGTGGCCGGTGTATACCCGCCGTACCCCCTGTTCTTTCAGTGCCCGGGCAACTTGGCCGGGGTACTCGGGGGGACAGTTGAGGCCGGAGAGGGTGCTGGTGCTGAACATGTGCAGGCCGCCCACCACCGTGGTGACCTGCCGGTTCAGGGCCTCCTGTACCCCCTGGACGATGTTGACGATGCCCCCGTGAGAGCAGGAGTTAAAGACCACCAGGCCGTCCTCCCCCTCCAGCACCAGGGAGTGCTCATGGATGAAGTCGTCTTGGACAAACTGGTCGGGACCCAGCTTGCGCAGCAGATTGGTCTCCTGGCTGGCGAAGGGACCGCCGTGGACGGTCTCAGGTACCAGCCACATGCCGGGAACAGGCTGGCGCACCCCCTCCCCACAGTCAAAGCGGTCCGGGTGGCCCTCCCAGATATCCCGGTGGATACCGATAAAGCGGGGAGAGCCGGTGGAGGTGGAGAAATAGGGACCGCCGGCCTGAGGCCGGGCGTACACCTTGCAGGTGGGGTTTTCCTCCAAAAAGTAGCGCAGACCGTCTGCGTGGTCGAAGTGGCCGTGGGAGAGGACAGCCAGGTCCACCTGCTTGAGGTCTACCCCCAGAGCCTTAGCATTTTGGGCAAAGGCCTGGGAACAGCCGGCGTCCAGCAGGATGTTATGCTCCCGGTACTGGATGTACAGGGACAGGCCGTGCTCTGGGGTGAGCCCGCTGTCTTGCGGGGCAGTGTTTTCTACCAAGACGGTTACCTTCATGGGGATGCGCTCCTTTCATTCAATGGTCTGGGGACGGGTGAGATCGTGGATCCATTTGCCGGTGCGCAGACGAACCACGCCGGCGATACATTTGACCAGCTGCTCGGTACTCATGGCCAGGTAGACCCACAGGATATTGAGCTGGAGCACCAGCCCGGCCAGCGCGGCCAGGGGGATGGCGCACAGCCACAGGGGACACAGGTCGATCATGGTGGCCACCTTCACATCGCCGCCGCCCCGAAGGACGCCTACGATGTTGCAGTTGTTAAAGTCCCGCATGGGCATGATGCAGGCTTGGACCGTCATCATAATGGTGGCGGCGGAGCAGGCCGCGGGGGAGAGGTGGAACAGGGGGAAGAACCAGGCCGGGGCGGACAGATGTGTGAAGGCCAGCAGACCGGCTCCCAGAATGGTGCCTCCCGCTGCCGCCAGGGTGTTAAGGGCCAGTCCCACCTGATAGACGGTGTCCGATCGGCCCGCGCCGATCTCCCGGCCGATGATGATGGAGGCGGTGCCCGAGATGCCGAAGGCCACCACCATACACAGCTTTTCTACGTTGCCGGCTATGGTGTAAGCGGCCAGAATTTCCGTGCTGCCTGCCATGTGGCCCATGATAGTGGGGAAGATGGCGGTGCCCAGACCCCACATGGTCTCGTTGCATACCACGGGGGAGCCGTAGCGGAAAAACTGCTTGACGGTCCTCAGGCCCGGGCGCAGCAGCAGCCCCAGGTCCAGGCGGAACACCCGGGAGCGCCGGGCGTGTACCACCACAATGACGATCTCCACCACCCGGGCGATGAGGGTGGCGATGGCCGCGCCGGTGACGCCCAGGGCGGGAGCGCCCAGCTTGCCGAAGATGAGCACCCAGTTTAAAAAGGTGTTGGTGCCCATGGAGGCAGCCAGAATGTACATACCGATGCCGGGGCGCTCCATGCTGCGCCAGGCGGCCACATAGACCAGGGTGACGCCGTTGAGCACATAGGACAGGCCGATGATCCGGCCGTAGTCTGCTGCCAGCAGGATGACCTCCCGCTGGTTGCCGAACAGGCTCAAAAAGGGCACGGGGATGAGCAGCAGCACCAGGGCAAAGGTGATAGACACCAGATTGACCGCCCACAGGGCCACGCCAACCACCCGGTTGATGGACTGCCGGTCCTGGCGGCCCCAGTACTGGCTAATGAGCACCGCCGAGCCGCTCTGTACGCCAAAGAAGAACAGCTGCATGACAAACAGGGGGATATTGGCCAGGGTGACGGCCGCCATAGGTACCTCGCCCAGCATGCCCACCATGAAGGTGTCGGCCATGGCCAGGGTGCTGGTAATGAGGTTTTGCAGAATAATGGGCACTGCCAGACCGCCCACCCGGCGGTAGAAGCCGGGGCCGCGGCGCAGGTAGGAAAACATGGGGGTGGAACCTCCTTGAATGTGGTGATTAGGACAAGCTGGTAAATAGCTGCTCCTGGGCGGCCTTCAGACCTTCCAGCAGGGCGTCAATGTCCTGGGGTGTGGTGTCGTAGGAGAAGCTGATGCGCAGCACGCCGTCCAGCTCCTTTTTGGGCAGCTTCAGGGCGGCATACACGTGGCTGGGCTTTCCCTTGTGGCAGGCGGAGCCGGAGGAGACGCAGATCCCCCGGTCGCTGAGAAAACGCACGATGACCTCGCTCTTATAGCCGGGGAGGGTGATGGGCAGAATGTGGGGGGCCTGTCCCTGGAGGACCACCTTAGCGCCGGGGACCTCCTGAGGCAGGCGGCGGGCCAGGTCGGCTTTCAGGGCGGCCATGTGTTCCAGGTCAGCGGACAGAGTTGCCTTGCCCGCCTGAGCGGCGGCGGCAAAGGCGGCAATCTGGGCGGTGGCCTCGGTGCCCGAGCGCAGCCCCTCCTCCTGTCCGCCGCCACGGATGAGGGGCGGGAAGCGCAGTCCCTTGCGGATGTACAGGGCGCCCACGCCCTTGGGAGCGTGGATCTTGTGGCCGCTGATGGTGAGCAGGTCCACCCCCAAAGCCTTGGGGGTGAAGGGCACCTTCAAAAATCCCTGGACCGCGTCACAGTGCAGCAGGGCCGGACAGCCTGCGGCACGGATGGCCCTGGCGGTCTCGGCCACCGGCTGGAGGGTGCCCAGCTCGTTATTGACCAGCATCATGGATACCAGCACTGTGTCTGGGCGCAGGGCGGCCTTCACGTCCTCCATGGACACCTGGCCGTCGGCGTTGGGGGCGAGGTAGGTGACCTCATAGCGCTCCCGCTCCAGCGCCCGGCAGGGCTCCAGCACGGCGGAGTGCTCGATGGCGGTGGTGATGATATGCTTGCCTTTGCGGCGGCCAAGCTCCACCGCGCCGCGGATGGCCCAGTTATCTCCCTCGCTGCCGCAGGAGGTAAAATAGAGCTCCTCCGGGGCGCAGCCCAGAGCTTTCGCTACCTGGGCGCGGTGCTCCTTCACCCCGGCGGCAGCCTGGCTGCCCAGGGCGTAGCGGGAGGAGGGGTTGCCCCACCCCTCGGTCATGGCCTGCACCGCGGCCTGTACCGCCTCCGGACGTACCGGCGTGGTGGCCGCGTTATCTAAATAGTGCATGAAATTCACCTCGTAAGATATGGAAAAAGTAAGAATATTCTATGGCCTGGAGCGGGGAAAGTCAAGGCATTCCCGCCCCGCTCCCCTTGCAAAGAAAAGCCGGATTGTATTATAATAAAAATCGGATTTGGAAACGAAAACGGGTCGGGATCTGGGAACTCCCGGGTCGGGAGGAGGAGCCCCCTTGTCACGTGGAAAAAACGCAGCCCGGTGGGCCGTTTTGGCCGTTTTTCTGGCCGCCTGCCTGTATATCGCCTGGAAGGTCCCCTATACCCACGACGACTGGGACTGGGGCCTGCCCGTGGGGGTGGAGCGGCTGGTGACCGCGGGGCTCAACAGCCGCTATGGGGGCACCGCTCTGGTGCTGGCCATGACCCGCTCGCAGCTCATGAAAACGCTGGTGATGGGCGCAGGTATGTTCCTGATCCCGTGGCTGGCGGCCCGCCTGACCACAGAAGATGCGGGGGAGCGAGCCGTATGGACCGCGGCCGGGGGTGCGGCCCTGTTTTCCATGCCCATGGTATCCTGGCAGCAGACCTTTGGCTGGGTGTCCGCCTTTGCCAACTTTGTGGCGGGTGCGGCGGTGATGCTGGGGGTGCTGCTGCTGTGGCAGAAGACCTTTTCCAAAAAATCCGAGCATCCGCTCCCGCTGGCCGGGGCGCTGTTTGTTTTGTGCCTGGCCGGTCAGCTCTTTGCGGAAAACCAGACCCTGGCTCTGACCGGAGCGGGAGTGGTCACCGGAGCTTACGCCCTGGTCTCACGGAGAGGGCGGCTGCCTGCCCTGGCGGGGTTGGCAGGCTGTGTGCTGGGCGCGCTGCTCATGTTCGGCAATCCCCTGTATGGCCAGCTGGCCGCCAGCGGTACCGCGGTAGAGGGGGTACGCAGTCTGGTGTTTGAACCGGGGCAAGGGCTGGGTTCTATGGCCGCCACCGTGGCGGAGCGGCTGTTCACCGTGGTGCTGCCGGGGCTGTTTGAGTATTACCCCGGCGTGTGCCTGCTGGTGTCGGCGGGCTGCCTGTGGCGGCTTCACCAGCGGGGCGTCCGTTGGTATTGGCAGGTCCTGCTGGGCCTGTGGTCCGCTCTGTACTGTGCCCAGTGCTGGGTTGTGATGGAGCACATACGCCAGCTGGACAGCTGGCAGTGCCCCTGGCAGCCTGTGCGAGTGGCAGGCGCGGTGATCCAGCTCATTCTCCTTCTGGCCGTTGTGGTCTGGGAGGGGGGAGAGAAGGGAAATGCCCGATTGCTGCTGCTCTTGGCGGCAGTTGGAATGCTGGCCCCCTTTGCAGTGGTGAAGGACTACGGCGCCCGGTGCGTCTTTCCCTCGGCGGCGGCGCTGCTGGTGCTGGGGCTGTCTCTGGCCAAGGGCATGGAGACCAAGCGCTGGGTTCAGGGCCTTGTCCTTGTCACGCTGGCACTCAGTGTGGGCTTCCACGTCCGGGCTTACCGTCTGATCGGCCAGGCAGAATGGATCCGCCAGAACCAGATGGCCCAGGCGGTGGCCAACGGCGACTCCAGTGTGATGCTGCCCACCGAGGGGTGGGATTTGAGCTACTCCTGGGGCCGCAACCCTCAGTCCCAAGTACGGGCAGACTATTTCCGGGCCTTCTACCACCTGCCGGAGGATATGGAGCTTATTTTCCTGCCTCCCGGCTCGGCGGAGCAGTGGCCTCAGATCTCGGAACAGATGCTCCAGGCCGCCCAGCGTTTTTCCTGAGCGGGCGGGAGTTTAAAATGATAAGCAGCCTATGAAAGAAGGGATTCTCTGTGACAATCAAGTCCGGTTTGTGTTATGTTGTGGGGGCTATGCCCCTATCCTGGTCCCTGTGCCCCCGAAAGGGTGCCGGTGACTTCCTGATCGCCGCCGACAAGGGCTATGAGGCCCTGGAGGCCTACGGTGCACCCCCCGATCTGGTGGTGGGTGACTTTGACTCTCTGGGCCGCCGGCCCAACCACCCCAATGTGATCCAGCTGCCGGTGATGAAGGACGACACCGACATGGTGTACGCCCTGCGGGAGGGCCTGGAGCGGGGCTACCGCCGGTTCGTGCTGCTGGGCGGCGTGGGTGGACGGCTGGAGCACACCTTGGCCAACCTCCAGTCGCTGGCCTGGCTCACCACCCAGGGAGCTCGCGGCGTGCTGGCAGGCGAGGGCACTGTGGCAACCGCCCTGCACAACGAGTCTATGACCTTCCCCCAGGGGCTGCAGGGCTTCCTGTCCGTGTTCTGCTCCAGCGGCGTGGCCAAGGGGGTTCGGTTGGAGAATTTGAAGTATGAGCTCAATGACCACACCATGTCCGCCGACTTCCCTCTGGGGGTAAGCAACGAGTTTGTGGACGCCCCCGCCAAGATCACGGTGGGCGACGGTACCCTGCTGGCCCTGTGGCGGGAGCAGGGGGACTTCTACCGCCTGCTGCCCAAGCTGTGGGACCGGGAGGAGGCGGAGTATGCCGGAAAGTGAGAAGGATCTGCGACTGGCGGTGCTCATCGATGCGGACAACGCATCCCGCACTGCCATGAAGGACGTGATGGCTGAGGTGGCGGTGTACGGCACCCCCACCATCAAGCGCATCTACGGCGATTGGACCAGCCCCAATATGAACAGTTGGAAGTCCATTCTGCTGGAGACCGCCATCACCCCCATCCAGCAGTACAGCTACACCACCGGCAAAAATTCCACCGACTCCGCCATGATCATCGACGCCATGGACATCCTCTATTCCGGCACCTGCGACGGCTTTGTGCTGGTGAGCAGCGACAGCGACTTCACCCGTCTGGCCACCCGGCTGCGGGAGGCGGGGATGAAGGGGGCCGGCATGGGGGGGAAAAAAACGCCGAAACCTTTTATCGTGGCCTGCGACAAGTTTGTGTATATCGAGGTCATCCGTGCCGCTGCCAAGCAGGCCGCTGAGGCCGCCAAAAAGAAGGAGGAGGCCCAGGCCAAGAAGACGGCCAAGAAGGAGAACAAGAAGTGCCAGACCTCCAGCAGTCCTGCCCCGGAGGAGATCGTGGAGCTCATCGCCGAGTCGGTGGAGGACCTGTGCGAGGAGGACGGGCTGGCCCATATGGGCAAGCTGGGCAACCTCCTGCTGAAAAAGCAGCCCGACTTTGATCCCCGCAACTACGGCTTCTCCAAGCTGTCCAAACTGATCCGCGCCCTGGACCGCTTCCAGATCGTTCCCCAGGGGGAAGAGAATGTGGAATATTACGTGCGGGATATCTGTGCGGATAAATAACAAATTGGATTGAAAAACAGCGCGTTCCGCTCCGGAACGCGCTGTTTTTTATGCGTAATGGTAGCGCTTGCGCTGGGAGATCAGGAAAGCCAGAGAGACCAGAACAGCCAGTCCCTCGGCGGCAACCACCGCCCACCAGATGCCATCCAGGCCCCAGAGGAGAGGCAGCAGCAGGACCATCCCGCCCCGCAGCAGCAGGGTGCGGGCAAAGGAGATGAGGGCGGAGATGAGGCCGTTACATAGTGCGGTGAAGAAGGCGGAGGCATAGATGTTCACACCGCAGAACAGGTAGTTCAGGGCAAACAGACGAAAGCCGTGGACCGTCATCTCCAGCAGATCCGGGTCGTAGCCCACAAAGGCGGAGGAGAGGGGATGGCTGAGCAGCTCCGAGGCAGTGACCATCACCACGGCGGTCACCCCGATGATGACGGCGCTTTTCCGAAAGACGCTTTTCAGCTCGCTGCGGTTGTCCGCTCCGTAGTGGAAGCTGACAATGGGCGCACTGCCCACGGAGAAGCCCAGGAAGGCGGCGATAAAGACAAAGTCCACGTACATCATCACAGAATAGGCGGCCACACCCGTCTCTCCAATCAGGCGCATCAGCTGGAGATTGTAGAGGATGCTGACGATGGAGGAGGAGATGTTGCTCATCAGCTCCGAGGAGCCGTTGGCGCAAGCCTGGAGCAGCTGCCTGCCGTACAGCTTGGTCTTACCTAAGCGCAGGCCGGAGCGCTCTCCAGTGAGAAAGTAGATCAGAGGGATCACGCCGCCCACACAGTAGCCCGCCACCGTGGCCAGGGCGGCTCCGGCAATGCCCAGATCCATCAGGGCAATGAACACATAGTCCAGTCCCATGTTGGTCACGCCTGCGGCTACCGAGAAAAACAGCCCCAGCTGAGGCCGCTCGGCCACCACAAAGAAGCTCTGAAAGAGGACCTGGAGCATGAACACCACGCTGCCTGCCAGCATGATCCGGCCGTAGGCTATACAGTCGTCCATGAGCAGGTCGCTGGCGCCGGCCAGCCGGGCGATGGGCTCGGTCAAAACCACGCTGACCACGGACAGGATACCGCCCACCACCAGCACCGTGTAGATGAGCATGGAGAAGTACTCCTGGGCCAGCTCCTTGCGGCCCTCGCCCAACGTGCGGGCTACAATGGCGCTGCCGCCGGTTCCCAGCATAAAGCCAAAGGCGCCAATGATCATGGTGACTGGAAAGATGATATTGACGGCGGACAGGGCCAGGTCGCCCACCAGATTGGACACAAACAGGCCGTCCACCACGCTGTAGATGGAGGCCACCACCATCATGACTACCGAGGGTAGTGTGAAGCGCAATAATCGGTTGTAGGTGAAGTGGTCGGATAATTTGATTTTCATAAAAACTCCTTAGGGTGTCTTGGGCGGATCGAGAATCAGGGTGGATTCCTGCCGCAGGGCGTCCAGCAGAGCCTCATCCAGATCCAGCAGAGCCTGACGCTGATGAGGGGAGAGGCGCAGAAAAGCCCGCTCCTCCATGGCAAACACCGGGTCGGTCACTTGGCAGAGAAGCTGCTCTCCCTGAGATGTGACCCGCACCAGCTTGTTTTTCCGGTTGTTGGGGACGTTCTCCAGTTGGAGAAAACCGCCCTGCTCCAGCTGCTTGAGGGCGGAGTGAATGGTCTGCTTGCTGAGAAACAGCTCTCCGCACAGCTGACTTTGACTGACACAGCCACCCTGCTCCCGCAGGGTGTAGAGGATCCAAAAGGCGGTGTCGGACAGTCCAAAGTGCCGGGCCAGACGGTGGTAGATTTCATTGTTGGCCTTGTATAGACTGTTGTAGCGGCGGATAAACTCGGAGAAGGTGAGTTCAGACATGGCAGCCTCCAAATAGTCCGAAATCGGACTTAATATTGCCATACCAGTATAGTCTGATTTCGGACGGTTGTCAAGGGGCAGCTCCACCTTGCTTTTTATAAGAAAACATGGTATACTGATTTACCATTCATCTATGGTTTTCCGGAAAGGAGGTGCCCTATGGCAGAGTCGGTCAAGGTGGTGGCCAAGAACAGCAAGGCCTACCACGACTACTTCATTGAAGAGAAATATGAGGCCGGCATCGAGCTTGCGGGCACCGAGGTCAAGTCCATCCGCCAGGGCCATGTGAACCTGAAGGACTCCTTCTGCCACATCAAGGACGGGCAGATGTCGGTCATCGGGATGCACATCAGCCCCTATGAGAAGGGGAATATCTTCAACAAGGATCCTCTTCGCCAGCGCCGGCTGCTGATGCACAAGCGGGAGATCATGCGCCTGTTTGCCCATATCAAGCAGGACGGCTACTCCCTCATCCCCCTGAGCGTCTACTTCAAAGGCCCCCGGGTCAAGCTGGAAATTGGCCTGGCCAAGGGTAAGAAGCTCTATGACAAGCGGGAATCCGCCGCCCGGCGGGACGCCAAGCGGGAGATGGACCGCACCATGAAATCCCGGAATACCCGGTATTAAAGAGTTTGCGGAGGCGTCTCTCCGCTGAAAAGGAGTGTTTCCAATGGCACAGAATCCTATCGTTACCATCGAGATGGAGGACGGCGGCATCATGAAGGCCGAGCTGTACCCCGAGGTGGCTCCCAACACCGTCAACAACTTCATCAGCCTCATTCAGAAGGGCTACTATGACGGCCTGATCTTCCACCGGGTCATCCCTGGCTTTATGATCCAGGGCGGCTGCCCTGACGGCACCGGCATGGGCGGCCCCGGCTACTCCATCAAGGGCGAGTTCACCCAGAACCGCTTCCCCAACGAGCTGCGCCACGACCGGGGCGTGCTGTCCATGGCCCGGACCATGGCTCCCGACTCCGCGGGCAGCCAGTTCTTCATCATGGTGGAGCAGGCTCCCCACCTGGATGGCCAGTATGCCTCCTTTGGCAAGGTTATCGAGGGTATGGAGGTGGCCGACGCCATCGTGTCCACCAAGCGGGACTGGAACGACAAGCCCCGTCAGCCTCAGCGCATGAAGAAGGTCACCGTGGAGACCTTCGGCGTGGACTATCCCGAGCCTGAAAAAGTCTAATTTAAAACGGAATCTTCTCCTCCCCCTCGGGGGAGGAGAAGTTCCCACCTCATTCTCCCGTTACAGCAGCAAAGCTGCAAAGTGAAGTCCGCCGGGAGACGCTGCAATTTCCCAGTCCGCCAAAACCAAATCGAAGCCCAGCGCCAGCGGGTTCGATTTGGAGAGGAGAGGCAAGGGAGCGGCGTGAGGAATAGCCGCCTTTGGCGGGTGTTCCGAATAGAGCGGACTTTGTCTCGACGAGGGGGCGTACCGGTTTCGACGGGGACGCGGAAGTGGGAATAGCGGGCGGTGGCGCCTGGCCACCTTAAAACGGGCATTCTTTATAAATTAAAGAACAACGATAATTACGCTTACGCTGCCTAATTAAAGGCGGCCGTCTGACCCGGAAGGACCACGAGCCGGAATCAGGCGTCGTTTAGTGGTGCACGTGCGCCGGCAAAGCTTTGCGCCGGCCATGCATGATGAAGCTTACCTGACCCTCAGGCGTGACGGCTTGCCTGGGGAGAGGGGAACAGGAGGAGCAAGACCTCCGCAATAACCGTCTGCGCCCGGAGAAGTTCCCATGGAAGAGTTTTCGGACGGGGGTTCGACTCCCCCCGCCTCCACCAGAAAAAAGAACCACACCGTAAAGGTGTCTCCCGATAAGAAAACATCGTGGGGCAAGAGAGAACGGTATAGCTTCGGCTATGCCGTTTTTCTCATTCTTGCCTTGATGAAGTGACTTTGGATACTTCCAGAGCTCCAATGCCTTTATAGTAGATGTCGATTTCCTGGGTGCGGTTCTTGCCCTTCGGATCGCTGGCAGCATGAACAACAATCTTCTCGACGAACTCATGCAAGATACATGGAGTCAATTCAGGAATTTCCGTATACCGTTCTACAATGGATAGAAACCTCTCCACATTTGCGCTTTTGCGTTCCTCTGCCTCAATTTCACCACGAAGGGCAACAGCTACATCTTGAAGCTGATGCTGTTCTTTCTCGTAGTCAGTAGAGAGCTTTTGAAAACGCTCGTCAGAAAGTTTTCCCGAAATGGTATCTTCATAGAGCCGCTTGAAAATGCTATCCAGTTCTGCGATCCGCTTTTCAGCGTCAGCCAATGTTTTCTTCCGCTTTGCCAAACCTCGGTTGCGTTGGCGCACATCCGTATCCATGACCATTTTTACAAAATCGTCTTTTCGCTGTGATGCAAAGGAAACAATCTCACGCAGATTTTGCAGGACCAATTCCTCCAGGATAACAGTTCGGATAGAATGCGTCTGCCCACATATATCACGGCTTTTCCGATAACCAGAACACAGGTAGTATTCCTGATCGCGCCGGAAATTGGTTGCCCTGCATTGATACATGATGGAGCCGCAGTCGGCACAGAACATCATGCCGGAGAACATCCCCATTTCTCCCATCTTTGTTGGGCGGCGCCGCGTCTGCCTTGCGAGTCTTACTGCATCGGCAATCGCCTCCGTCCAGATAGCTTCATGGGTATTCTCAAAAATCTTCCACTCGGTTTCTGGATTGAGAAGGGTCTTTTTGCTCTTGTAGGATTTTTTGTAGGTTTTGAAATTAACCGTGTGTCCCAGATATTCACGCCAGCGATCCATGATGTCGGCAATCGTAGAAGAATCCCAAGCATAAGGAGAACCTTTCTTTGAGACATTGGTTGTTCTCCCCTTACTTTCGTAGTAAGCGGCCGGAGTAAGGATTTTTCTTTCCGTCAGCTTTCTTGCGATTTGTGAGGGACCAAAACCGTCCATGACATAAAGACCGATTTCATAAACTACCTGGGCCGCTTCTTCATCCTTTATCCATTGCTTTTTATCATCGGGCGATTTCATGTATCCATACGGAGGCATGGTAGTTAAATGTTCCCCCGCATTGCCTTTCACTTTCATAACGGCACGGATTTTTTTGCTGGTGTCTTTGGCGT
>OLRA01002544.1_pt1 | contig 18066 bp, 18 predicted proteins | sample 1673011 | NCBI WGS metagenome assembly OLRA01 (sample SAMEA3136746, study PRJEB25190) | human gut metagenome | reverse complement strand
CAGGCGGGAGCCTTCGATGCGAGTGGGCTTGCCGTAGCTCAAATCGTCGACGACAACGACCTTTTCGCCGGCCTGATGGAGTGCGTGAACGACATGAGCGCCGATGTAGCCGCAGCCGCCGGTGACGAGAACTGTCATAGTTGACCTTTCCTTGTGCGGGTTGCAAGTGTCGGCCGTGGGGAGTTCAGCGGCTGTTCACTTTTGGTCCGCTTTGTTACCTTTTGAAACAATTTGAGTATATCACACGAACATAATCGCACAAAACGGTGGTGTCGTCCGGCAATATCTGCATTCATTAGGTCGATTTGGCGTTCATTAGGTAGGTCGGCCCGGAGCCGGCCCGCACGGACACCGGGTAAACGGCTTGATATGGTGGTTGGTATCGCACACCACCTACCTAATGAACGCCAAATCGACCTAATGAATGAACAGCGGTGCGGCGCACAAGGAAAATCCGAGGAATATATGACCAATCCCGAATCCACAGCAATCGATCCCGTCGCCGCGATGGGCACAGACCACACCGAGGCACCGGCGCACCCCCTGCACAAGGTGCTCTCCTTCGTACGCCGCTCCGGACGTTTGGACGATCGCCTGCAGCGCGCATGGGACAACTATGCCGGCACATATCTGTTGGATATTGCGGCCGGCAACCTGCTGGACGTGCGCGAAGGCGTCACGCTCGACCGCGCGTTCGTGGAGTCCGCATGGGGCAACGATAATCCGCTCATTGTGGAAATCGGCACCGGGCAGGGAGAAAACGTAGTGGCAGCAGCCGCAGCCCACCCGGAGACGAACTTCCTTGCTCTAGAGGTCTATGACCCCGGCGTGGCCCACACGCTGCTGCTCGCCGGCAAGCAGGGGCTGACCAACATTCGCGTGGCCCAGGTCAATGCGCCCGAGCTGTTCAAGGTGACCGCGGCCGGCACCGTGGCCGAGGTATGGACCTTCTTCCCCGACCCTTGGCCCAAGAAGAAGCACCACAAGCGCCGCATCGTGCAGAAGGCCATGGCCGGCGACATTCATCGCGCGCTGGTCACAGACGGCGTCTGGCGTATCGCCACCGACATCGAGGACTATGCCCTGCACGTGCACGAGGTGATGGACGGCCTCGATGGCTGGAAGAACCTGGGCAGCGTAACCGTCAGCCTGCCGCTGGAGCACGTGGGCAAGGGCAATGCCGACATGGCCGCCGATATGCCGCACGCCGACTTCACCGAATCCGAGCGATTCGAGGGCCGCGTGCTCACCAACTTCGAGAAGAAGGGCCTGGCCGCCGGCCGCGTGATTCATGACTTCACCTATCAGGCCGTTACCCTGAACTGATTGCGACACGCCGAAATGCCGTCGATTTGCATAACCGAACAACCTCCCGTAAAGTAATTCGAGTTGTTCGCCCCCATCGTCTAACGGTTAGGACACCAGACTTTCAATCTGACAACGAGAGTTCGACTCTCTCTGGGGGTACTTCACTAAAGACCCCGGTCATAGCGACCGAGGTCTTTTCGTATTCGCGGGACCAGGTCTGAAAGCATTCGGCCCGCTTGATATGTGCTCATGGTTTCATCTCAGCACGTGTTCGCGCCCGCCACAAGGACTATCCCACCGTAGACGATGTGACATCCTCCACACTGTGACTTCGCGCACAGGGTCCCGACGCCACCCTCACCCCGTTTATCGACACCATGCGTGTATAACCGCATATGGCATCATCGGCGAACATCGGCCGGCAGACCAGTTGTACAAGGAGAACATCATCCACATGGCAGACACCGCCAACACCAACACCAACGCCTGGCTGCCGGCGCTCAAAGCGGCGTTTCCGCTGACCATACCGATTTGCCTGGGGTTCCTGTTTCTCGGCGCCTCGTATGGCATTCTCATGGGCACCAAAGGCTTCTCCTTCGTATGGCCGATGTGCATGAGCGCGTTCATCTTCGCCGGTTCAATGGAATTCGTCACGGTGAATCTGCTGCTCTCCGCGTTCAACCCGCTCGCCGGCTTTCTGCTGGCCCTGATGGTCAACGCCCGTCACCTGTTTTATGGACTATCCATGCTCGGCAAATTCAAAGGGCTCGGCTGGAAGCGCCCATACCTGATTTTCGGTATGTGCGACGAGACTTTTGCCATCAACTCCACCGCGAAAATCCCTGCCGGCATCGACCGTGGCTGGTTCTACTTCTGGGTTACGCTGTGCAATCAGCTGTATTGGGTGACCGGTGCCACACTGGGCGGGCTGATCGGCGCGCATCTGCCGTTCAATACCGACGGTCTTGATTTCGTACTGACCGCGCTGTTTCTGGTGATCTTCCTCGATCAGTGGCTCGACGGCAAGCATCGCGAGCGACTGTCCGCCGTCATCGGTGTGCTGACATCACTGGCCTGCCTGCTGATATTCGGGGCCAATGATTTCATGATTCCCTCGATGATCGCCATGCTGATACTGTTCGTCGCGTTGCGCCCGCATCTGGACGTGTTGCGGCCGGCCGCCGACGCCCCGGAAGCCACGGCAGACCATGCCATGAGCCACGCAGCGGACCAGCAGAAGGAAGGACAGACGCGATGACGATGACCATCTGGCAAGGCGCAATCACTATCGTGACGGTGGTGCTGGGCACGATGTGCACCCGTTTTCTGCCGTTTCTGGTGTTTCCCGAGTCCAAGCAGCCGCCGCGCATCATCGAGTATTTCGGCCAGGTCCTGCCCTATGCGATGACCGGTCTACTGGTGGTATACGCACTGCGCAACACCCCGATTCTGACCGGTTCACACGGCCTTCCGGAACTCATCGCCTGCACCGTCATCGTGCTGCTGCACGTATGGAAACGCAATATGCTGCTTTCAATCGCCGGCGGCACAATTGTATATATGTTGCTGGTGCAACTGGTGTTCTGAGGCACCCGACTCGTTAGTCTCTCCCTCCGCTTCGCTATGCTCAGCACCTCCCTTACAGAGGGAGGTAATCTTCTGTACCTTCCTCTGACGAGGGAGGCGGCACCGCGAAGCGGTGACGGAGGTAGAGACCCGCAGTCGTAAGACTGCGAAACACACAGCATCGGCCACAGGCCGATTCCTACAGCTGCTTCGCCACCCAATCGACGATGTACGGGGCGACTTCCTCAATCTGGTCGATGGCGACCTCGAACTCGTGCTTGCCGCCGTACCACGGGTCCACCAGATCGATCTGATCTTCGCGGCCGGGCTTCGGCTTGGGCAGATTCGGGTCGAAGCTGCGGTACATGTGCACTTCGGCGCGCTTGCCGGCCGGCAGCATGCGCAGCAGGGCGCGCATGTGGGAGGCGGTCATCGGCAGGAACAGGTCGGTACGGTCGATTTCCTCACGCGAGATGCGGTGTGCGAAGTGGTCACGCGGAATCTCATCACCATAGCCACGTTCGCGTAGCACGCGCACGGCACGCGGGTCGATCGGGTGGCTCCACTCCTCGTCGGACACACCGCTGGATTCCACGTTCACCTGGTCGCCAAGACCGCGCTCATTAAAGAAGTGACGCAGAATGATCTCACCCATAGGCGAACGGCAGATATTGCCGGTGCAGACGGTCATTACGGTGTAGGGCTGGGTATTGCTCATAGCTTTGAATCAATCCTCAATCGGGCTTCACCGGGCCGCACACGGCCCGACTGTATTGTTGGGGTCGAATGAATATGAATCCGGCTCATGCCGCTATAAAGGGCATAAGCCGGATTCGCATGCTTACTTGGTTTTGGCCAAGATACGGAAACGATAGGAATCGATGCCGGACTCCTCCTTGGCGGGCGTATGCCACTCGCCCACTTCGGCTTCCCGCCACATCCCGGCCTCGACCAGCGACGCCATATCGGGCGCGTAGCTGTCGGCATCCACGGTGGCGGCCAGATCAGTCACATAGGCTTTGTCCGCGAACGGCAAAGCCTTGGCGAACAACTGGGCACCGCCGATGATCCAAATCTCCGAACGGTCCAGACCGTCGTCCGGAATCGCCTCCTGACGGGCCATATCGAGCGCGTCGTCAAGACTGGTGACCACAGTGGCCCCCGGCGCACGGTACATCGGATCGTGGGAAACGACGATGTTGTCGCGGTTGGGCAGCGGCCGGTACTTGCCCCCCAGCGATTCCCAGGTCTTACGACCCATAATCACCGGATGGGAGACGGTCAGCTCCTTGAAATGCTTCATATCCTCGGCACAGTGCCAAGGCATGCCACCATTGAGGCCGATGGCACCGGCGCGACCTTCCTTGTCACGGGCTTCGGCCCAGATAAGATTCACCGAGAAGGTCTTGGGATAATCGTCACCCCAGTCTTCTTCAGTGGCAGACAGCCCGGCAGATCCGGGCTCGGGTTCGTGATAGCCGCTACGGCTACTGTCATGCTCCATTTCGCTTACTCCTCCTGGATTGCGGAACTGGGCCTTAGTGTAGTGGACAGCGAAGACTCGGGGGCCGTCACCTTCACAGTATTCGCTGTCCACGAAACGGTAATCAGCATCAGACCGCAACAGGTGCCTTAATAGTGGGGTGATGCTGGTAGCCGACGACCTTGAAGTCCTCATACTGGTAGTCGAACAGGGAATCGGCCTTACGGATCTCGATGGTCGGGTACGGGTAGGGCTTGCGGCCCAGCTGCTCAAGGAACTGGTCGACGTGGTTGTCGTAAACATGGCAGTCGCCGCCGGTCCAGACGAATTCGCCCGGCTTGAGCCCGGCCTGCTGCGCCATCATCATGGTGAGCAGCGAGTAGGAGGCGATATTGAACGGCACGCCGAGGAACATGTCGCAGGAACGCTGGTACAGCTGGCAGCTTAGCTTGTCGTCGGCCACGTAGAACTGGAAGAGCGCGTGGCAGGGCGGCAACGCCATCTTCTCCACCTCGGCCGGATTCCACGCGGAGACGATCATGCGGCGCGAATCCGGATGATGCTTGATGAGGTCGAGCACATTGGAGATCTGGTCGATGGTGCGATTCGGGTCCTCGGGGGTCGGCGCGGGCCAGGAACGCCACTGCACGCCATAGACCGGGCCCAGATCGCCGTTCTCGTCCGCCCACTCATCCCAAATATGCACGTTGTGCTCCAGCAGCCAGTTGATGTTGGAGGAACCCTTCAAAAACCACAGCAGCTCATAGGCCAGGCCTTTGAAGAACACGGTCTTGGTGGTCAGCAACGGGAAGTACTTCGACAGGTCAAAGCGCATCTGCTGGCCGAACAGGGAAATCGTGCCGGTGCCGGTGCGATCGGACTTCAGCGTGCCTTCGGTCAGGATCTTGCGCACCAGGTCCTCATAGGGCATCGGAATGTCCGTTTCGGGACGTGCGGGGATACGGGAGCGAATATCTGCGAGTTGTTCTTCGGTCAAAGCCATGTGCACCAGTGTAGCTTAGGGGCATAATAGAGAAGTCCACTGATGCGGGAGAGCGGCCAGGTGCCGCGCTCCCCCGCTGGCATGGCGATGGGCCAGATCGCCGGCGGCTGAAAATAAAGGAGCAGCTATGGGTAAGCGACTGTGGGTTGAGCGTAACAAGGACGGTTCGTGGGATGCGTTCAGCGACGATGGCGCACACATTAAGTTCGGCAAGGATCGTGGCCAGTTCACGCCGGGCGATCTGATGAAGGTCGCGCTGGCCGGTTGCGCCGCGCTGTCCAGCCAGTTCGCCATCGAACATACGCTGGGTGAGGGCAAGGGTGCCAAGATTGTGGTGGATGGCACGTACGACCCGGAAAATGACGCCTACACCGGTTTCGAGGAGCAGGTGGTGATTGATGCTTCCGACGCCGGTCTGTCCGAGGAGGATGCCGACAAGCTCAAGGAGCGCGTCACCCGCCATATCGACAAGGGTTGCACGGTCAAGCACACCTACGTGCAGGAGACCCCGGTGCGCATGAACGTCACCGTCAAGCACTGAGACGGGATATAAATTGAAGAGGCTCCCTGGCGGGAGCCTCTTTCCGTATATTCGGACTTTACTGGCGATCGGGATCGATGGTCTTTTCGATCTGCTGGGCGACTTCAGGCTCGGCTGCGGACACCGGAATCTCCTCGACGCCGGCAATCTCCTCCAGCGACTTGGTAGGCACTTCGGCGGGCGAGCTCGGCACGGTGTCGAGACGCGATTCCGCGGCCTCAACATACTTGCGTGGCACCACGTACACCGGGCCGACCGCATGCTGCAGCAGGCCCTGGCTGGTGGAGCCCAGCAGCAAGCCAGTGAAGCCGCCGCGACCACGGGAGCCGACAACAACCACATCGTGATCGTAGCTGGCCTTGGTCAGGGCGCTCACGGCCGGGCCGGAAACGATCTGCTTGTTGATCTTCAGATCAGGATGCGATTCCTGCAACGGCTTGATGCGCACCTCAAGATCGTCCTTGTAGGACTCCATGACGGCGTCCTCGCCGTCCACACCCTTCAGGTTCGGCACAGCGGAAATCACGTCCAGTTCCGCACCCCAGCACGTGGCGAAGTCGGCGGCAATGTCCAGCGCCTTCAGACCCCACTTGGATTCGTCGGAGCCGACGGCCACCTTGGTGATCGTGTTGTTCAGGTGCATCAGGTTACCGTCATCATCGGTGTACGGCACCACCACAATCGGGCAGTAAGCATATGCCGGCAGCGATGAGGACGTAGTGCCCAGCAGGCGCTCGGCCAGACCGCCCTTGCCACGGTTGCCAATGACGATCAGATTGTAGTTACGAGACAATTCGACGAACACCGATGCCGGATCTCCGGTAACAATCAGTGTGGCGGCTTCGACGCCCTGCTCGTCTGCGATGGCCTTGGCCTTGGACAGAATCTCCTGAGCATCGGAATGCGCGGCGTTATCGTCCCCCATCGCCGTGTAAGTGGCATCGAACGAAACGGCGGCATAGCTCGGCAGGGAATATGCGCAGACAATCTGCAGCGTCAGCCCCGCGTGCTTTGCATAATTCGCGGCCCACCATGTTGCCTTGTAACTGGCATGCGACCCGTCAACGCCGACGAGAATAGCCTTGTCGTTAATCATGACGACCTCCTTGAAGTTATTGCGGCACGAATACCGCGTATCTCAACAATACCCCGCGACACTCGGTTTGGCCGGTATCCTCCGCTCAAAAAGAAATCCGCGTATACGAAAAAGGCACACCCCAAAGGACGTGCCTTAATACGAATTCGCTTACCGCATAATTCTTGTCACATCACGCGGCGAATGGAATATCCAGCTCCACCGAATACGGAAACGTCGCTTACTGCCGTTCCCTGCACCGGGTTCATAGCATTCATCACCTGTCCGTTACCGATGTAAATGGCCGCATGAGTACCATTCGCAAGAATGTCACCCGGCTTGGCATCCGCCAAGCTTGCGACCGGAGTACCCACGGTGGCTTGAGCACCAGAGGTACGAGGCAGGGAGATGCCAAACTGGGAGAAGACGTACTGCACAAAACCGGAGCAATCCCATCCTGCCGGAGTGTTGCCGCCGGCAACATACGGATAGCCTTGGAACTTCAGTGAGAAGCTAGCAAGCTCAGCGCCAGTCATTTTACCCAAGTCAACCTGTGGAATCGACGCACGCTGTTCAGAGCGGCTGGCTGCCGCAGCAGCAGCGGACTGGGCTGCAGCAGCTTCATCAGCGGCTTTCTGAGCCGCCGCCGCTGCAGCAGCTTCCTTCTCGCCCTGAGACTCGGTCTGTGGCACATCAAGAGTCTCGATGCCACCCCATTTAGAGTTCTCATCAACCGAGGTGGAGGTGGATTCGGCGAACAAATTCTTCTTCACCGAACTCGCCTTCGGGAAAGAACGTGAGGACACCACAGCACTCGTCTGCGCGGAATCGGCAGAGGCAAACGGGGCTACGCACGCAAACATGGCACCCGTGGCGATAATCGCCACTGATGTGGAAATAATAGTCTTAACGCTCATCATCAACGCCATACACTAGCACACATGGGTCGATTTCATAACAGGAATAGCATTTCGAAGATGATGTCGCGGGTGCATCATTCGGCAGGAGAACGCAACAGGCCTCGGATACCGATCGGCATCCGAGGCCTGCAATAAATCAATCAATAAGACTGCATCACGGGATACGCACCACGATGGTGAGCTTTTCGGTCATGGCACTAGCGAGAGCCACGCTATAGCCATTCCATCCACCATGGACCGCCTGACCGTTGCCGACATACAACGCCACATGATCGTAGTGTGCACCACCGTTCCATCCACCGGTGTTGGCATAAATCAGAATATCGCCCGGCTGCAGGGATCCGTCTGTGACTACGTGGCCACCAGGAACATTGACGTACTCTTCAGGCCAACCGTGGAAGTTAATGCCACGGGCCGCCAACGCTTGACTGACCAATGCGGTGCAGTCCATGCTCTGTCCGATCAAAGAATACGCACGGTCGATAGAGGCACCGGCACCAGCGGAAACCGAACCACTGGCATCGGAATAAGTAACAGAAGAGCGAGACTCATTACGGCTCGCGGCGTTGGCCTGCTCCTGGGTCGCCTGAGCCTCGACCTCCGCCTGCTTCTCGGCCTCCTCTTCGGCAGCCTTCTTGGCCGCTGCGGCATCCTTTTCCGCCTGAGATTCCGTCTGCGGCACATCGAGGTTCTCAATGCCGCCCCAATCAGCATTGTCCTCAACGCTCGTGGCAGTGGCTTCAGTCGTCAGATCTTTGCGCACCTGGGTGTACGAGGGGAAGGACTTGGTGGAAGTCACAGTAACACCCTCAGCTGCAGTTGCTGTAGGAACAAACATAAACAAGCAGGCACAGGAGACAATCGCGGCAACAATGGAAGAAGCTACAGTTTTGGTCTTCATAGAACTATCACCCTACACGGTGCGCATTAACTCGTACAGGATGGAAGAAATAAAACACCCCGGAGCTATTGGGATATATCGGCGTGTCGGCACAGGTCAGTTCGGACTAATACGCGGCCGCAACACTTGAAATGTCATTTCGCGCGAACGATTGCCGATAGGGCGACGTCACATCCGAACAGTAATCACCGAATGTAAGCCAATGAAATGAATCAGTAGTGAACGTACTGGAACTTACCGGCTTCGGCGGCGCTGAACGTACGGGTCGAAATCACACCCAATCCCTTGGCATTGGATTCGGAGATCTCAATGGAGCCGTCGGCATTGATCTTTTCCAGAACGGCAACATGGCCGTACGCGCCATCGGCATCGGCCTGGCCAGGAGCGAACACCACAGCATCACCGACATGGCGAGGAGTGTTGTCCACCCAATAGCCCAGAGCGGAAGCTGACGCCGCCCACGCGCCACCATTGCCGAAGTTGCCGCTGGAAGGCAGGCCCAGTTCGGCACGACGCTGGTACGCGTACCACGTGCACTGACCCCACGGATAGTTGTTGGAGTTGGTGCCAACGGCATGGTTCGGGTTGAAGCCAGCCGGCACAGCATCGCCATCGGCATCCACGAGAGCCGACACCACAGGATTGTTCGCATTATTGCGATTCATCAGCTTGGCGTCCAAGGTGCTGTCTGAATTGCTCAGCCCCCAACCGCCTTCATTGGTGGACTGTGCGGTAACGGAGGATGAACTCAAATCAGTACGCGCTTCGGAACGAGAAGCCGCAGTCACATCGCTGATGCGCTTAATCTGCGTGGTCGTCGTGGCCGGATCAGCCACGAACGAGTTCGTGGCGTCTTCATTGTTGGAAAACGCGAGAGCACCTGCGGCCGTGCCGACCAGAGCGGCCAGTGAGGCCGAGGCAAGAATATGGCTACGGCGTTCAGCGGCACGAGCGGCCTCACGAATGGAACGGCGGGTCTGGGGAGCGATTTCGTTGATCTTCTCGGCAATGGCCGGATCAAGCCCCAAAACAACGGCGTCGCTACCAGCGGATTGCACCGCACGCACAGCACGAACGGAATGAGAACCCTTGCCGGAGGCAAACAATGCCTTCGCTAAGCTGAACTTCTGGCGCGAGACCGTGGTCGCTTTATGCGAAGCATGCTTCATACTACGTTAACTCCTTGGATGGGTTCGGCGGGGTCATTTCGATGACCTCGTATGACCGTCACAATTGAGTACTGTACAACGAACAGAGGTCAATCCTCAATGTGATCCCCCACCATCCGGGTGTGTCAAACGATTTACGTAACCGTGCGGCCGGGTGAAAAAACTGCCTTGTTTCCGCCCGTTCACGAACCTCACTATCCGGTTATCGGAAGAATCACTAACTCATGTCATTCCGACACACCGTAACCATGATGTGCTGCGTACATTCTGCACTGCATTCCGCATTGCCACCACTGCCGCCCGGCACCCCGGAATTCCGCAGTAACCCCGCAGTAATCCCGCACACCGAGCATTATCCGCGATATTCCCCAACACTGGTCTACCCTTGAAACCATGACTATCACACTGAGTATTCCCGAGTCGCTGAAGCCCGAAGATGGTCGCTTCGGCTCCGGCCCCAGCAAAATCCGCCCCGAACAGATCGCCGCGCTCGACGCCGGCGCCACCACCCTGCTTGGCACATCACATCGCCAGGCACCAGTCAAGCAACTGGTCGCTTCGATTCGTGAAGGTCTGCGCGAGTTCTTCCACCTGCCTGAAGGGTATGAGGTGGCGCTTGGCAACGGTGGCGCCAGCGCGTTCTGGGAGATTGCCTGCGCTTCGCTGATCACCCGTCGCGCCGCATTCGGCACGTATGGCTCGTTCAGTGCCAAGTTCGCCGCGTCCGCCGCGAACGCACCCTTCCTTGAAGACCCGGTGCTGTTCCCCGGCGAGCCGGGCACTTACCGTCTGCCTGAGCTCACCGAGGGCGTGGACACATATTGCTGGGCTCACAACGAGACCTCCACTGGTGTGGCCGCCCCGATTCGCCGCGTGGCCGGAAGTCGTGAAGCTGGTGCCTTGACCGTCATCGACGGCACCAGCGCAGCCGGCGCTTTGCCTGTGGACATCAGCCAGACCGACGTCTACTACTTCTCACCGCAGAAGGCCTTCGGTGCCGATGGCGGTCTGTGGGTCGCCATCCTCTCCCCCGAAGCTATCGATCGTGCGGCAGGCGTCGAATCAAGCGCTCATCTGGAAGGCGCACATCGCTGGGTGCCGCCGTTCCTCTCGCTGACCACGGCACTGAACAACTCCCGCAAGGATCAGACCCTGAATACGCCCGCCGTGGCCACCCTGATCATGATGGAAAACCAGATTCGCTGGCTCAACAACAACGGCGGCCTCGCCTGGGCCACCACACGTTGCGCCAAGTCCGCATCCATCCTGTACTCGTGGGCCGAGCGCTCCGAATACGCCGCTCCGTTCGTCGTCGATGCGGACGCACGCTCGAACGCCGTGGTCACCATTGATCTGGACGAGCGAGTCCAGGCCTCTCAGGTACTGTCCATCCTGCGCGAGAACGGCATTGTGGACGCCGCCGGCTACCGCAAGCTGGGCCGCAACCAGCTGCGCGTTGGCGTGTTCCCCTCGGTGGAACCGGCTGATGTCATGGCCTTCACCAAGTGCGTCGACTACGTGGTCGAGCACCTGTGATGGCATATATGCCCCGCATTGCCGACCATATATGCCATGCACATTGATCGGTCTCAACTGATGCCGATTGAATAAATCGTAGGGAGGGATGTTTGACGCCCCTCCCTACTCTTACTACAGTGCATGAGTATGAAGTTCGCGCCTCTCATTGACCCTGCCGTCCGCAAACCCGCACCCAAGCCCGTACGGGTGGATCTGCGTAAGGTGTTTGCCATCGGTACCGGTCTATGGATTGTGGCGTTGATTGTCGTGCTGATTCTGCTGGCCGTGGGCTACAGCGTAATGCCGTTGGTGATTATGTGCGTGGCCGGCGTCATTATTGGCTTGCTACTGCTGGTCTGGGAATACTTCGACCGCTGGGACTACCGCCGCCTCGGACAGTAACGCAACACAAGCTCCCTCTGATGACGGGAGCTGTCAGCGTAGCTGATTGAGGGAGAGACCGCGGCCGCAGGTCGCTCATCAAACAGCATTGGTGGCATGCAAGGCATGCCACCAATTCCTTACCTCACTGCGCCAACGGCAACGTAAGGCTGAACGTACTGCCTTGCCCGGGCGCGCTCCATACGGTCACATCGCCATGATGGGTCAGCGCCACATGCTTGACGATGGCCAAGCCTAGGCCCACGCCATCCGCCGTGCGATTGCTCTGTTCCACGCCCCGGTAGAACCGCTCGAAGATGCGCGCCTGGTCCTTCTTAGCGATGCCCGTGCCTTGGTCAATCACGCGAATCACCGCGCGGTCGCCATCCTTGTCTTTGGATGCGGACACGCTGACCACGCCATTTTCCTTGGAATAGCCGATGGCGTTTTCGATGAGCTTGGTCACGGCGCTGTCGATCTGGTCCGCCTCACCATTGATGACTAGATCATCGTCGCCCTTGATGTTCAGCTGCACGCCAGCCTCGGCTGCCTGCGGCTCCAGTCGCGCCGCCGTGGCCCTGAGCTGTTCCATAACGTTCAGTCGGTTGGCGGAAGACGGCGTAATCGGCTCCTGCGCGCGTATGAGCAGCAGCAAATCAGACACCATGTGGTTGAGCTTGCTGCAGCTGGAACGCACCTGGCGAGCGTCGGCAGCCACCTGCTGTTCGTCCAGATTGCCGGACTCCAGCGAATCGGCGAGTTTGGCCAGAGCCTCAGTGGGGCCCAACAATTGCTCGGACACATTGGTAATAAACGAGTCACGCACTTGAGCGAAACGAATCACATCACTGACATCGGTAATCAACACGATGACGAACTGCTCGTTGATACGCCCTACAGTCACCTTCAGCCAGTTGGGGCGGTGGACGGACTGCGTGGCGACGTGATCGCCCTTGTTCTGGTCTGCGACGTACCGCTCCGGAGTATCGGTGGTCAAGTCGAACTGGCGCTTGCCACCGGACTTGCGCGCCTCGTGAATGGCATCCAGCACATGCTGCTGGGCAATGGCGTCATCTGACACCACACCCAGGCGGTAGGCGGCGGGATTGCAGCGGACCACCTCGTCGTGCTCGTCGACCACCACGGACGCACCTGGCAGCATGGACAGCAGCGTGGCGGTGTCGTCGGACAGATCGTCATTGTCGTCATCATCGGCCAGCGGCGATTCCATGGACACTCGATGTGTCGCAAATCCCACGATGAGCGTGATGATTCCTACCACAAATAAAACAGCCGTGACAATAAGAGCAATCGCGGCGACGAGCGGCATCTGTGTCATGCCCCCATTCTTTCACACCACACGCCGGGATTGCGGTTTGCCGGCACGCCGGTAACATGAATTTCAGGTGAACAACCCAATGAACAGTAGAACAACTTGAGGTTGCCATTACCTACGTTGAAGTGGGGAACAAGTACTGGAATAATACACTGGTACAGGTTGCAATAAGCAAGCATGAAAGGCTAGAGAAATGCGCGTTATTTTCAACGAGGAGCTGAAGCAGGTTGCTGACGACCTCGACCGTATGGCGCAGAACGTACGCAAGGCGATCAAAGGAGCTGGAGAAGCCCTGCTGAATCAGGACGTTGAAGCCGCACAGACTGTGATTGACGGCGACATCGAAATCGATGCCCTGGAGTCCTCTGTGATTGACCAGTGCGTCAAGTTGCTCGCCAAGCAGAATCCGGTGGCCACCGATCTGCGTGTGGTCGTTTCCACCATGCGTCTGGCTTCCACGTTCGAGCGTATGGGCGATCTTGCCCGCCACGTGGCCGAGGCCGCTCGCCGCACCTATCCGGCCGCCGCGATTCCTGAATCCGCTCAACCGGTGTTCGCCGAGATGATCGACTTCCTGGACAACACCGCTGACCAGCTGGTGGCCATGCTCTTCGATCGCGATGCCGAGACCGCCGAGGCCATCATCCTGGCTGACGACAAGCTGGACAATCTGCACCACCAGACCTTCGATCTAGCGCTGTCCGATGACATCACCCGTCAGCAGACCGTGGATATCGTGCTGCTGGGCCGCTTCCTGGAGCGTCTCGGCGATCACGCCGTGTCCGCCGCCCGCCGTGTGGTGTACATCGTCTCCGGCTTCGACCCCACTAAGGAGCCGACCCGCGACGAGGGCACCGACATCGACTGATTGGGACTTGTTCTCACATTGGGCGAATAACTGAACACTTGTTCTCCTGTGGTTTGAGGAGGATGCCCGAAAGCGGCGATCCGGCTACGGCTGGACGCCGTTTTTTGTTGCTTTTGGGCGGTACACCGGCGTATCCATGGGGCGGCAAAACACCCATAGGGCGGTAACTTGCCCATGGGGCGGTTTGAAGGATATGTGAAACCGCGGAATTAAGCCATTCTGGCATACCGCCCCATGAGGGTTTTACCGCCCCATGGGGTAATCACCGCCCCATGGGGGATTTGGCAGGCATAGCAAAGGGGAGCCGCACGTTATGTGCGACTCCCCTTACAGCTTGTACCGTGTTAGCGGCTTAGGCTCACTTCTGGCCCTGAGCGGCGACAGCGGCGGCACCGGCAGCAGCAGCCTCCGGGTCCAGGTACTCGCCACGCGGCTTGATCGGCTTGAAGTTCTCGTCCAGCTCGTAGAGCAGCGGGATGGCGGTCGGGATGTTGACCTTGGCGATCTCTTCCTCAGACAGGTTGTCCAGCATCTTGACGATGGCGCGGAGGGAGTTGCCGTGGGCAGCAATCAGCACGGTCTTGCCGGCCTTGAGCTCCGGCTCGATAGCGGACTCGAAGTACGGCTTCACACGCTCAACAACGTTGGCCAGGCACTCGGCTTCCGGAACCGGATCGCCGGCGTAGCGCGGGTCGTTGTTCTGGGCGTACTGGTCGTTCGGGTCGATCTCGGGCGGCGGGGTGGCGTAAGAACGGCGCCACAGCATGAACTTCTCGTCGCCGTACTCTTCGCGGATCTCGGTCTTGTTCTTGCCCTGCAGAGCGCCGTAGTGACGCTCGTTGAGACGCCAGTCACGCTGAACCGGAATCCACAGACGATCTGCGGCATCCAGAGCGATGTTGGCGGTGTTGATGGCGCGACGCAGCAGGGAGGTGAACACGATGTCCGGAAGGACGTTCTTCTCCTTGAGCAGCTCGCCGCCACGCTTGGCTTCGGCTTCACCCTGCTCGGTCAGCGGTACGTCGACCCAGCCGGTGAACTGGTTAGTTTTATTCCATGCGCTCTGTCCATGACGGAGCAGTACTAGTTTATAAGTCATACGGTTCAGTCTACAGCCGCGTGCGCCCAAACACGAGTATTCGTCTTATTATTTCGCTCTCAGAGCGTCACGGAAACCGCCAGCACCACCGCAAACAGCAAGGTCTGGAAGCTGGCGGCGGGCAGAGCCGGGCGGAATTGACGTTTATTCACGCTGGAGACCATGCGCACAGGTATTCCGACGCCCGAGATCAACAGCACTGCGCCCCACGGCCACCATAGGGTCGCGCACATGAGCAGGGCTATGGCCCACGCGGCCACGCAGCACACAATCAGCAGCGTACGCGCGCCGGATTCACCCAGCCGTACGGCCAGCGTGCACTTACCATGCTCACGATCCTCGTCGATGTCACGGATATTGTTCACCATCATGATCAGGCAGGAGAACAGGCCAGCCGCCACAGCACCCAATAGTCCGCCGACGTCCACCGTGCCGCACAGCGCGTATTCGGTGCCCAATACCGCAGCCAAGCCGAAGAACAGGAACACGCCGACTTCTCCCAGCCCGACGTATCCATACGGATGCTTGCCACCGGTGTAGAACCAGCCGGCCAGCAAGGAGGCCACACCCACGGCAAACAGCCACCAAGCTTGGGAAATCACGATAGCGGCAATGCCGCATATGCAGGCGATGGCGGCGCAAATCATCGCCGCGAACAGTACATGCTTGGCCGGTACCAGTCCGGATGCGGTCAGTCGCTGGGGTTTGCCTGATTTCGATTCGTCCGTGTCACGCCCGGCGTCAGTGCCGCGGATGCCATCGGAATAGTCGTTCGCATAGTTGACGGCGATTTGCAGGAACAGCGCGACTAGCAGGCACAGGATGGTCACCGGCCAGAATCGGTCCATCAGCAGGGTCTGCTGTTCACGGGCCGTGGCGCAGGAGGCCGGTTCGGGATATATTGCGATGCAGGTGCCCGACTGCTCGATATGCACGTATGCCATCGCCGCCCCAACCATCACCGACGCGATGGAAGTGGCCAAGGTCTTGGGACGCGCGCCCCGAACCCACAAGCCGATGGACATAAGCAATCCCTTTCATATATAACTCGGCTCCCCTCTCTGAGGGGAGCCAGAGTATGCCTAATCAGCCAACGAGCGGCTTGACCAGCGGGAAGGTGATGGTCTCGCGAATCGTGGCACCGGTCAAGGCGATAAGCAGTCGATCAATACCCATACCCATACCGCCGGCCGGAGGCATGCCCACGCCGAGAGCCTCGAGGAAGTCCTCATCAATATCGCAGGCTTCTTCGTCGCCCGCGAGCGCATCCTTGGCCTGAGCCACGAAACGTTCACGCTGCACAACCGGATCGTTCAATTCGGAGTAGCCGGTGGCCAGCTCGAAGCCGCGCACATACAGATCCCACTTTTCGACCACGCCGGGCTTGGAACGGTGGCCCTTGACCAGCGGGGAGGTTTCGACCGGGAAGTCACGCACGAAGGTCGGCTCGAACAGCTTGTCTTCGTAGAAGTGCTCCCACAGGTGTTCGACGAGCTTGCCGTGGTTCTCCACATCGTCGCGTTCCACACCGAGCTTGTCGGCAATGGCACCGAGATGTTCCACGGAAGTACCCGGATTGTCCGGGCCGCCATTCGGCACGATTTCCTCGCCGAGCGCTTCGGAAAGGGAATCATACATGCTGATGGTCTTCCATTCGCCGCCGAAATCGTATTCGGAACCGTCGAGCAACGTCACCTTGTGGGTGCCGAACACGTCCATGGCGGTGTCTTGCACGAGCTGCTTGACGAGCGCGCCGATGGTGTCGTAGTTGCCGTAAGCCTGATAGGCCTCAACCATGGTGAATTCCGGAGCATGGGTGGCGTCAACGCCTTCGTTACGGAAGTCACGGTTGATCTCGAACACGCGGTCGATGCCGCCGACCAGGCAACGCTTGAGGAACAGTTCCGGCGCGATACGCAGATACAGGTCAAGGTCGAACGCGTTCATGTGCGTGGTGAACGGACGTGCGGCGGCACCGCCGTGCACGGTCTGCAACATCGGGGTTTCAACCTCGAGGAAGTCATGATCGGCGAAGGTCTTGCGCAGGGAAGCAACGGCCTTGGAGCGGTTACGCACCATATTGCGCATCTTCTCGTCGGCGATCATGCCGATGTACGGCTTGCGGGTACGAGTGTCTTCGTTCAGGTCCTTGTGCAGGGCCGGCAGCGGCTGCAGAGCCTTGGCGGCAATAGCCCATTCGGTGGCGAACACGGACAGTTCGCCGGTTTTGGAGGCAATCACACGACCCTTGATGAACAGGTGATCACCCAAGTCAACCAGCTGCTTGAACTGCTTGAGGGAATCAGCGCCAATCTCCTTCTTGGAAATCATGCCCTGGATCTTGGTGCCATCGCCAGCGGAAAGCTGCACGAAGCACAAGCCACCGGCGTTACGCAGGAAGAGCACGCGACCGGCGATGCCGACCACGTCTTCGGTTTCATCTCCGGCTTCAAGCTTGCCGTCATACTTGGCGCGAACCTCTTCAATGGTGGCGGTGACGTCGAGAGTCACCGGGTAGGGCTGAATGCCGTCCTTAAGCATCATGGCACGCTTGGCCACGCGCATCTGCACCTGCTCCGGATGCGCCAGCGGGCCGAATTCCTTGTTGCCCGGATCAACGGCCTCATCCAGGGTAGCGCCGTCATTGATCTTGGCGTAGATAGCCGCATCCTGCTGCAGCAGCATTTCGGCACGTTCCACTGTGGTCATAGCGGGAACGGCAGCCTCTTCATTCTGATTTTCTTGCGATTCGATGGTCTCACTCATAAGCCCACAGTGTACCGAGAAGCCACTACACCACACGCGACACGCCGTATTTGCATTACCTAAGCAATCGTGTAGTATTTCCAACTGTTGCCAAACGGGCTGTAGCGCAGCTTGGTAGCGCGCTTCGTTCGG
>OLRA01002540.1_pt1 | contig 18090 bp, 21 predicted proteins | sample 1673011 | NCBI WGS metagenome assembly OLRA01 (sample SAMEA3136746, study PRJEB25190) | human gut metagenome | reverse complement strand
GCCTTGCGCCGCGCGCGAAACCGCTTACGCGCACGGCGCGCAACGATTCCGAATGAAAAGGGAATCCGCCCTTTTAGAGGCGTTCGTCGTGCGGCCTGCGCTTTGCTGCACAAAACTGCATGACTTCGCCGTCGGCTTTCCCCGTTTCACTTATTCACTGAACCCGGAATTCACCAGTTTGATCAGGCCTTCGACAGCGGCCTGCTCGTCCGCGCCGTCAGCGATGATGCGAATCGTCGTACCGCCCACGATCCCCAGGGACAAAACGCCCAGCAGGCTTTTCGCGTTCACACGGCGCTCTTCCTTCTCCACCCAGATGCTGCTCTTAAACTCGTTGGCTTTCTGAATGAAGAAAGTCGCTGGCCGGGCATGAAGACCTACCTGATTCTTGATGACTACTTCTTTGGTTATCATACTTGCCACTCCTTATTTCATAACGATATTGCCAGTTTAATTTATCAAATTTTGACCAAATCGTCAACAGCTTTCAGCGCTTTCAGTATTTTCACCATTTATTTTTCGCCGCCGCGGCAAATTTTATTTAAGTTCGACAACAGTTACGCCGGCCTCTCCCTCACCAAATCTTCCCAGGCGAAAGGATTTTACGCTTTTATTTTTCTTCAGCATATGCTGCACCGCCGCCCGCAAAGCGCCGGTACCCTTACCGTGGATAATTGTTACGGTTTTCAGTTTGCCCATCACCGCGCTGTCAATATATCTCTCCGCTGCCAGCACTCCCTCCAGACTCTCCATTCCCCGGATGTCTATCTCTGAGGGGACGCTGGCTGTACGCAGCTGGGACGGCGAGGCCTTGGGGGCACTCTTTGCTTTGACGGCACTCTGGCCTTCCAACAGCAGTACCTCGTCCTCTTTCGCGCTTACGTTCATTATACCAGCTCTCAGGCTGAGAACCCTGTCGGAAGATATGGAAAGGACCGTGGCTTTTACTCCCATTGACTTTATCTGCACAGTGTCCCCCACCCGGATGGGTCTGGATGACTTCTGCTCGGGCAGTTTTTCCACGTCATCTTTTTTAAGAGCCTCCTCAGACAGGTTCAGCTTCCGGCGCAACTGGGAACGTGCCTCGTTTATCTGCTGCACATCCTCCTGCTCGTTGGCCTTTTTCCGCATATCATCCAGCTCCCGGAACACCTCCTCGGCAGTAGTCCTGGCCTCCTGAATGATACGCTCTGCCTCCCTGCGGGATTTTATATCCGCCTTATCCAGACGCACCTCCAGCTCAGCCTTAAGAAAGGCAGCCTTCTTTGCGCTCTCCTGGGCCTCCCGGAGTTTTACCGCAGCCTCGTTTCTGTCCTTTTCCAGCAGGAGTCTGGTCTGCTCCAGTTTCTCTATGGTTGCCTCAAAGCTGGCGCTGTCACTGCTGACGCGGTTCTTGGCGTCTTCGATTATGTCCTCCCCCAGTCCCAAACGCCGGGAGATGGCAAAGGCATTGGACTTGCCGGGGATACCCACCAGCAGATGGTAGGTAGGCCGCAGGGTCTCCACGTCAAATTCGCAGGAGGCATTCTGCACCCCCGCCTCGTTGGTGGCGTAAACCTTCAGCTCAGCATAGTGAGTGGTGGCGGCTATCATGGCACCTTTTTTACGGCAGTACTCTATAATGGCCACTGCCAGGGCCGCCCCTTCGGTGGGGTCGGTACCCGCCCCCAATTCGTCAAAAAGGATCAGTGAGCTGTCGTCGCATTCAGATATTATGTTAACTATGTTGCTCATGTGGGCGGAGAAGGTAGAAAGATTCTGTTCTATGCTCTGTTCATCACCTATATCCGCCAGAATGTGGCTGAACACCGGAAGGTTGCTGCCGTCATCTGCGGGTATATGCAATCCGCACTGGTTCATGGCCGCCAGCAGCCCTATGGTTTTGATGGACACGGTTTTGCCGCCGGTATTGGGACCGGTTATTACCAGGGTGTCAAAGCTCTCCCCCAGCTCCAGGCTGATGGGCACAGCCTTTGCCTGATCCAGCAATGGATGTCTGGCCCGGCGCAAAACTATGCCCTTGCCATCCATAGAAGCGCTCTGGCAGTTGAGTTTATAGGACAGCTTCGCCTTTGCAAATATCAAATCCAGACGTACCAGCACCTCAAAGTCAGAGGAGATGTCGTCCCTGTGCTCGGCACAGTCGGCGGAGAGCTCCGCCAGAATGCGCTCTATCTCCAGCTTTTCCTTGGCAGAGAGCTCCCGCAGCTCGTTGTTTGCCTTCACTGCCGCCATAGGTTCTATGAACAGCGTAGCCCCGGAAGCGGATATATCGTGGACCAGGCCCGGCACGGCTCCTTTATGCTCAGCCTTTACCGGCACCACATACCTGTCCTGGCGCATGGTGATTATGGGCTCCTGCAGCACCTTGGCATAGCTGGGGGAAGATATGAGTTTTTGCAGACTGTCTCTCGCTCTGGCGGCGGCAGCACGCATCTGGCGGCGGATATTGGCAAGCTCCGGGCTTGCTCCGTCGGCTATCTCATCCTCCCCGCTTATGGAGGTACTTATCTTCTCCTCCAGAAACTTATTGGCATGGAGGGCATAGAACAGGTGGTCTATGGGAGTCTTACCCACGCTGTCGTCGGCTATATAGCCCCGGACCAGCCGGGCGCACTGGAGCACTCTGGCAATATCCAGCAGTTCCCGGGTATTCAGTGCGCCGCCCAGATCGGCCCTGGCCAGGGATGGGCGCACATCCTTCACTCCTGAAAAGCCGGGGCTGCCCCGGACCACCATCATGGTCTTTGCGGCGCTGGTCTCCTCCTGACGGCTGCGCACCGTGGCAGCGTCGGTAGACGGGGAAAGCTGTTTTGCCTGCTCCTTGGCCGTGTCCCCCACAGCCTCCGCCGCGAGCATATCAAGCACGGCGGGCAGTTCCAGGGTTATAAGGGATTTTTCAAAAAAACTCATGGCATGATACCTTTATTTTATCCGTATGTTTTTCCAGTAATTCAATGTCTGAAACTGGCGCTCAGTGTGCACCAGCAGATATCTCTCCGTGGCGGAGCCAAGACGCATCAAGGCCTCGTCCGACAGGCGGAAGGAAAACAGCTGCTTTGCAGGGGCCGAGGCAATGTAGCGCAGGGCTTTCAGTGAGTCCGGGCAGAGCCTGGCATATTCCCCTTTCCCGTCGTCGCATCGGCGGCAGCACACGTAGCCGCCGGAGAGCTTCAGCACCGGCTGCTCCATTTCCGTCTCCCCGCAGACCTGGCAGCTCTTAAGCTCCGGCTCGTAGCCCGCAAGGCACATGAGGCGCAGTTCAAAGGCGGCTTTTATATGCTCGGGGCTGTAGAGCCTGTTGCTCAGGGCATATAGTGAATTGAGTCCCAGCTGCAGAAGAGCCGCATCGGGCTGATCCTCCACACTGAGTGACTCCAGGCACTCGGCAAAGTAGCAGCCTAATGCAAAGTTCTCAATATCCCCCCTCAATCCGGTGAACGGTTCCTTTATCACCGCCTCGTTCACCGTCCACTTTCCCCGGTTTCCGAAAAGGGTCAGCTCTGAATAAGTGAGCTGCTGGGTAGCGGCGGCCATGCGGCTGCCCTTTCGCAGAGCTCCTCTGGCCTTGACGCTTATCTTTCCCTCTGAAGAAGTCAGCAGGGTGAGTATACGGTCGGCCTCCTTGTAGCGCACTTCCCGCAGCACTAGGGCGTTTGTTGTCGTAAACATATATGTACCCTTCTCAGCCCCGGACCTGGGGTCTTGTGTCCCCTGTCCTGTCTATGTTTTGGGCAGCTTTCTTCTTTTCCGATTGGGCGGCAGCCTTGTACAGCAGGTAATATACAGGGTCGCCGGTCTGACTGAAAGCCCGCCAGATTGGGTCGTTCTTCATATAACCACCTCTGTCCTTATTATCTGCAAAGGCGGTTTCTTTAAAGCTGGTAATATTTTTATGAATAAACGGCTTTTTCCTCACTGGTCGGTAAAACCGAAGTTCCACAGCTGAGCCATAGAATCCCGCCAGTTCTCCTTAACTTTCACCCAGGTCTGAAGATAGACCTTAGCACCCATGAAAGCCTCTATATCAGTCCGTGCCAGCTCTCCAATCTTTCTCAGCATGGCCCCTTTCTTGCCGATAATGATTCCCTTGTGGCTCTCCTTTTCACAATAAATGGTAACCTCAATATCTATAATACCGTTATCCCGCTCGGAAAATTTGGTCACCTCCACGGCAGTGCCGTGGGGTATCTCCTTATCCAGGCAGCGCAGCAGCTTCTCCCGAACCAGCTCCGCACAGATCTGCCGCTCAGGCTGGTCGGTTATCATGTCATCCGGGAAAAAGTGGGGACCCTCCTGGGCGTATTTCTCCAGCTCCTCCATCAGTTCCTCCACACCCTCGCCGGTGCGGGCAGAGATGGGCAGGATGGCGTCAAACTTATACAGGCCGCTGTACACCGCCATGACCTCCAGAAGTCTTGCCTTGTCCACGGTGTCTATCTTGTTTATAACCAGCAGGGCGGGGGCTCCCACCTGCCCCAGACGCTCAATCAGCGCCAGTTCCTGAGGGCCGGGGCTGGCCACCGGCTCCACCAGAAGCAGCACGCAGTCCACATCCGCCACGCTCTCTTTTACCACATTTACCATATAGTCCCCCAGGCGGTTCTTTGGTTTGTGAAAGCCCGGAGTATCCATGAGCACGAACTGGGTATCCCCCCGGTTCACAATGGCTGTTATCCGGTTCCGGGTAGTCTGGGGCTTGTTGGAAACTATGGCTATCTTTTCCCCCACCAGTGCATTGGTGAGAGTGGACTTGCCCACGTTGGGCCTGCCGCAGATGGTTATCATTGCCGATTTTGTCATATGTTCAATCTCCTGTTGTCAGTTGTCGTCGCCCATAATGGCTTTTTCTCTCGTGCGCATCTGTGCCTTCATCTCGCCCTCATCCACATGGTCGTAGCCAAGCAGATGCAAAACCGAATGCACCGTGAGATACATCAGCTCCCGTTTGAAGCCGTGGCCGTATTCCTCCCCCTGTTTTTCGCAGCGGGGCAGGGATATCATCATATCCCCCGGCAGCACGGCCCCGGTGTCCATGTCCCGCTCGCAGGAGGCGGCGTCAAAGTGTCCCGGTTCCAGCTCGTTCTGAGGAAAGCTGAGCACATCCGTGGGCGAGTCCACATTCCGAAGCTCTCGGTTGACATAATGTATGCCGTCCTCGTCAGTTAACATAACGCTTATAATGCAGGGCACGTCCACTCCTTCGGCGGCCAGGGCCATGGCGGCGGCCTTTTTGATAAGTGAGGCTGCCTCCCTGTGGCCCAGGTTTTTCACTTCACGGCTGACGTATATCTCATGTTCCATAGACTTTATCCCTTTCTGTATCTTTTGGGCGGCGCCTTCTTTACCGGAGCCTGCTGGGGATTCTTTTTATCATAGACCTCATAGGCCTCGATTATCTTCTGCACCAGGCGGTGCCGCACCACGTCGGAGCCGGTGAGGGTGCATATGGCAATATCATCTATGCCCTCCAGAACCTTCATGGCCACCTTGAGGCCGCTGGTCTTGTCTTCAGGCAGGTCGATCTGGGTAATATCACCGGTGATAACCACCTTTGAGCCGAAGCCGATACGGGTGAGGAACATTTTCATCTGCTCACGGGAGGTGTTCTGGGCCTCATCCAAAATAATGAAGCTGTCATCCAGGGTTCGGCCGCGCATATAGGCCAGGGGCGCCACCTCAATGTTTCCCCGCTCCAGGTACTTCTGGTAAGTGTCCGCCCCCAGCATATCAAACAGCGCATCGTACAGTGGGCGCAGATACGGGTCCACCTTGCTCTGAAGGTCGCCGGGTAGGAAGCCCAACCGCTCCCCCGCCTCCACCGCCGGGCGGGTAAGGATGATGCGGTTTACCTCCTCGGCCCGGAAGGCTGCCACCGCCGCCGCCACCGCAAGATAGGTCTTGCCTGTACCGGCCGGGCCGATGCCAAGGGTAACCGTATTTTGTGCTATTGCGTCGCAGTAGTTTTTCTGGCCCAGAGTCTTGGGCTTTATTGGCTTGCCTTTGGCGGTGATGCAGATGACATCCCCGGCAAGCTCGTTTATTTTTGTCTCCTTGCCCTCCTTCACAAGTTTGAGAATATAGCGCACATTCTGGGCATCTATATTCTCTCCCTTGGCAGCAAGGGTGAGCAGTCCGTTGATAGCCTTCTCCGCCAGCATCACGTCCTCAGCCTCGCCGCATATGTGTATCATGTCGTCCCGGTCCAGCACCTTGACCCCCAGCTCGGTCTCTATGATGCGCAGGTTCTGGTCAAAGGAGCCGAACACGCTTATGACGTGTTCCATTCTCTCCACTTCAATGGTTTTTTCTATCATGTGTGTTCCTTTCTTCCCTCAGCCCGGCATATCCACGGCCAGGGCAATATCTTCAAGGCAGTGGCTGCGCAAAGTCAGCACATAGACTCCGTTGCTCTCTCCCTCCGAAAAGTTTTGGCTCAGCACCTGTCCATTCACTTTATCCAAAAGTATTTCTTCCAGCTGCCGCTCCATCTCCTGCCTGTCGTAAGCTTTCTGCGTTTGGGTGTCATAGGAGATCAGCTCCTCTCGGATAATCGTCACAGGCATGGCAAAAAGTCCCTCAATGCCCAAATTGTATTCATGAATGATTTTATCACATTCGTCAATAGCTTTTCCACTGTCAAAATAAAGATTTATCCGTCTTTTTCCAAATATAATCGCAAATCGGTTGCGGCTGAGAATGCCCGGTTCCTTCACTTCCTCCTCCGCCGGGCATACTGCGCTTATTTCATGCCAGGTGTCGGCCATCACCTTGGCCTTGGCCCGGACAAATTTGCTGCCGTTGGCCAGCGAGTCCATGACACCGCTTACCAGCAGTTCTCCCTCCAGTACCGATGCTCCGGGGCTCACCACCGGCTTCCCATTTTCCACAGACATGCGCTTTATTATCCCTGTCCTTGCGGCCACGATATCCGCCGGGTCACTCTGGGCGTATATCTCCGGCTTCTCCTGGCGCTCCACTATCACTGCCACAGCCCTTGAGCCGCTGATATTAACCGTCATCCAGCCCAGCTCCGGCAGTTCCCGCATCATCTGACTTCTCACAAGATCGGCGGATATGGAATATCTGTAGCTGCCGCAGTCCACGCCGCAGCGTGACAGGGCCCGAAGTACCTGCCCCCGGCTCAGCTTTTCGTTGCCCACCACGTCTATTTCCCAGACGAAAAGAGAGGATGCAAACAGCAGCAGAGCCGCAGCCAGCAGGAAGGCCAGAAGACCCCAGCGCCGCTTTATCAGCTTCCTGTCCCGGCTGCCGCCCTTGGCGCTGATGGTTTTGATCTCACACATGCATTTTTCCGCCAGAGCCTGAAGCTGTGGGTAATCCGGCTCGTAGACGTTCATACGCAAAGTGAAGTCGTCCACGCATTCTATATCCCAAAGTTCTATGGCTGACAGGGCAGCAGCATTGAGCAGTCCCTCTCCATAAGCCCCGCATATCTCTACGCGCAGCTTTCCTCTCAGCTTCTCATATATTCTGCCCATATCATTCCCACTCCACACTCTGTATCCTGCCGCTTATCAGCAGTTCCCGCCGGTTCATAGCCTCTATGCCCAATCCGCCGCCGCTGATGCTCAGCTTTCCCCGGCCAGCAGATATGACAATACGCTCTTCCCCATACTCCAATACGCCTTTGTGGTTTTCCACCAGCGCCCGCCTGCCGCCGGTAACCGTGAGTTTTGCCACCCCCAGCAGGGCATCCTCCGGCAATTCCAGCCTTTCTGTCAGCTCCTGGGGCAGCTCCTTCATACTTTTCACCGGCAACACCTCGATTCCGTATATATCTATGCCGTGCATCATAACTTGATACATGGACAAGGAGGTGGCCCAATGAAAAATCGTCTGGCCCTGGTGATATGTATAGGCGGATTTGCAGCTCTGGCCTGCGCTTCCGCCCAGGTAATAGAGCGCTGCCGCTATGCCCTGGACTTATGTCTGGAGCTGATACTGCCGTCTCTCTTTCCCTTCTTTGTGCTGTCGGTACTGCTCAACCAGCTGGGACTGCCGGGCTTTCTTGGTAAACTCCTCGCCCCGGCTGCCTCCCGCATATACGGCATTACGGGAGCCGGAGCCTCCGCGCTTTTTATCGGCCTCACCGGCGGCTACCCTTTGGGAGCAGCCTATATCGCCGACATGGAACGCAGCGGAGCCATCACTGCCAGTGAAGGTGAGAGGCTACTGGCCTTCTGCAATAACTCCGGCCCCGCCTTTATCATAGGCGCAGTTGGTGCCGGAGCCTTTCACAGCAGTGCAGCGGGCTTTTTTCTCTATGGAGTGCACATCCTGTCAGCACTGATCACCGGTCTCTTCTTCCGACAGAAGGGATACTGCCGTGAAATTCAGCCGCTGCAATTGGAATCGGTTTACATAAGTCAAGCGTTGCCCACAGCTGTAAAGCAGTCCGTAGCCTCACTGATGAATGTATGCGGCTTTGTAATGTGCTTTACGGTTCTGGTGGGGCTGCTGGATGCAAGAGGTTATATCTCCTTGCTTTGCGGCTGGGCCTCGGAGCATTTTGGGCTTGGACTCGGCTTCTGCCACGCTGCCTTCACCGGTGTTCTGGAGCTGGGCAGCAGCGTCGGTGCCATGCAGGGGCTGAATATTACCCCCTTAAACATGGCCCTGGCCGCAGGTGTTCTGGGCTGGGGCGGAATATCGGTACATTTTCAGACCATGTCCGTTATTGCAGACAGCAATATAAAAGGCGCCCTGCATTTTGCAGGACGCCTGATAAGCGCCAGTATTGCCATGGTTCTGGCTTTTCTCCTCACCCCGGTTTTCTTTTGACCCGAAGTGATAAGGGCGAAAGCGGACTCTCCCTCCTTCTCAGAAAGAAAAGACTATGCCCACAACGGCAGAAGCGGCAATAAAGAATATGGGGTGCAGATCCTTGATTTTGTTTACATAACGTGTGAGTATCAAGAGCGCAGCGGCGAGGACAATCGCCTTGAGGTTAAAGAGATCCGCCAGCACTCCGGTAGCCTTGTACAAATCCGCATTGAACAGCGCCAGCTTCAGCACCAGAACCCCGGCCGCTGCGATAAGTCCCACGGAGCAGGGACGCAGACCATAAAAAGCGGCATCCACATACTTGCTCTGGCGGAAGGCTTGCAGTGCCTTGGCAATAATCAGAATTATAATTATGGACGGAGTTATGAGTCCGAGGGTAGCTATCACTGCTCCGGGAATACCGCCGGTGGTATAGCCTACATAAGTGGCCATATTCACACCTATTGGGCCTGGTGTAGACTCGGACACGGCTATCATATCCGCCAGCTGGCTGTGGGTAAACCAGCCGGTGGAGTCGGAGATATCATAGAGGAAAGGCAGAGTGGCCATACCACCACCAACCGCAAACAAGCCTGCCTTAAAGAACTCGTAGAAAAGCCGCAAATATATCATCATTTACCTCTCAGCCCCACTTTCGTAAACAGAATGCCAGCAGCAGCACAGAGGATAACAAATATTGCCGGGGAAATATCCAGGAATACCGACAAAATGAAGACCAGCAGGCACAGCACAAGGCTTACTTTATCCGTCACTGACTTTTTCCATAACTTGGTAACCGCATTGAATATGAGCACGCAAACGCAGACACGGATACCGGCAAAGGCATGCTTCACCGCGGGGATATCCGCAAAGTTGGTGAGTATTCCGGCAATGAGAGTGATGATGACCAGCGAGGGGAACACCACACCCAAAGTGGCTATTATGCCCCCTATGATACCGCCGCGCTTCTGCCCAATGAATGTGGCGGTATTAACAGCAATAACTCCGGGGGTACACTGGCCCACGGCATAGTAGTCCATCAGCTCCTCGCTGCTGGCCCAGCCCTTCTTGTCCACTAGCTCCCGTTCAAGGATGGGTATCATGGCATAGCCGCCGCCGAAAGTCATCACCCCAACCTTGGCAAATGAGACAAACAGCTGAATCAGTTCTTTCATTTTCCAAGGGTCTGGGCAAACTCATCATAGGCAGCCAGCTTCTTGGCGCACTGCTGGGCATTCTCGCCCCGCACCAACAGATAAACCTTGATTTTAGGCTCGGTGCCGGAGGGGCGGACAATGAAGCTACTGCCGTCGGCAAGCTCGAAGTACAGGACGTTGGAGCCGAAGAATGGGGTCTTGCCTATCTTGCCAAGTCCAAGAACATATATGCTGCCGTCAGAATAGTCTCTGATGCGGATAACCTCCTGACCGCCTATCTCTGTGGGCGGATTCTCCCGCAGGCTCTTCATCAGCTGCTGCATCTTCTGCAGACCATCCAGGCCGGGCATGACCAGGTTCAGAGTCTTTTCTGCAAAGTAACCATACTTTTCATACAGGGCGTTGACTGCATCCATAAGGGTCATACCCTTTTTGTGATAGGAAGCAGCCATCTCCGCCACCAGCAGAGAAGCGGTAACAGCATCCTTATCACGCACATAGTCGCCTACCATGTAGCCATAACTCTCCTCGAAGGCGAATATGTACTTGTAGCTCTTGGCGGCCTCCCACTCGGCAATACGCTCAGCCATAAACTTGAATCCGGTAAAGGTGTCCTCGAAGTGGACTCCGTTGGCCTCGCAGACGGCTCTGGCCATTCCGGTGGACACGATGCTGGACAGGGCACCGGGATTTTCCGGCATGGTGCCGGTGGCTTTCTTTGCCCGGATGATATAATCCAGCAACAGCACGCCCATCTGGTTGCCGGTGATGACCTTGTATTCATCTCCCACTCTCACCATGGTACCTATGCGGTCGGAGTCAGGGTCGGTACCTATTATAAGGTCGCTGCCCACCTTCTTGGCCAGATCAACAGCCAGATAGAATCCCTCCGGATTTTCCGGGTTGGGGCTTACCACCGTGGGGAAGTTCCCGTCGATGACCATCTGCTCGGGCACCGGGTAAACATGCTTCAATCCCAGTCTTGCCAGAGCCTCCGGCACCATCTTGTAGCCGCAGCCGTGGAAGGGCGTATATACCACCTTGAAGTCGTCTGCCACTTCCCGGACCACTTCCCTGTCTATTGCCTGGGCCATGACCTGCTCCATAAAGGCGTCGTCAGTCTCCTTGCCCAGGATTTCTATTTTTCCTGCCTTGACAGCCTCATCAAAATCGCAGGTCTTGAAACCGGTGAATATATCTATGGCCTCCATCTGCTTTGCAATGGCATCGGCCTTCTGAGGGGGAAGCTGGGCTCCGTCTGACCAATAGACCTTATAGCCGTTATACTCTTTGGGGTTGTGGCTGGCAGTAACGTTGAGGCCCGCGGCAGCACCATAATACAAAACTGAAAAGCTAAGCTCAGGTGTGGGGCGCAGGGCATCAAAGATGCGCACGCGTACTCCGTTTGCGGCCATGACGCAGGCGGCTTCCTTTGCAAAGGTTTCGCCGTTAAGGCGGCAGTCATGGGCAATGACAATACCCCGACGCTTAGCCTCTTCGCCCTCGGCAGAGATGACGTTGGCAAAGGCCTGGGTCGCATGGCGGATGATGTGTACGTTCATGTGGTGCAGTCCCAGCTTCATGGTGCCGCGTAGTCCTGCGGTACCAAATTCCAGGGGAGCAAAAAAGCGGTTCTCAATCTCCTTCTCATCTCCGGAGATGGCGTTGAGTTCCTTCCACTCCTCCTCGCTGAGTGCAGGGCTGTCCAGCCAGTGCTGATACTCTTCCTTATAATTTCTTGCCATGGTATTTTCCTCCCTTATTTTTAGTCTGAGACGCTTTCAATCTCGGCGTCACACAGGGCCTGAGCTTCTTCAAGAAGGGAAGCCGGCACATAGATGTCCACTCCCTGGCCGCTCATTCCAAGTATCAGCTTGCCGAAACTTCCGTCTCCCGGATATATTCTCAAGCATGGTATGCCATATGCTTCCAGCATGTTTATCCTAAGCTCGTCGCTGAAATCCAGACTTTTACAGTTGCACAGCAGAGCCGGAGCTTCCGGCTCTCCCCTGTCGTTTTTGGGCCAATGTTCATAGAGCCGGGAGAGATGGGTTCTGCCCCAGTCCGCCTCTTTATCCATTTTAATCCTCCAAAACTCCATAAGAATTTATCATATTATAATACCTAAAGCCCATTAAAACAAGTACCATTATTCACTCTTTGCCCAGCTCTTTAGACCGCTTGGAACGGCTGCGTTCACCGCAATTATACCGGCGCAAACCAGCAGCAGCGCGGCAAGATTTCTCACGGTAAAGACCTGCTCATCCAGTAGCAGCGCAGAATACCCTACGCCAAAGATCGGGATACTGAAGCCGAAGATGGTTACCCGGCTCATGCTGTTGTATTTCAGCAGCAGGCTCCATATGGTGAAGGCCACGGAAGAGGCAGCGGCCAGATAAAGCAGCAGCAAAGTGGTGGCCAAATTAAAACCGCTGAGCCTGCCCCCCATTAGCCAACCTATCAGCAGCATCACAAGACTGCCGAAAATCAGCTGTCCTGCGGTGAGGACAGTAGTATCCTCCCGGCGGCTGAGTATCTTTATGGTTACACAGCTTGCCCCATAGGCAACAGATCCGATAAGGATAAATCCCTCACCAAGCAGAGTGACATCACCGCCGAGTCCCCCGCCCTTCATGTTCATAACCGCTATTCCGGCAAAGCCAAGGATACAGCCCAGAGTCTTACGCCAGTCCATCCTCTCTCCTTTTATCACAAAATGAGCAATTATTATAGCGAAAAATGTATAGCTGGTGTTTATTACTGAGCTCTTGGAGCTGGCGCAGTGGGCAAGGCCAATATAATAGAAAACATACTGGGCCGTAGTCTGCAATAGCCCCTGTCCGCAAATAGCAGGCAGGGAGGCTACCGAAATGCGTATATGGCCCCGGCGGCTCACCGCCGCAAAGGCAAACGTCATGAGACCAGCCAGGAAAAATCTTGCTCCTCCATACAGAATCTGGCTGCCTGAGTCCTCAATCCCCATCATCTGATAGCCTATCTTTATAAATGGAAAAGCGCTGCCCCACACCGCGCAGCACAACAGCGCCAGCCCAGTCACTACCGCAGGGCGCTGAAATTTTAATGTCTTGTTCTCTTCCTGCATTTTCTTTTCTCTACTCTCTCTTAAAAGTACCCTTCCCCGCTCTCCCGCCGGGGCAAAAAGTCTATGCATTATGTAAACTCCGGCGGGCCTGCCGCCGGAGTTTACATAATCATATTAACATAATTTGAATCTGGTTGGTTTGCCAGGGTCTGTCCCTTTATATTGGATCAGTACACCGCGGACAGTTCAAATCTTATGCAGCTCATACTCCCGGGAACCCAGGCCTATCTTCTGGGCGTGGTCCAGGCAGGACTCCCACTCGGTGTCCGGGTGGTTCATATGGAAAAGCTCATGGTTATGGTCGTCATGACCAAACTTTTTCATGTTATCATCCAGGTTGCTTCCTTCAATGACTGGCATCTTGTTGCACAGGTCAGCGCAGGCCTGATCCAGAGCCACAGGGTCAAAGGAAGCCAGCATACCCACATCAGGTATGATGGGGATATCATTCTCCGCGCGGCAGTCGCAGTTGGGGGAAACATCCACTACAAGGCTGATATGGAAGTGGGGGCGTCCGGTTACCACGGCTTTGCTGTATTCCGGTCCTTGCATACGGCGTAGGCATACTCGGCCATCTTGTAATTGAGGAGCTTGAAGGAATCCTGGTACATTGGCTTCACAGCGTTCTTGGGACACACAGCAAGACATCTGCCGCAGCCTACGCACTTATTCTCGTCAATATGGGCTTTGCCGTTTTCAATTATCGGGGCGCCGTGAGCACAGATTCTGAAGCAGGAACCGCAGCCAATGCAGAGTTCTTCCGTGACATAGGGCTTGCCGTCGCAGTGCTGCTCCATCTTTCCTGCTCTGGAGCCGCTGCCCATACCCAGATTCTTGATGGCGCCGCCAAAGCCCGCCTCCTCATGGCCTTTGAAATGGGTCAGCGAAATAACCACGTCAGCATCCATTATTGCCTGTCCGATCTTAGCTTCCTTAACATACTCCAGATTGATTGGCACCAGCTGCTCGTCGCTGCCCTTGAGACCGTCGGCAATGATAACATGGCAGCCGGTCTGCAGAGGAGAAAAGCCGTTGAGGTAAGCGGTGTCCATGTGGTCCAGAGCGTTCTTGCGGCTGCCTACGTACAGGGTGTTGCAGTCGGTGAGGAAGGGCTTGCCTCCCAGTTCCTTTACATAGTCCGCTACTACTTTGGCATAGTTAGGACGGAGGAAGGCCAGGTTGCCATATTCTCCAAAATGCAGCTTTATCGCCGCATACTTGTCGGTAAAATCTATACCCTCAAAACCGGCGGTTTTCATGAGCCGGTGGAGCTTCTTGAGGAGATTTTCATTGTTGGTCGCTTTAAATGTTGTAAAGAAAACATCCGATTTTGCCATGAGCGATTCCTCCCATATTTTTATATTTTATAATAACATGAAGCCGTAGTTTTTGGAAGTATTTTCTTTTCCGACGTCCGGCTCTGTTTTGTCCGTGGCGAAGGCAGAGGGGGGCACCTCTGTAAGCCGGCGCATCCCCCTGTGCATCACATTTTAACCAAATCCGGCCTCCGACTTATTTAGATGAAAGTATATCCTTTAGTCTGAGGGCCTTTTCAATATTCCCGTCTACCCTGAGCCTGCCCAGCATTACCGCAGCCACAGGGTCGCTCTTACCGGAAGCAATCTTGAAGAGGGTATCGGCTGAACAGGTAAATATTGCGTCTCTGTCATGGTACTCATAGGGTTCCACGTGGAGCTGCCCGTCCTTCACTTCCACATAGAATATGCCGGCAGCCTCCCCAGTTACATTGAACTGGTATGCCAGATGCTCCTTTATTCCACTGACATTAACCCCGGCAATCATCTCTTTGACTTTTGAAAACATTTCAGTATAAGTCATAGCAACCTCCGTTTAAGGGATTAGATCGGCTTACGCCGCTGGTTCCATCCTACCATTTTTTCCCGCCCCGGTCAACGGGCAATAAAATTTCCACCCCCGGCATAAAGGCGAGGGTGGAAATACAGTTGCCGGTATTATGAACTCAAAGTTCACTTAGCCAATCTGTTCTTCCTGTACAAAACGAAGGCTCCGGCTCCAATAGCCACTAGGCTCAGCCCGGCAATAGCCGCCCACAGCCCTATATGGCTCTCATCCCCGGTTCTGGGAGAATCGGTGGGGCTGGCCCACACTGCATACAAGGTCAGGTCTCCCTGGATAGTTATGCTGTCTCCCGGTCTATACTGAGTCTTTCCGTCTCTGGTCAGAGACCAGCCGGAAAAGTAATATCCCAGGCGATAGGGTCTAATCCTGTTAATGACGATAATCCCGCTGCCTGTATTGGTCTCTACGCTCTGGCTGCCGGGGCCGCCGGCGCCACCGTTAGGATCAAAAGTCAGAGTGAAAGTCTTATAGCTTGCATCTTTCCACACAGCGTAAAGGGTTAGGCTTACAGCCGTGCTGAGCTTTCCGCCGGGCTGGTACTGGATGGGGCCGTCCTTGCTGGTGCTCCAGCCCATGAAGATGTAGTCCTGCCTGGTGGGTGCTATGGCGGGTATAGTGAACTCCGCCTGGGTTCCGGTCGCAACAGTCTTGGTTTCACTGGCCGGTGCTCCGCTGCCGCCGTTGGCGTCATAGCTGACGGTCACTGAATTCTGCTGCTGCACGCCGTAGCTGCCGTTGCCCAGATTCACAGGTGCAAAGCCATCAGCACAATATTCCGCAGGTACTGGGTAGGAGAAACTGCCGCCGGAGACAGATACCTTGGCGCCCTTTGTCGCCACATTCAGTGCTCCGTTATGAACAACGTTTTTAATTTCCAGCGAGCTTTTGGCCGCAGCTTCTTCGTCTGTGGCCCCTGGCGCGGTATATTCAATGTTTCCGCTTATGGTACCGGTGGTGTTCACCGTAACGTGTACGCTGTCATAACCGCCGCTCTTCCAGAAGCAAACGTCAAAGGCATAATCTCCGGGAGCCGCCAGGATACTGGTGTTTCCGGTTATGTATATGTCTCCATAGTTGTTGGAAAGGGTATAATTTCCGCTGCCTGCCAGATTTGTGCCGTCCAGAGTCATGTTTTCCAGAGTGAGATTGCTGTAATTCTGGATAAGAATTTTGGCTTTATCACTGGTGATAGTGCCGTTTTTCATGACGATGGTCGAGTTCTTAAGGAGCTGGAAGCCATTTGTCTCTGTACCGGATGAGCCCACGGTGGAGCCGTCTATGGTATAGGTATATCCGCCAAAGTCTATGGTGAAATTGCTGCCGCTGGGAACCACTATACCGTTGCCGCTGCAATTCTTCAGAAGGACAATAGTCTCCCCACTCTTGACAACGGCTGCCGCAGCTGCCAGGCTTTCATAGCCTACATCGCCTATTTTGGCCACGTCGTCTGTTTGCAAGGTGTTAATGCCGCTGGTGAAGAAGGCAACCGCCTCGTCCAACTTCCTGGTATCCAGGGTATCCGCTCCATCCAGGCCGGATATGGCATCGGTTATGCTCACGAGCTCTTCAAATACGACAGCTCTGTCAGTCTCGCCCATGGCAGCCAGGGCGGCGGAATCAGGCAGAGCGTCTATACGCTGCTGCAGTGCCTTGAGAGCTTCAGCTTTTTCATTTTCTTCTTCAGGCTTACCGCTGCCGTCGGGCTTCTCTTCTCCCTGATCCCCACCGTTGTCCTTGGGGGTCTCGGTTTCCTTGGGAGTCTCGGTCTCCTTGGGAGTCTCGGTTTCCTTGGGAGTCTCAGTCTCCTTGGGAGTCTCAGTCTCCTTGGGAGTCTCAGTCTCTTTGGGAGCGTCGCCAGAGCCTGCATCGCCTTGGGCAAAAGCCATCACCGGCGCAAGGCTCATAACTATGAGCAGCACAAGGCAAAGAGACAGCAGTTTTCTCCACTGTCCTGCCCCACTGTGGCGAGAATTGTTATTTGTATTCTGTACCATATGTATCCTCCAAAAACGAGCGTATTTTCCAGCTAATTGATCTGGAACTACGTTTTATTCATTCTTATTGACGATTTATTTTACCATATGTTTCAGCTAATTTCAAGGAGCAAAGTAAACATAACTTCATATCATTATGAATTACGTAGTACAACTGGGTGACTCTGTTACATACAGAAGCCCAGAATTGTGTTATTGTTTGCCTGCTGCCGCGCAGGGTTCTTGCTCCTGAGACGGCAAATTACCCGGGTCAGTCCCGATAAAGGAGAATGAAAATGTTGTCTAAGAGATTTGCCCACATAGACAAAAACCGCTGCGTTGCCTGCGGCGCCTGTACAAAAGTCTGTCCCAGATCTGCCATATCCGTGTTCAAAGGCTGCTATGCCCAGGTGGACGACAGCCTGTGCGTGGGCTGCGGCCGATGCACAGGCATATGCCCGGCAGCTTGCATTACTGTGGAAGAGAGGGTTCAGGTATGAAGAAAACTCACTGGTATGATTTTCTGTGGATATGGTCAATTGTGTATTTTGCTCTGGGCTTTTTCAACATACTCTTTGCCTGGCTTGGGCTCATAGATTTTCTGCTGCCGCTTATCTTTGCTGCGGTTGGAGGCAATAAGTTTTTCTGCAACAATCTCTGTGGCCGTGGTCAGCTGTTCAGCAAACTTGGCGGAAGCTGCAAATTATCCAGAGGCAAATCAAGTCCTCGATGGCTCAGTTCCAAGTGGTTCCGCTATGGCTTTCTTGTTTTCTTTTTGACCATGTTTGGCAGCATGCTGCTCCAGACCTATATGGTAGCTGCCGGAGCCGCATCACTCAAAGAAGCCGTCAAACTCTTTTGGACTTTCCGGGTCCCATGGGACTGGGCTTATGCTTCCGGTTCAGCTCCCGGCTGGGTTGCACAGTTTTCCTTTGGCTTTTATAGCCTCATGCTTACCTCAACTCTCATTGGCCTCATCGTTATGGTACTTTACAGGCCCAGAACCTGGTGCGCATTCTGTCCCATGGGTACAATGACACAAAGTATATGCAAGCTGAAAAACCGCGCTGAAAACGTATGAGGAGGAATTTTCTCCAGCTTCAAAAAGCATATGTTACTGTAAGCCGCTGAAAGTTGAACTGAACCGTAAAAAACGGACAATAGACAAAATGCCCCCTCATGTAGGATA
>OLRA01002537.1_pt1 | contig 18109 bp, 17 predicted proteins | sample 1673011 | NCBI WGS metagenome assembly OLRA01 (sample SAMEA3136746, study PRJEB25190) | human gut metagenome | reverse complement strand
GCCAGCTTGTTGGCCTGATACGTCAATTCGTAAATGCCGATGGTATACAAAATCGAAGATTCCTTGATGATGCTGATAAACTCATTGCCGATGGCGGGCAGAATGTTCTTAATCGCCTGCGGCAGAATGATGTAAATCATCGTCTGCGCGCCGTTCATGCCGAGCGAGCGGGCGGCCTCGAACTGCCCCTTGCTGATCGACTGGATGCCTGCGCGGAAGATTTCGCACAGGTACGCGCTCGAGTTCATCGCAAGCACGATCACGCCGAGCGGGAACGTGGGAATCTGGATGCCCGCAAGCGGCAGGCCGAAGAAGGCGATGTAGATCTGCAGGAACAGCGGCGTGCCGCGCACGACGTTCACGTACGTGGTGGCGATGCCGCGCAGCACGCGCAGCTTCGACATGCGCATGAGCGACAGCAGAAGGCCGAACGGGATAGCGAGCGGGAATGCGCAGGCCACGATGCCGATCGCCATCAAAAAGCCCCAAAAGACCACCGGCAGGCTCGACACGAACACCGACGGATTCAAGAACAGCTTCAGGAAAAGCACGCTGTTCCACGATTTCACCCAGTCCTGCTGGGCGAGCGAATCGGAAAGCGACTCGAAGAACGAATGCGACTTCACGGTTATCGCAGGCAGCGTGTCCATGGCGACCTCGATGCCGTCCGCAAGCGTATATGCGCCCGTAAGCTGCATGTCGCCGCCCATCTCGGAGAACTTCACCTTGTAGATTTCCACGCGGAAGTAGCCGCCCGCCTGTGCCGGCTCGGAGAAGTTCACGGTGAGCTTGCCGTCCTTGTAGTCGGTGGAGACATCGAGGTTCGTGCGCGTCATCAGGTCGTCACCGGTGAGCATCGTTGCGCGCGTGTCGCCCGGCTCGCAGGTCGTGCCCTCAGGCAAGGTGAACGTGACGCCCGCGATCTGCTCATCGGGATCGGCCTGGCCTTCCCAGGTGATGCGCGTCTCCACGCCGCCGAGCACGTCCGACGACCCGCTGACGTTGGGTTTCGCCGTGCATTTGGCGGTGTCGAGCGCATACGCGTTCGTCGGGGCGACGGCAACCTGCGCCGCACCGGCGAACACGAGCGCGAACGAGACGAGCAGTGCACAAAACGCGGTGCGCACGGTATTCGCTTTCAAGTTCTGCATGTGCATGTACGTTCCTCTACGATTAAAAAGCTCTCTCCGCCAACGCGAAGAGAGCCTCATCCAGTTCATAGCCCTAGCGGTTAACTACATGATAAAGGCCATGCAATTCTAGCACGTCCACAACCTGCGTTTTGGTATTTCCGATAACTCCAAAGGCTATTACAAAACCTATCCCTGAGCCCCTTTAGAGCCCTTGAGCGTTCGTAGTTGCTCGCAGCGGGATTTCCTTGCCAGGCAGCACCCTACACGTCTGGCCCACACACCTCGTCGCTCGGCTTGACGCCGCTACAATCTCTTCGAGCATGTCGTGAGTAACGGTCTTGTTTCGGAAATGCCTCGCACCAACTCGTCAACATCCGACCAGCCGTGCTCGTCCAAGGAGATTCCGATTTTCTCGGGCTTGTGCCGAAGGGTAAGCACAAAGAACTGCTGTCGACAACGTGAACTCCCCTAGGCACCATAAGATTCCTCTTCTTTCGATCGATCGACCTGTTCGTCGATTGAGCCTCTGAACCAATCCCAAAAGTTGGGGTGCTCGGAACGCCACGATACGTCACGGATAACTATATCCAGCAAATAACGTGGCCAGCCTATCCCACTCGATAACGAGCACCGTAAGTCATAGCCTTAATCGAAATTGCCTAAAGATATCTAACAGCGACAATTCAAAGAGCGAACGATGCTCATCTGATGCTCACTAGCGCTCAATAGCATTTTGCAGTCATGCCTCGCGCCCGCCCTTGGCCGAACACCAAGCTCGGCAGAAATCGCGGCGTCAAATCTTGGTGCGCCCCTTCTTCGACCCCAAGAAGAGGTTGTTGCAATTCCCACAGACGGCGAGCTCGCGGTCGCCAGATAAGAAAGCCTTGTTTCTCAGAGCCGTAATAGAGAGTCCACTCTGTTTTTGCGATTACCGCCCGACATGCAAATCAAAACAGGGATGGACGTGAAACAGGAGGGGGCATGACCCTGTTCCATTCGGCCCCTGTTCCACGTCAGGACGGTATTGTCTGCTGTCCAGTACGGGCGGAAACCCTACATCAAAAGCATCATTTACTCAGCTATACGCCACTCTGCCGCAGAGGTGCTTCCCACGTTTGTAATTCGCCCAGCCTTGCGCAAACTCTGGAGCAAATAGCTCACATGGTCACTCTTCTGCTTTGTTGTCAAGTCCACGGGCAAAGCATGGTCCAGCTCCGCGATGATCTCCGCTCGCGAGCAAGGTCGAACGCGCAAGAGCTCCAAGATCAGCTCCTTGAAGACGCTGTTGTCCACTCCCTTATTTCGAACGTACTCGCCGTGAGCGCCGGTGGCAGCGGCCACCTCGGCTGAAACCGTCAGCTTTGGATAGCGCCCCCTCGCAAGCCCCTGTTCGCGCAACAGGTGCGACTGCCCCTTTGTTACCGGCAGGCCCTTCTGAACTAGGTCAAGCAGCAGGACCGTCGCCAAATCGAGGTTGCGATTACTTGCGAGCAGTCTGGAGTAGTTCTCGTTCAGCACCGTGCCGTACAAAGTCACCGCAACGCGACCAGCCTCGGATAGGTCATAGGTCGGCATCGGCAGCAAACGGTTACGCTGAATGTCAAACACATTGCGGATGCCTATGGCGTTTCGGTCCATCATACCCGTCTTGCTCATGGCACTCGAAAGCAAGGGGTTGCGGTAGTAAGGCGGTTTGTATCCACTCGCAAGCGCATTCTCAATGGTCCCGGGGATGAAGCCGCCCTCGTTCTTAAACACGAGCTTATCCTCGTATTCCAAGACGTTGATCTTGCCCGACATCCTAAAGTCCTGGTGCGCTATGGCATTGTGGAGCAGCTCTCTAATGACCTCGGGGCTGTAGCGGTACGCCTCAGTGGGGAATAGCGTCTCCTCGCGATCGAAGAACCTATACTTCTCGTTTCTGATCTTTCTCAAGACACGATCAACCTGCAAAATAAATGGCGGTTCAAAGTGCTCGTAGGCCATGGTAGAGCCATCGCTCGCATAAAGCGTCCATGTGATGCGCGGCTCAATGCCGCCCAGAAAGACGCTCGACTCTGGTTTACCCAGAAGAACGAGGGCCGCATTGCTCACGTGTCCATGAATAACGAGAGCCATCTTGCTGAGAATGGACTGCTCATCGAGGTTTCGGACGGCGGACTGGCTCCCCCCGAATTTCTCAACGAACTTTGTGCACGCAAAGCTAACGGCATCCGGGTCCAAATCGTCGAGGTTCGCCTCATAGGCAATCTGACGCGACCAGTCCGGCCGACTCTGTCCATATATAGCATCGAGCTTGAATTTGGGCATCTCTACAAGCGACTCATTTTCACGCGACCAGGGGATTCCATGCCACGTAGTCGGCGTGGCAAAACTGCCCGCTGGAATCTGGAAAGCAACGATGCGTTTACCATTCACCTCGAACTCGTAAATCTCTTCGAACGTCATCCCGTTGTTCGTATACTGGGCGATCTCGTGCTTCAAACGCCTCAGTCCAACGCTCGGCATCTGGGATTCCTTTCGATAGGCAGTTCCCTTTATCTGCCGGTCGTTCGAGATGCCGAAGAAAAGCCAGCCGCATTCCGCGTTGCGCAGGTTGGCCTCGTTGCTGAGAGCGGAGAAATACTTGCCGATATCTTCGAAATCATAATTCTGCTTTGCGGCCTTGTACTCGACGACCTCGGTCTCAACGTCGGCGATAATACGCAGGAGCAAAGAGGGCATCTCGCTCGATTTCCGTATCACGGCGCTCCTAACTAATGTAATTCCATCATCAAACTAATGTAATTATACGCTTTATTACATTAGTAGCTCATGTGAGAAGAAGCGGTGCCATCAATTGCCCCATGTCCAATGCATGTATTTGCCGTTACTCGCCATCAGTCCGTGTAATTCAATTACCAGTGGAAACACCGTTTCACATCATATCGCCTAATGTAATTACGCATGCAATCGCCCGCCCCGTGCGTGGAATTACATTAGTTCGAATAGATCCTTCCATCGGTCTTCTTCATATCATCACCCAGCGCCCGAGCCCATTTCTCTCTCCGCAAACGATTGAGCCCAAAGATAACTCGGTTTTTGTCTCAGAAACCTTGCCGTCGTTAGGCATTACCAGGCAATTATTTGATGCTGGCTCATGGACGAATCACACAAGCGCATATAAAGGTGGGAGGCTTTCTATGGCAAACCCCTTCAGGACTCTGCAACCATCAATCGAAACCGCATGTACCCGATTCCCCCACCCTATTAAGCGCACAGCAAATCAAAATCGAGGAGGCCAGCAAGAGACTCCGGAAAAGAAAAGCCCTATCCCGGCTTCGAGCTTGCTCGCTTCTCGGCGAGCCGCTCTCGGACAGGATAGGGCGTCAATGGCGATTCTCGAACGCTAGGAGCACGCGAGCTCTCGCCCGTTACGGGTGCTCAGCGCACGGCAGAGACGTTTACCCGAGCCACTTGGTAGCGAGCTTCTCGACGGTGCCATCGTCCTGAAGCTTCTTGATGGCCTCGTTGATGGCCTTGGTGAGCTCCGGGTTGTCCTTGTTCACGGCAATGGCGTACTCTTCGCCGGTCGCAACCTCGAGGACGACCTGGGCGTCGCTGTAGGCCTCGGAGAGCATCTTCTTCACGACGGCGGCGTTGGTGCACACGGCAGTCGCCTGGCCAGCCTGCATAGCGGCGAAGCTATCGGTGGAGTTGCCATAGGGCTGGATGGTCGCGTTCGGGAAGTTCTCGCGGCAGTAGGTCTCACCGGTGGTACCGGACTGCACGGCGATGATGACGCCGGCCTTGTTCAGCTCTTCCTTGGCGTTGTCCTTGGTGATCGCGCCGTCCTTCATAACGGCAACAGCCTGGTCATCAACGTAGTAGGTGTCGGTGAAGTCGGCAAGCTCCTCACGCTCGGGCTCGACGGTCATGCCAGCAAGCACGACGTCGAACTTGCCGCCCGCGGCAAGGCCGGTGAGCAGCGAGTCGAACTGGTTGTTGACGACTTCGAACTTGAGGCCGAGCTCGTCGGCAACAGCCTTGCACAGATCGACATCGAAGCCGACAGCCTCACCGTTCTCGAGGTTCTCGAACGGAGGATAGTCGGCGGAGGTGCCCATCGTGAGCGTGCCGTCCGTGACAAGCGTGTAGCTCGTATCGGCCTTGGCGGAATCGTCCTTCTTGGTGTCGTTGCCCGCAGTGCTGTTCGAGGAGCATCCGAACAGGGCAAGCGAAGCGGCGAGCACGCCAGCGGCGAGCACCACGCCCAGCTTCTTCATTTTCATCTTCCTTCCCCTTTCCATATTAAAAGCAAGATGAGATATCTCGTTCACTATAATGGCTTGCAAAGGCTTTGTCGAACAAGAAAAGGCCAGATGCTGTTACATCTTTGTTACAGGCGTGAATAATCGGGGTGCGGCGCCGCTGCACGCAGCCGGGAGCGCACCTGGGCCCAGCCGCACCCAAAGCCCGCTCGACCTTACTCGAAGTGCTCGACGGCGGTCTTCAAGTTCTCGATAATGCCGATCTGCTGCGGGCACATCGACTCGCACAGGCCGCACTCGATGCAGTCGGAGGCGCGGCCGGGCTTCGCCTGCCAGCTGTACAAGTCGCTCACGAACTTGTTGTTCTCGACCTGCGCCTCGAGGTTCAAAAGCCCCATGATCTCGGGGATGGCGACTTCCTGCGGGCACCCCTTCACGCAATAGCGGCAGTTCGTGCAAGGAATCGCCGCAATCGACTCGAGGATTTCGCGCGTCTGGGCAAGCGCCTCGGTTTCCGCCGGGGAAAGCGGCTCGTTCGCCTTGAAATCAGCGATGTTTTGGCGAACCTGGTCGATCGTCGACATGCCAGAGAGCACCGTGAGCACGCCCGGCAGGTTGTAGCAGAAGCGATATGCCCAGGACGCGAGGCTTTTCTCGGGGCTGCAGGCAACCAGCGGCGCCGCAACGCGATCGGCCAGGTTGACGAGCATCCCTCCGCGGGCTGGCTCCATGATGATGACGGGGACATCGTGCTCGGCAGCCACTTCCATGCAGCGGCGCGATTGCGCGACCGGGCTTTCCCAATCGAGGTAGTTCACCTGCAGCTGTACAAACTCCATCTCGGGATGGTCGGTAAGTACGCGATCGAGCGTCTCGGGGCCATCGTGCATGGAGAAGCCGACGTGGCGAATCAGGCCGTCCTGCTTGGCCTTTTGCGCGAAGTCCCACATCCCCCAATCGTCGAAGACCTTCGTGCGCTTTCCGCCCACGTTGTGGAACAGGTAGAAATCGATGTAGTCGGTTCCCAGCCGTTCAAGCGACGTGGGCAGATTCGACTTCGCCGTTTTCTCGTCGGGGCACGCCCAGGCAAGGCATTTCGTGGCGATGGTGTAGGACTCGCGCGGGTGGCGCGCGACGAGCGCTTCCCCGAGAGCCTTCTCGGATGCGCCGTTGTGGTAGACGAACGCGGTGTCGAAGTAGTTCCCGCCGCCGGCCAAGTAGGTATCGACCATCTGCTTGACGTGCTCGATGTCGATTGCGGTGGGATCCTTCGGGTCGGTCTGCGGCAGGCGCATGCAGCCGAAGCCGAGCTTCGACACGCGCGCGAAATCTGAGTTCATGGGTGCTCCTCTCTCTGGAATGCACCCATGATAAAACCTCAAGCTTGCTTCAAGTCAAGAAAAACCGCGGGAACGCGGCGGCCGCGCGGAGAAATGCCCCTGCTATTCGGAGTCGAGCGCTCGCGCGAGGATCTGCATGCGCGCTTCGACGTCTTCGATGATGCGGCTGCAATCCTTCAGCTCGCCGTAGGAATCGATGCCCTCGATCTCGCGCTTCGCCTTGTACTTCAGGTCGTGCTCGAGACTTGCCCAGAAGTCCATGGCGACGGTGCGCAGCTGAATCTCGACCGGCACCATCTGCTTGGAATCGAGGAAGTACACGGGGATGCGGACGATCACGTGCAAGCTGCGATACCCGTTGGGCTTGGGGTTAGCGATATAGTCTTTGACCGTGACGATTTCCAGGTCGTCCTGGCGTTGCAGCAGGTCGAACAGGTTGTACACGTCGCTGATATAGGAGCAGATCACGCGGATGCCCGCGATGTCCATGATGTACTTCTCGATGTTCTCGAGCGTGCGCTCCTTGCCGTAGCGGCCAATCTTCTCGATGATGCTCTCGGGGGTCTTCACACGCGATTCGACATGATGGATGGGCGTGCGGTCTTTGCGCAGGTTCAGGTCCTGGTCGAGAATCTCGAAGCGGACGACCATCTCGCGCAGCGCGGCGCGGTAACGCTGGCTCAGCTCGCGAAGCTTCGCTCCCGCCTCGCGCACGAACTCGATATCCTCATCCGACATGTCCTTGCCGATTGTAAGCGACCACGTGTCCCTATGGTCCTGCTCGCTCAAAAGCTGCGCGGCGCTCGTCATCTTATCTCCCCTTCACTTCTCCCCAGAGCTCGTTTTGCTCCGAGGTCGAGAAATCTTGCATACGTTTCCCCTGTTCGGAGGCTATTTCCTCCATCGCTGCCCAGCGGGCGCGGAACTTCGCGTTCGAGGCGCGAAGGGCGCTTTCGGCATCGATCCCCATGCGCCTGCCCACGTTAACCAGAGCGAAAAGCACATCGCCGAACTCCATTTCCGCCGCCTCGGCACGACGAGCCGCCTCCTCTTCGCCAAGGCCGAACTCACCCGCCACCGAGGTGTCGATCTTGCCGTTTGCGGCATGCGGAGCAGCGGCGTACGCCTCGATGAGCTCGGCTTTCTCCTCGGCGACCTTGTCCCACACGTCCTCGATGGAGTCCCATTCGAAGCCTACGGCAGCAGCCTTGCGGGAAATCTTCTGCGCCTCCATGAGCGCGGGGAAGGTGCGCGGCACGCCGTCGAGCAGGCCCTCGGGTTCGCTCGCACCCGAGCCGTCGGCGCGCCTGTCGCCTGCCGCTCCGCAAGTTTCACCTGATCCCACACGTCGAGCACCTCGCTCGCGTTGGAGGCCTCGACGCTGCCGAACACATGCGGATGGCGGCGCACCATCTTGGCGTTCACGTCGGCGCACACGTCGTCGATTGTGAACTCCCCCGCATCGGCGGCGATCTGGCTTTGGAGCACCACTTGCAAAAGCACGTCGCCAAGCTCTTCACGCAGGTGGGCGACGTCCTCTTCCTCGATCGCGCAAACGGCCTCGTAGGCTTCCTCTATCATGTTGTGGGAGATTGATACGTGGGTCTGCTCGCGATCCCATGGACAGCCGTCCGGGGCCCTGAGGGCCGAAATCGTGGCGACGAACTGGTTGAACGATGGATGATCGGCCGGATTTCCGTATCGGTCGAGCGCGCCGTCGGGTGCCTGGGCGCCCGATTCGGCGGCATTGTCTTCGTGTGACACTGTTCCCCTTTTCCTTCTTTGAGGATACGAGTATACCCGCATTCCCGACGTAATCCCATCCCGTCACCGATTCCGTTGACGAATCGCTAAACCGCCCAAGAACCCGCACGCGTCCGCGCCGGCCCAGGCCCGAGCGCGAGGCGCTATACTACGAAGACCGACCATGAGGAAAGCGACTCTATGATAGAACCAACACGTGCAGCATTTCTGCTGATAGACATGCAAAACGGCTTCATCGACCCAACGAGCGCCCTGTGCGTTGCGGGTGCTGCGGACACGGTGCCCGCCTGCGCCCACGCTCTCGATTTCGCGCGCTCGATCGGAATGAGCATCTTCCATATCCGCCGCATCTACAGCGCCGACGGTGCGAACGTGGAACCCGTGCGCTATCGGCAATGGCGCGACGGGGGGCGCCCGCTTTCCCCCGCAAGCGAGGACGAGAGCTCGCTCAACTGGCCTGACATGCTGACGCCCGCGGACGGCGACCGCGTGATGGTGAAGCCGCGCTTCTCAGCGTTCTTCGACACGCAGCTCGACGACGTGCTCTCGCGCGAGGGCATAAACACCGTGGTGCTCGCGGGCACCACGACTCCGAATTGCGTGCGCTCGACCTGCTACGACGCACTTTCCCTGAACTACAACGTCGTCGTCTTGGAAGACGCCACCTCCTCGCGCACGCCCGAGGTTCAGCGCGCAAACATCGAGGACATGGCCTATATCGGCGCGCACATCATGAGCGTGGCGGAATTCCTCGAGCAGGGGCTCTCCCAGGTGCAGGACATCGCAGGCGACACGGCGCGCGCGATCGAAGCGGAGTACTACGCAACCGGCCAGGCGGCAGATCAAGCCGACCGAACGACGGGCGCAGCCGCACCTTGCAACGCCCCCACATCGGGTCACCATCCCCGCACGCTCGGTTCCCGCACGTTGGCGCCGACGGGCACGACCGCGCCGCCCGCAACGCGCACTTCGGCCGATGCAAGCGAACTTCCCGCAATGCGCGCTCCGAAGGGGATTTAGGCCATCATGATTGTGAGAATTGACACGCTTGAAGACGAGCGCCTTGACGCCTATGCACGGCTCACCGAAGCACAGTTGCGCAACAGGCTCGAACCCGAGAAGGGCATCTTCATCGCCGAGTCGGGCAAAGTGATCGAGCGCGCCCTCGAAGGGGGAATGCAACCGTTGTCGCTGCTCATGGAGGAGAAATGGCTGCCCTCCATGGCGAGCATCGTCGAGCGCATCGAACAGATCGACCCAGCCATCCCCGTGTTTGTCGCTCCTCACGATGAGCTGAAGAAACTCTGCGGATTCGAGCTGACGCGCGGCGCCTTGGGGGCCTTTCGCCGACCGCGCCCGAAAAGCGTCGCCGAGGCATGCGAGGGGGCGCGCGTCGTCGCGGTCTTAGAAGACATCACGAACCACACCAACGTCGGGGCGATCTTCCGCTCGGCAGCAGCACTTGGGGTCGACGCCGTGCTGATCACGCCGGCATGCTACGACCCGCTCTACCGCCGCGCGGTGCGCGTTTCGATGGGCACCGTGTTTCAAATTCCCTGGGCGCGCATCGGGGAAGACGCCCACGATTGGGCACAAACCGGCATCCCCTTGCTCCACGAGCTCGGCTTCACCACGGCAGCGCTCGCGCTTTCCGACAACTCGGTGAGCTTGCGCGACGAGAAGCTGAAGGAATGCGAGAAGATTGCGCTCGTACTGGGCACGGAAGGCGACGGCCTGGCCGAAAGCACCATCGCCCGCTGCGATTACACGGTGAAGATCCCCATGTACCACCAGGTAGATTCCTTGAATGTCGCTGCCGCAAGCGCAGTTGCGTTCTGGGAGTTGGTTGTTCCGTCGGCTTAGCAGCCGACGGAACGGGCCGACGCTGCGCGAGACTCTGGCGGCACAGCTGGCGTTCCAAAGATTTCTCGCGTACCGAAGTACGCTTTGAACTCTTTTCACGCCATCTGCACTCGCCAGAGCCCTCGCTCGCTGACTTCAAGGCGAGACGTGAGATGGAAAACTTCTCGACACTTCTAAGCGAAGCGGGAGACAAATCTTCGCCCGCCCAATTCCCTTACTTGTCGATTTCCTCTCGCGGATCGTGCAGGTCGTTGGGAGGAACGCGTACTTCGTCCCATCCCATCTCCTTGAGCGCCTGGGCCGTGCGCCACGGCGGCGTGACGTCGTCGTATTGCGCGCAGTAGTTGAGCGCCTCGACGAGCGTGATGTTGTGCATAAGGTCGGCCATCGTGTCCACGTCGGGAATAGGCGGCAGATAAAGCGCAGGGAGCCCCTGCTTTCGCGCCTTGTCGATATAGGCGGGAAGCACCGTGAGGCCCTCTTGGTTGTAGAACACGCCCGAGTGGTCGAAGTCGGTCTCGCGCGTCCAACCGATCACCGACACGCCCATCTCCTGGTCGGGAGCGAGCACGATGCCACCGCCCGCAACTCCATCGAGCTTGTGAAGCGCGTTGAACCCTGCGCGCACGTCGGCCTTGGTGAGAGCGGGCATATCGGCGCCCATCGAGAGGATGCAATCAGCACCGCGCGCCCACGTCTTCTCGAACGCCTGGTTGTAATGCTCGTCGAAGCTGGCCCCCTCATCGCAGAGAAACACCAGTTCGCGCGGCCATTGTCCCGCATCGGAAAACAGCTTGCGCATCACCTCGACGTTCTTTGCGGGCGTCGTCGAGATAATCATCTCGTACTCGTCGCGCACCGCTTCCTCGCCTGCGGCCAGGGCCGCCTGCGCCCGCTCGGCGCTTTCGCGCTCCAAATCCGCCATCGCCGCGCAGCAGATTTCCACCACATCGAAGAGCATGCAGTGGTAGAGCCCCGAGGCGACCTCGGGCTGGAACACACCGTCTTTCAGCACGGTCAGGCGGGTTTTCACCAAACCCGGAATCGGCGGCTTGCTGAACAAAAGGAGCGCGTTTTTGCGCACGCGCTCCTTTTCCCTGCCGCCCTGCTCGCTTTTCGATTCGCTCACAGAACGCTCCTTGTTTCGAAGTCTAGCTTACTTGGCGATGAGCACCGGCACCGACGAGCCGTGCAGCACCTTGTGGCTGACGCTGCCCATGTACTCCTTCATGCCCGAAAGCCCGCGGTTGCCGATGACGACGAGGTCGTAGTCGCCTTGATCGATCAGCTTCACAATTTCGGTAGCGGGGTTCGTTCCCGTGATGAGCAGCGGATTCAGGCGATCAGCCGCGTCCTCGTGAGCGCCGACCAGCCTCTCGAGCAGCGATTTCCCATCGTTCATCATCATTTCCAAGATGGAGCGGAAGCTCGTCATCTGGGAATCGTCGAGTAAGGGAATCGGCACCACGTACACCAAGTCGATGACAGCATCGGGGTTGTTTTCGGTCACGCTGATCGCAAGCTCCAACGCCTTGCGACCGCCATCAGTTGCATCCACCGCAGCGAGCACTTTGTTCATAGACATAACGCGCTCCTTTCTCCCCGCACCCTTCGGGCGCCGAGTTGCCGTTGCAAACTGTCAATCACTGCAAGAAAGTATAGCACCACGCGGGAAAGCGTCGCCGAGGAGCTTCGCTAGAGAAACTCCACCTCGATGATGTCGCCTGCCGCGGGAGGCTCGATGCCGGGGCCCATGCCCATCATGGTGAAGGCGTTCGCTCCCCATGCCGTCTTCGACCCGGGGCGACCGTCGATCGGCGTCGCCTCGAGCACGCCGTCGGCGCTCGGCTCCACACGGAGGGGGCGGATGCCGAAGAATTCCGGCTCCCCCGGCGCATGGTCGGGATGCTCGCGCGGGCGATCCTCGCCTGCGGGCTTGCCGTTCTTCGCACCCGGGCCGTGCTTCGGAGCCGGGAACGCCTCGGTCAAGCGGGCCGCCGTCTTCGGCACGATAGGATTAAGCCCCAAATACTTGCGCATAAGCGGACGCAGGTAGAAATCAAGGGTGAACGACGCGCCACCCGAAGGACCGGAGATGCCCACGATGGGCACGTTGTCAACGACGGCGTAGGAGCTGTGATGCCCGGGGCCGTGGTTCGTCTGATGGCAGATCATGTGCCCCATCTCCTCCATGACCTCGCACGACCAGTCGTCCGAGCCCTTCGAGGAGCCCGCGTTCAGAACGACGATGTCGGCAACCTCGCATGCGCGCTTGATGGCGGCCTCAATTTCGGGGCGCTCGTCGCACACGATGTCGAAGGGAACGAACTGACCGCCCCACGCTTCCACCTTCGCGCGCACGAGGATACTGTTCGTCTCGAAGTTGCGGCCGCGGGCGGCAAACTGATCGACGCGCGTCGGATCGAGGGGGATACCTGCGGGAACGAGCTCGTTGCCCGTGGGGATGAAGGCCACGCGAGGCTTGCGAACCACGGGAACCACGGCATTGTTGCCCGTGCCCATGCGCGCCGCAACGTCAGGCGTCACAACCGTGCCGGCAGTCGCGAGGACATCGCCGCGTTTCATGGTCGAACCCGCAGGACGCGTGCCCGCACCCTGCTTCGAGGGAGCGGCGTCGATGGTCACGTGCTGCTGGTCTTCCGACACCTGCACGTGCTCGATGACGATAGCGGTGTCGAACCCTTCGGGCATTGCGACGCCTGTGTTCGCGAATTGCCAATCCACCCCGCGGACCCATGTGCTCGTGTCGGGAAGCTCGTCTTCCGCGAGGTTCTCGAAATCGGACCAGTGCAGAGCGATCGAGTCCATCGCGCACGTGAGCGCGGAGGGCATGTCGCACCGAGAGACCACGTCATAGGCGAGCACACGCCCCACCGAATCGGCGAGCGCCACCTGCTCGCAGCATTTGCGAGCGACCTCGCTGCTGTGCAAACCCTCGCCCGCGGCGATGTTCGCCCACCCGAAACCTGCGGGTGCCGCATCCATCGCCTCGAGCATCGACGAAACCGCCTGCTCACGGGAGAGTTGGATATGCTGGGAATGATCTCTCATAGTTCCTCCTGTTCATGTGCCGCAGCACAAGTTTGCGGCCCTTATCGCTCATGCTCCATTATAGTGAATGACGAATAGAATCGGGCGAAAAGAAAGCCCGCCGAGAATCAATCTTCCCGACGGGCGATATGGCCGCAATGTGGCGTGGTATAAGTTGGAGCTAAGCGAACCCCAGTTCAGATACCATTTTCTAAATCTTGTACATGTACTGGAAGACGTCTTCGCGCTGGATGATAATCTGCACGCCGAGATCCTCGCCCACCACCTTGAGCTTGTCCTGCACGGTGTCGAAGTCGGCCTTTTCCGTATCGAGCGTAGTGAGCATCGTCATCGAGAAGATGTCGTTCAAGATGGTCTGGCTGATGTCGTCGATGTTCGCGCCGCATTCCGCAAGCACCACCGCCACCGCCGCGACGATGCCGCTGCGATCCTTGCCCAGAACAGAGATAACGCACTTCATGGTTGCACCTTTCATCCGCTTCTTGTGGTTCCCATACTACCCGATTCGCCCGCCGGCGACGACGTGCGCTGCGCCTAGCGAGCGTCGCGAAGGATAAGCGACATGGCCTCGCTGCGAGAAGCGCGCGAAGCGGGCGTCGATCCCGCGAACACGCCGCGCACTGCGCTCGTGACCGTGCGGCTGCCCGGCTTCTTCACGCCGCGCATGCTCATGCACATGTGCTCGGCCTCGAGCACCACGATGACGCCCTGCGGGTGGAGCTGCTCCACCAGGGTGTCGGCAATCTGCCCGGTCAGGCGCTCCTGCACCTGGGGACGCTTCGCGAACACCTCCACGAGGCGCGCGAGCTTCGAGAGTCCGCACACGCGGCCGTCCGCAGCGGGGATGTAGCCGATATGCGCCTTGCCGAAGAAGGGCACCAGATGATGCTCGCACATCGAGTAGAAGGAAATGTCGCGCACGAGGACCATCTCGTTGCAGTGCTCGTCGAAGGTCTTCTCGAAGTGGACGGCGGGATCTTGCGCGAGCCCCGCGAACACCTCTTCGTACATGCGCGCCACGCGGGCAGGCGTTTCGCGAAGCCCTTCGCGATCGGGGTCCTCGCCGACGCCCTCGAGAATGAGGCGAACTCCTTCTTCGATTTTCCGAGTATCCATAGGCCGTTAATCCTCCAGTGCTATGTCTATGCCCACCGGGCAATGGTCGCTTCCGAATACTTCATTGTAAATGCTCGCGTCCTCCACCTTGTCGGCGATTCCGTCGCTCACCAAAAAGTAATCGATGCGCCACCCCGCGTTGTTCTTGCGCGCGTTGAAACGATAGCTCCACCACGAGTACGCACCCGTCGTATCGGGATGAAGGGTGCGGAACGTGTCGGTGAAGCCTGCGGCGAGCAAGTCGGAGAATTTGCCGCGCTCCTCATCGGAGAAACCCGCATTGCCCCTGTTGGGGCCAGGGTTCTTCAAGTCTATCTCGTTGTGGGCCACATTGAAGTCGCCGCACATGATGACAGGCTTCGGCGCGGCAGTCTCCCCCGCCTGCGTCAGGGGAAGCACTTCTTTGGGCATGTGCCCCGCCCCGAGCGAGTGGCGCGGGGTGTCCTTGGGGGCGTCGGGGCCGAGAGCGACCATCCCGTCGGCGTCGGCGCGCTCGACGGGAACGTCCCCGGGAAGCACGCCCTCTTCAAGCCCCTTGCAAAAGTCGCGGAACGCATCGTCCCATTCCATGCGATGCCCGATGCGGGCGAGCTCGTTTTGCGCGTTCGGCGTGTACACGTCGACGAACCAGAACTCGGGGAACTCGAGCGCGACGATGCGCCCCTCGGTGTCGAGGTATTCCGAGCCCAACCCGTGGAGCACCTGAAGAGGCACGCGCTTGGTGAAGACCGCTGTCCCCGAGTAGCCCTTCCTCTCGGCATAACTCCAAAACTCCAGGTACTGGGGGAGATCGAGCGTCGCCTGCCCCGCCTGGAGCTTCGTTTCCTGCAGGGCGAAGACGTCGGCGTCGAACTCGGCCACGATGTCCTCGAACCCCTTCTTCATAACGGCGCGCAGGCCGTTCACGTTCCACGAGATCAGTCTCATCGATTCACCTTTCCAAGCGAGAAGCGACGCGCGGGCATGCCGCCCACAGTCGAGGCGGGCACGCTGCCCGCAATCGCACCAGTATAGCGCGAGCGTGCAGTGCGACATGTATGAAATACTGCAGATTGGCGCTTGTCATTTATTGGCATACGTCCTATACTTGAAGAGGTCTGAAACACACCAGGCGAGCGTCTGCGTCCTCCTTACGCAAGCGCTCGCCCACCTTCCCGTTCATTACCTTCCAACTGCGGGGGCGGCACACTTGACTTTCTATCTCGCCGCCCCACACTTCCCAAGATCCGCAGCAAGCGGCCAAACACGCATGTTCTACACGTCGGCCTGCGCATTTAACGGAGCGGCGGCTCTGGCAACACCCACGATGCTGGTCACTTTAAGGGCGCGAAGGCGCCGCTACAATACGATAACAAAATGCCAGATAGTTTCCCGTTGCGTTATCATCGGCTCATCCGATTGACGCGAAAGGGGCCCAATGGCGCGTTTGCTTATTGTCGAAGACGATGTCTCGCTGCGGGAAAATCTTGTGCGCATGCTGCAGCTCAAGGGCCACGAGTGCCTTTGCTGCGAGTCGTTTACGAACGCCGCGGCCGAGGCTTTGACTGCCGCCCCCGACTGCATCCTGCTCGACCTTTCGCTTCCCGGCGCGTACGGCCACGAAATCTGCCGAGCGATTCGCCAGGAAAGCAACGTCCCCATCATCGTGCTGACTTCTTCGGACAGCGAGTTTGACGAGGTCATGAGCATGAGCGTCGGCGCCGACGACTACGTGGTCAAGCCGTATCGCCCCGCTGCGCTGCTTGCCCGCATCGACCGCGCTCTCGCCCGCAGCGGGTCTGCCGATTCGACGCGCGGGCAAATCGATCATGGCGGCGTTTCCCTCGACAGCGTGCGGGCCGTGGTTTCGTATCGCGGCAAACGCGTGGAGCTCTCGCGCAACGAGCTTCTGATTTTACGCATCCTTATGGAGAACGCGGGATCCATCATCTCGCGCAGCGAGCTGATGGACGAGCTGTGGCAGACCGACGCGTTCGTCGACGACAACACGCTCACGGTGAACGTGAATCGCCTGCGCCGCAGCCTGGAGTCTGCAGGTGTGCCCGACGACTTCATCACCACCCGCCGCGGCCTGGGATATGTGGTTCGATGAGCAGCTCGAATCGGGAAAAGCCCGACCACGCGGCCTCTGGTTCGCCCTACGATCCCGCGTCTACGTCGTTCCCCGCCGAAGACCGCCCCGATCGCACGTACTCGTTCGGGGCGTATCTTCGCTCGCGCGCCGGGTTTTTGCTCGGCATGGTCGCCCTCATGCTCGTTGTTGCGGGCATCATGGTTGTGACCAGCTCGAATGCTTCCTCAATCGCGCTTGTTTCCATCTGCGAGGCCCTTTTCGCCTGCATCGTACTTGCTGTCGGATTCTCGCGCGATCGCGAGTTCTACCAGCAGCTGGACCTGTTCTGCGACTCGCCCGAAAACGCGCGCTCCCTCTCGTCGATTCTGGACAAGCCGCGCACGCTGGAGGGATCCATCGCCTATCGCGCGCTCGCCGTGCAGGGCAAGGCCGCCTCGGACGAGCTCGCCGTCCGCTCCCGCGACATGAAGGACTACCGCGACTACATCGAGCTTTGGGTGCACGAGGCGAAGACGCCCATCGCGTCGGCGCAGTTGGCGCTGTCGAGCCTTCACGGGCCCGGGGTCGATGAGGTGCGCAGCGACCTCGATCGCATCGAGTCGCGCGTCGAACAGGCGTTATACTACGCGCGCTCGGCAACACTGAGCGAGGATTTCTCCATCGAGGAGTTAAACCTTGCGGCACTCGCGCGCAAGGCGTGCCGCCAAAAGTCGCGCACGCTCATCGGCGCGGGAGTCTCGCTTGATTTCGCAATCGACGAGGCGCTCGAGGTGTTCGCCGATGCGAAATGGGTCGACTTCATCATCGGCCAGGTTCTGGAGAACTCGTCGAAGTACGGCGCGAAGACCGTTCGCTTCGAAGGCGCGGTGAAGGACGCAGGGACGAAAGACGGGTGCATCGAGCTTTTGATTAGCGACGATGGCGACGGCATTCCCGCTGCCGACGTGCCGCGCGTGTTCGACCGCGGATTCACGGGAAGCCAGGGTCGCACGCACCACAAAGCGACGGGCATGGGGCTCTACCTTGCCGCTGTCGCCTGCGAGAGAATGGGCCTTGGCCTGCGCGTTTCCTCGGAAGAGGGGGCGGGTACGACCATCGCGCTCACCTTCCCGCTCGACCGCACGCGCATAGACTTGGCTGCCAACCTTACAAAACCGTAAGATTGCGGTAAGGCCCTTCGATGGCTCCGTTTTCGCGCTCGTCGCATCATGGGGATGTGCCGAATCGAAGAGAAAGGAATCCCCATGTCTGTGGTTACCGCAACCCCTCCAGCAGGCATCGCGAATGCGAATCAGTCCAACAGCCGCAAGGTTTTGCTCTCCGTGCGCGACGTTTTGAAGGTGTACGGATCGCGTGAGGCCATTACGCGAGCGCTCGATGACGTGTCATTCGATATCTGCGAAGGCGAGTTCGTCGGCGTGATGGGCCCGTCTGGCTCGGGCAAGAGCACGTTGTTGAACTGTATCTCCACTATCGATACCGTGACCAGCGGAAGCA